>Ga0207831_100149_pt1 | contig 39257 bp, 42 predicted proteins | sample TtanPargueraPR_7_FD_187741 | JGI IMG/M metagenome (GOLD analysis project Ga0207831, IMG submission 187741) | Aerobic enrichment media microbial communities from Bioluminiscent Bay, La Parguera, Puerto Rico - Tt and M1 (2) (SPAdes) | ecosystem: Environmental > Aquatic > Marine > Unclassified ...
TTCTCCGGGAGGCGGATGGTCCCCGGCGTCTGCCGATCATCATCGGGGCGTTCGAGGCGCAGGCCATCGCCCTGGAGATCGAGGGCATCAAGCCGCCGCGGCCGATGACGCATGACCTGTTGAAAGACATCGTGGACACGCTCGGGTACAACATCACCGAGGTGACCATCACCGAGCTGCGCGAGGGCACGTTCTACGCGCGGCTGTCGCTTGACACCGCCGTCAGTGATGAAGTGGACTCCCGTCCCAGCGACGCCATCGCGCTCGCGGTGCGCTACGGCGTCCCGATATTCGTCGAAGAAGACGTACTTGCCGAAGCCGGCTTCGTGCCGGAAGGCGAAGAGGAGAGCACCGCCGTCGACGCCGACACCTACATGGAGCCGCGCGATCAGAAAATCGCCGACCTCAAGGAGAAGCTCGACGAAGCTATCAACAAAGAAGACTACGAAGCCGCCGCGCGCCTGCGGGACGAAATCCTTCGTCTCGAAAGCGGCGGATAAGAAAACTGGAACAACGAAGAGACGAAGAAAGCGAAGATTTTTTCAAGAAGCAGCCAACGTTCTCCTTTCAATAGCCCTTCGTTTCCTTCGCTACCTTCGCTGTTCCCATTAATTGCCCAGTTGACGAGACGTATGAAGCGTTTTACTCCACGGATTTCTGTGGGGATGCAGTATAGAGTGGCACACTGCACGGCACCGGTACGGCCCTGATTTCAGGGGCGAAGGTGCTGTTTTTCTTTTAGGTAAACCGGCCTCCGCATAACGAAAAATTAAGGAACCGACAAGTTCCACCGAACGCGCGGACGCAGTATATTTGAGGAATACATCCTCGGTCCCATTCCCCGAAATGGGACTGAATTGGCGGAGCCATACCTAGTGGACAAGAATCATCTTTGTGGCACGAAGGCACAAGGACACGAAGCCACCAACAGAAAATTCCTTTTGTGTCTTTGTGTCTTCGCGACTTCGTGCTCCCAAGATCATGAAATGCCCCCAAGATCATGAGAAAGTGGAGAGTACTGTACGTACGGCCGCGGTGGGAGAAGAAGGTCGATGCGCAGCTGGAGGAGCGGGGCATCGAGCGCTTCCTGCCGCTGCGGGAGGAAGTACGGCAGTGGTCCGACCGGAAGAAGAAAGTCATCGCGCCGCTCTTCCCCGGCTACATCTTCGTGCATGTGGACGAAAAAGAGCGCGTCGCCGCCTTCGACGTGCACGGCACGCTGAAATACGTGCATTTTTCGGGCAAACTCGCCGAAGTACGCCCCTATATAATAGATAGCCTTCGCATCGCCGTATACGGTCCGGCGGACATCGAAGTCACCGGGGAGCGCCTCGAATCCGGCACCCCCGTCAAGATCATCCACGGACCAATGACCGGCGTCCGCGGCCTCCTCATAGAATACCGCGGCGAAAAACGCATCGCCATCGTCGTCGACTCCATCCGGCAGGCGGTAGTCATGGAAGTGGGTTTGAATGAAATCCAGGTCCTTGACAAGTAGGCTATATCTTGGGGGCGCGAAGACACGGAGCCACCAAGACACGAAAGACCTGTTTCTTGAAAAAAGTCCTCTGTGTATATCTGTGTACATCTGTGGTGAATAATATTCTGCACACTCTCCCTGAATTAATACTCCATTCCCCATGAAGAAAGCACTTATCACCGGTATCACCGGACAGGACGGATCATATCTCGCCGAACTTCTGCTGGAAAAGGGGTACGAAGTTCACGGCATTGTCCGCAGAGTCGCCATCGAAGCTCCGCAGCAGCGGCTCGGGCGGATTCAGCATCTTCTGAACGACATCGAGCTGCATCCGGCGTCGCTGGAGAGCTACCCGAGCCTGTTCAAAGTCGTGCGCGAGGTGCAGCCGGATGAGTGCTACCATCTCGCCGCGCAGAGTTTCGTGAGCTATTCGTTCGAGGATGAATTCTCCACCTTCAACACCAACATCAACGGTACGCATTACCTGCTGTCGTCGATCAAGGAGAACGCTCCGGACTGCCGGTTCTATTTCGCCGGTTCCAGCGAAATGTTCGGCAAGGTGCGCGAAACGCCACAGAACGAGGATACCCCGTTTCATCCACGCAGCGCCTACGGCATCACAAAGGTTGCCGGTTTCGATCTCACCCGCAATTACCGTGAAGCTTACGGAATCAAAGCGGCCAGCGGCATACTCTACAATCACGAATCCCCCCGCCGCGGATTCGAATTTGTCACGCGCAAAATCAGCAGCACCGTCGCTCGCATCAAGCAGGGCAAAGCAAAGGAACTGCGTCTCGGAAACCTCGACGCCAAGCGCGACTGGGGCTACGCAAAAGAATACGTCGAAGCCATGTGGCTCATCCTCCAGCAGGACGACCCCACCGACTACGTCATCGCCACCGGACAGACCCACAGCGTCCGCGAGTTCTGCAACGTCGCATTCGAGCATGTCGGACTGAATTACGAAGATTACGTCGTCGTCGACCCGGCGTTTTATCGGCCCGCGGAGGTTGAGTTGCTGCTTGGGGATCCGTCACGGGCGAAGGCCGAACTCGGTTGGAAGCCGGAGACGTCATTCGAGGAGCTGGTGAGGATGATGGTTGAGGCGGATCTCGAAGCTATGTCGTAAAGACGTAAAGGCGTAAAGGGGAAAGTCGGCTGAGCCGATGACATTATTCTTAACGGGGAGGTTTTATGGGAGAGTTCAAGCGTGCGCATGAAGATCTGGATGCGTGGAAGCTGGGGATGGATGTTGTGGATGCAGTGTATAAGTTGACTGCTTCATTTCCGAGGGAGGAGTTGTTCACCTTGACCTCGCAGATTCGTAGAGCGGCGATTTCGATCCCGACGAATATCGCCGAAGGCGCGGCGAAGGAAAGCTGGAAGGACAGTCTCCGGTTCTACATCATAGCCAGAGGCTCCCTCAGCGAACTCGAGACCGAACTCAAAATCGCTGAACGCCAGCGGTACATCAGCGATACGAACGAACTTGAAAAATTGCTTCAGCGTGAGTCGAAAGTCCTCTCTGGATTGATAAACTCAATACGACGAAAGCTGAAAAACAACGAAAGAAAATAACGATTATCAGGGCGTGAATATATCAGCCGACTTCACGCCTTCACCCTTCACCCTTAACGACCTTATGAAAGTACCTCTTCTAGATCTAAAAGCTCAGTACGAATCAATTCGCCACGAAATCGAACCCGTCCTCCTGAAGGTCGCAGAAGACCAGGCCTTTATTCTCGGCCCTGAAGTCGAAGCTCTCGAGCAAAACATCGCCAACTACATCGGTGCAAAGTACGCCGTCGGCGTTTCTTCAGGGACCGATGCCCTGCTGCTGGCCATGATGGCGCTGGGAATCGGCGAGGGAGACGGGGTGATCGTGCCGACGTTCAGCTTTTTCGCGACGGCCGGAGTGGTGGCGCGGCTGAATGCGATGCCAATTTTCGTGGATATCGATCCCGAGACGTACAATATCGACCCGGTCGGGATTGAGAAGGCGTACGCGAAATACAAAGGCGATGTGAATATCAAGGCCATAGTTACTGTCCACCTGTTCGGTCAGGCCGCGCACATGAAGCCGATCATGGAATTCGCCGAGGCGAACGGACTGCATGTCATCGAGGACGCCGCCCAGGCGATCGGGTCGGCATATATGGATGAACGGCGGGTCGGAAGTATCGGTACCGCCGGCTGTTTCAGCTTTTTCCCGAGCAAAAACCTCGGAGCGTTCGGTGATGGTGGCGTTGTTACGACGAACGACGAAGAACTCGCACACAAGATGCGCCTCATGCGCGTTCATGGCGCGGAAAAGCGCTATTACCACGAAATGATCGGCGGCAACTTTCGCCTCGACGCCATCCAGGCCGCCGTCCTCAACGTCAAGCGGAAATACCTGGATAGCTGGCACGAATCCCGCCGCAAAAACGCGCAAAAGTACAATGAGCTGTTTGCATCTCAGGATGATATCGTAACACCTGCATCCGTATACGAGGACGATTCTTCACCTCTTCACCCCTTTACCTCTTTACGATTCCCACATATTTACAACCAATACTCCATCCGCACACCCCGCCGGGATCAGCTCATGGCGAACCTCAACGAACACGGCATCGGCAATGCCGTTTATTACCCCGTGCCCTTCCATGAGCAGAAATGCTTCGCTGATGTTCCGAGTGCCAGAGACGCATTCCCTGTCGCAGACCAGATCTCAGCCGAGATCATAGCGATTCCAGTCTACCCTGAATTAACGAGCGATATGCAGGAGTATGTAGCGAATACTATCAAGAGTTTTCTCTGAGCACTACGATGAAGATTGGGACGAACAGCTATTCAGGAAATGGTAATTGTTCTTCGTAATTATGGCCGGTTGGGAAATCAACTATTTCAATTGGCAATGCTGTATGCGAATGCACTAGAGTACGACTACCGGATTATCAATATTCCATTCTGGCAGCATGCCGCGAAATTCCCCTATTTAGAGAGGGATGGGTTGATAAAAGTGACAATGGGGAATATCTTTGTAAACAAAGCTGTTAAAAGAGTACTTGCTCAGTTTGTTTCTAAAAAGACTGGCAGAATTCTCAGTAAGAAGGGGCTGTTTCTAAGATATCAGCAGACGGAAATGGAATCAGGAATCGAATTTTTCGATCTACGCAATGAAGACTACCTTGTTTCCGCAAAAAGAGGGATCGCAGCATTTTTCGGGTGGTTTTTCGAAGATCTACAGAGCTGGTATGGACATTCTGATGAGATCCGAAGGGCATTTAGACCAGATGAGGTAACACAGAAACAGGCAAAGGCAATCTTTGATGGGATTGGGCCTTCAACAAAAATTGTCGGAATACATATCAGACGTGGAGATTATCGCACGGCATACAACGGTAAATATTGTTTTGATAATGAGGAGTGGTCGGGGATAATCTGTAGTTTGAACCATCAGTTCAAGAAATGTAATGAGAGTGTGGTGTTTCTCATCTGTTCTGATGAGGAAGTTGCTCTTGATGTGCCCGATGAGATAGATATTATATACAGTCGTGAAAATGCATATGTGGATCTCGACCTGTTGAGCAAATGCGATCTGCTCGTAGGGGTTATGAGCACCTTTGTATGTTGGGCATCATTTATGGGGCAAGTCCCGCTTATTGTAACAGAGGAACCGGAAGCTGTCTCGATGTCGGATGCACGTGTTTGCACAGGATATCTTCCAAACAAGCCTTTGTTTGCATGAGTTTGTATCGAATTGTCCTCTGGATGGGTGAAAAATGAAAGGTATCATCCTCGCCGGTGGATCCGGTACGCGGCTTTATCCCCTGACGCTTGTTGTATCAAAGCAGCTGCTGCCGATATACGACAAGCCGATGATCTATTATCCACTGACTACGCTCATGCTGGCGGGCATTCGTGAAATTCTCATCATCTCCACCCCGCATGATCTGCCGTTGTTCAGACGATTGCTTGGTGACGGATCACAGTGGGGGGTAAGTCTTAAATACGCTCAGCAGCCTAAACCGGAGGGTTTGGCGCAGGCATTCATCATTGGTGAAGATTTTATAGATGGTGAGCCAAGCTGTCTTATTCTGGGTGACAACCTGTTTTATGGTGCTAATCTTGAGCGCACTGTCACAGAGGCTGCGGCCGTTGCCGATGGCGGTGTTGTGTTCGCATACTATGTCAAGAATCCGGAGCGATACGGCGTCGTGGAATTCTCCGAAAACAACAAAGCTGTATCTATTGAGGAAAAGCCCTCACAACCCCGTTCGCGGTACGCGGTTCCAGGACTCTATTTTTACGATAGCAATGCAAGTCAGTATGCGAAAGAGCAGAAACCGTCCGCCCGTGGCGAGCTTGAGATCACTGACCTGAATAACCGCTATCTGGAGCAGGGAAAGCTTCAAGTACAGGTCTTCAGCCGCGGCATGGCCTGGCTGGACACAGGCACGCATGAGTCCCTTCTGCAGGCCTCCAGCTTTATCGAGACCATCGAACAGAGGCAGGGACTAAAAATCGGTTGTCCTGAGGAAGTCGCCTGGCGTAAGGGATTCATCGATGATGATGCACTTGCCTGTTTGGCCGAGCATTATTCCAAGAATCCATACGGTGAATACCTTTTCAGCCTTATATCCTTTTGACCTTTTCGCCGTCTTCCATGAATAATTTCGCTCTTACCGGTATTGCCGGCTATATCGCCCCTCGTCACCTGAAAGCTATCAAGGCTGTCAACGGGAATCTCCTTGCCGCCTGCGATCCACATGATTCGGTTGGAATTCTCGACAGTTATTTCCCGGACGCATCATTCTTTAAGGAATTCGAGCGTTTTGACCGACATCTTGAAAAACTGCGTCGCGGCAGCCAGGAAGAACGTGTCCAGTTTGTGAGCATCTGCTCTCCGAATCATCTCCATGATGCTCATATCCGTCAGGCTGTGCGCGTGGGTGCGGATGCAATCTGTGAAAAGCCTATCGTCCTCAATCCTTGGAATCTGGATCCGCTTGTGGAACTGGAGGAGGAATATGGGCAGAAAATATGGACGGTTCTGCAGCTCCGGGTGCATCCGGCGATTCTTGATTTGAAGGCTAAACTTGAGGAGGAAAAGGGGAATCAGGAAAATGATGTAAATGGAAAGCGCTATGAGGTGGAGCTGACGTACATTACTACGCGTGGGAAATGGTACGATTATTCTTGGAAAGGAGATACAGAGAAATCAGGCGGGATCGCAACGAATATCGGCGTCCATTTCTTTGACCTGCTCCTTTGGCTGTTTGGGTACGTTCGTCACAGCGAGGTCCATGTTTCGGAACCGAGAAGGATGTGCGGGTTTTTGGACCTCGTTAACGCAGATGTACGCTGGTGCCTGTCATTGGAACGCGCTGATCTACCACCGGACGCCACGGCGAATGGTCAGCCAACCTTCCGCACCATCAAGGTGAACGGTGCGAGAATCGAATTCACCGGCGGCTTCACCGATCTTCATACTGAAGTCTACAGGGAGACCATCGCAGGCCGCGGCTTCGGCATTCGCGATGCATATCCGAGTATCCAGCTCGTCCACCAGCTCCGCTACGCCGTACCCGTTTCTAACTCCGACCCAGCCATAACACACGCTCTGGTTGAAAAGATATGAGCTGTTCCTTCACTCCTTTACCCCTACACCTCTTCACGATTTCATGACAGACTACTTCGCACACGAATCAGCCTACATTGACCCCGATGTCCACATCGGCTCTGGAACGAAAATCTGGCACTTCACCCATATCCAGAGTGGTGCAAGCATCGGAAAAAACTGCGTTTTTGGTCAGAACGTGAATGTCGGAAACAATGTCCAAATCGGAGATTTTTGCAAGGTGCAGAACAATGTATCCATTTATGAAGGTGTGATTCTGGAAGATTATGTGTTTTGCGGCCCTTCGATGGTGTTCACAAACGTGTTGAATCCGCGCTGCAAATTTCCCCAGAGAGGAACCGAACACTACGTAGAGACCACTGTCGGGGAGGGTGCCTCACTGGGTGCGAACTGTACCATCGTGTGCGGGAATCAAATCGGGAAACATGCGTTCGTCGGCGCCGGTGCGGTTGTGACGAAAGGTGTTCCCGATTATGCGCTGGTGTTGGGTAGTCCGGCACGCATTGTGGGGTGGGTGAGCGAAGCCGGCGAAAGGCTGTATTTTGACTTGGAAGGACGCGCTATTTGTCCGAAAACAGAGATGGAATATCGTCTGGAAGGCGATGCGGTTAAAAAAATGAGGGAAAGTTGATAACGCAATCAAGCATGAGCACGCAGACGACTGTTATCGAGGCAGGATCGAAGTCCACCAGCGCCGTCATGCGCGAGGTGTGGGCCTACAGGGATCTTTTCATGTTTCTCACACTGCGGGACATCAAGGTCATTTACAAGCAGACCGTCCTCGGTTTCCTGTGGGCATTTATCCAGCCCTTCTTCTCTGTTGTTGTATTTACTTTCGTGTTCGGTCACATGGCCAAGGTACCATCGGACGGACAGCCCTACGCCATATTCAGCATCGTGGCCGTGGTGCCATGGACCTTCATTTCTTCAAGCATCTCCGCGTCTGGACAATCGCTCGTCAGTAATCTGAACATGATTTCCAAGGTATACTTCCCCCGAATTATCATACCATTCGTCCCTGTGACGGCGAAGATGGTTGATTTCGGGATTTCGTTGATTCTCATTGTCGCCGGCATGCTGTATTTTGGCATCAATCCAGGATGGAGCATACTCTACCTGCCAATCATGATACTGCTTATGTATCTCACCGCAGCAGCGTTTGGAGTCTGGATCACCGCGTTTGCGATACAGTATCGCGACGTGAAATTCATCATTGGTTTCCTGGTTCATTTGCTGATGTACGCCGCTCCTGTGGTCTGGCCGGCCTCCCTCGTCAAGGAGACCTATCCGGTGCTGTGGCCATGGTATGGGCTTTACCCAATTGCGGGAGCCATCGATGGAATCCGTTCCGTGCTGCTTGGCAGTACCATCAACTGGGATCTCATCGGGTTGAGTGCACTGAGCACGTCGCTGCTGCTTACCTCCGGGATCATGTATTTCATGAAGCGCGAACGTTATTTTGCGGATGTGGCATAGGGAGGAGGAGGCATAATAATGATCCGCGTCGAAAATCTTTCCAAGCAATACCGTATTGGTGCCAAAGTCGAGCGTGCACGTACACTCAGCGAGGCTGTGGGGTCATTCCTGACTTCGCCACTACGCAATCTGCGCCGTCTGCAGGGACTTACGAGCTTTCGTGAAGATGATGAGGAGAATGTCCTCTGGGCATTGAAGGACATCTCATTTGAAGTGAATCAAGGAGAGGTCGTAGGCATTATCGGGCGGAATGGTGCTGGTAAAAGTACGTTACTGAAAGTCCTATCGCGCATCACGCCGCCATCGCATGGTCGCGTTTCGATTGGCGGTCGCGTTTCAAGCCTTCTGGAAGTAGGTACCGGTTTTCATCCTGAACTTTCCGGGCGAGAGAATATTTATCTGAATGGAACGATACTCGGGATGCGGAAAGCGGAGGTCGATCGTAAATTTGATGAGATTGTAGATTTTTCCGGTGTGGAAAAATTCATTGATACTCCCGTAAAGAGATACTCAAGTGGGATGTCGGTGAGATTGGCCTTCTCTGTCGCGGCGCATCTCGAACCAGAAGTTCTCATCGTTGATGAAGTCCTCGCAGTTGGTGATATGGCATTTCAGAAGAAATGCCTCGGCAAAATGGAAACGGTTGCCGGTGAAGGAAGGACCGTTGTTATTGTTAGCCACCAGCTGGATATGGTAAGAAATCTATGCAAAAGGACCATTTTGCTTGAGGATGGTAAGAAAATGCTGGATGGGGCATCTGCCGATGTAATTGATTCGTATCTGAATTCGGCAATCCCCGAAGGTGTGAAGCCGCTATTTGAAGTCGAAGAAGATTCCGAAATGGACATTCAAATAGTAGCGGGTCGTGTTTTGGACGCGGAAGGAAACCTCTGTGCCAATTTTGATATCTATGATAAAATAACATTAGAAATTGATTATCATGTGCGTAGCAAAATCATAGGACCCACCCTTGGATTCGAGGTGTATAGTGGTGGAGTTGTGCTGTTTGCTTCATTTCAATCAGATGAACAATCGAATAACTCGCATCAGTACGATCCAGGAAGCTATCGTTGTAGGATGCGTATACCATCGCCCTTGTTGAAGCCAGGTAGATATTATCTTGTGTTTTCGATTGGGGTGCCAAGAAGAATGAGTCTTCAGAGAATAGAACAGGCCCTCATTTTTGATGTAGAGATGATTACGAAGGCAGGGGCGTATCTCAGTTATTCAGCGGATAGGCCTGGTACAATAGCTGTGCCGATTGTGTGGGAGCAGTGGCCCTGATAATGGCATTAGTAATAGGAAATATTCATGGATAATAAGACTGTAGAGTACTACAACAATTATGTTAATAAACTTCTAATCGACTATGTTGGTGGCAATCCAAGAATTATCGCCGCCATAAAGAAGGCGCAAAGGTGGGTCCCTCAAAATGCGAAATCTATACTTGATATAGGCTGCGGGATTGGCTGGACGACACATGAATTAGCTTATCATCGAGGGCAGTCGAAGGTGCTGGGTGTAGATTTGAGTCCGGATTTAATACGTACCGCGAAAACCCTATTCCAGCTAAACAATTTGTCTTATGATGTACATGATTTAACGGAAATGAAATTGGGGGGGGCTTTTGATGCAGTGGTAATGATCGATGTCTATGAACATATAGCCGTCAGTGATAGACGTGTATTTCACGGAGCGCTCGCAAATATCATGAAGCCAAACTTCGGTAGACTTATCATAACTTGTCCTTCAGTCTACCATCAAGCATATCTGAGAAACCACGTAAAAGATGATCTTCAGCCAATCGACGAGGACGTAGACTTGAGTGCACTGTTAATGGTCGCAAGTGATATAGGTGCAGAGCTAATTCATTTTGAGTATATTAACGTATGGAGTTCATATGATTATATACATGTAGTGATGGACCGTAATGTGAATTATGCGCATGGCGCCTGTGTCGATAAAAATGAGGAATTCGAGATAGAAGATGAGGCTTCGAGAAAAAATCGCGCACTTAAGATGTATCCTGAATTGAAGGGTGAGCTGAAGGATGATGTGGGGTTCATGAAAAGGGCGAAACGAAAAGTGACAAAGATATTATCAATCAGAAAGTAACATGATGAATCTCGCTCTTATCTCACCAGCGAATGGTGCTTACTCCGAAACGTTTATTCGCGCGCATGTCGAAAGGCTCAGCGGCAGTGTGTACTATTATTATGGGGGGCATATCCCATCAATATTAGATGGCTATGGCGCTATTAGCCCACATGGTGTTATTGGAAAGGCACGGAATGTTCTAACAAGGGCTGTCACGAATGCTATTACTGCAGGTAGGTTCACCAATAAGGAATTGAGTCTCTATCGATCGCTGAAGGGGAACTCAATAGATGTAGTGTTGGCGGAGTATGGCACAACAGGTGCATCAGTATTGAATGTGTGCAAGCTGCTGAATATGCCGTTGATAGTTCATCTGCATGGTTACGATATTTCTGTTAAGAATGTTTTAGAAGAATATGCATCGAAGTATAGATCGTTATTTGCGTATGCACATAGAATAGTGGTTGTATCAGAACCTATGCGCAAAGCGGTTAAAAGGTTTGGCGCATCTGATTGCAAAATACTGTATGCCCCATGCGGGCCAAGAGAGTTCTTTGCGAATGTGATTCCAACATATAGTGAGAAGGCATTTGTGTCTGTGGGTCGTTTTGTCGATAAGAAAGCACCGTATTATACGATATTATCTTTTGCAAAGGTATGTGAGAAGCACTCAGATGCGATGCTGTATATGGCGGGTGCGGGCTACTTATTGAATACCTGTAAGAACCTTGTAAAGCAAATGCGACTGGAACATAATGTTGTGTTCATGGGGATTATTGACTCGGATGAATTCATGGAGAGGTTGTCGAAGGTCCGCGCATTTGTTCAGCATTCAATTATAGCTGAGGATGGCGATATGGAGGGTAACCCCGTTGCAATTATGGAGGCACAGGCTGCAGGCGTACCCGTCGTTGCGACAAAGCATGCCGGTATACCAGAAGTTGTAATCAATGGAGAAACGGGCATCCTTGTAGATGAACACGATGTGGATGGCATGGCAAGAGCCTTGTTGCGATTGTTAGATGATGTTGACCTTGCAAAGAAGTACGGTAGATCAGCCAAAAACAGGATGAAAGAGCATTTTACGATCGATAGACATATTAATGCACTGAATGAAGCAATAGCGAATGCAGCACAAAATATGGTAGAATAGCCATCTATCATTATTTCTGCTTTAGAACTGATTCGGTGAGAGTGTGAGTACTACGGCGTATTCACTCTTACTGTAAAAGTAAGAAGCAGCACGGAAGGATAGATTTAATTATCCCTCAGTAGTGTCTGGACGTTAATCAAACAAAATCAACTGATTAGCGTCGTTGCTGACGGTTTCGTCGATTCTCGATGTGCTAAGTACTTGATTTAGCGGAACTTTTTCGAACAACGTGACGCTCAAAATCTGTAGGATGCTGCAAAGACTTGCTTCCACATTGATGTGTATTCCGGTTTATTCTACCACCCATTCCGATTGATTCCGACCGGGCATTCTGAAGTTATCCGACCGGGGATTCTGGTGAAAAGCGACCACCTGATCGGAGCGCAGCGACGAAGGCTCGTGGAACATATCATGATCAACGGGTTATTGCAACTTCAGGGATTTTGACAGGTTCTTTCGCAGGGAGTCTCCTTTCAATGTGATCTTGTGAGCGTTGTGCACCAGGCGATCCATGATGGCATCGGCCAGGGTCGCCTCACCGAGCCACTCGTGCCAGTGTTCGACGGGGAGCTGGCTGGTGCTGAGGGTCGATTTTCTTCCATGCCGGTCTTCGAGGATCTCGAGAAGGTCGCGGAGTTGATCCCCGGTCAGGGGCGCGAGCCCCCAGTCGTCAATGATGAGCAGTTCGACCTGCGAGAGGGTTTTCAGCAATCGAAGGTAGCGACCTTCGCCGCGCGCAGTGCTCAGCTCCGTGAAGAGCCGACTGAGACGGTGGTACAGCACCGAGTACCCTTCGCGACACGCCCGATGCCCGAACGCGCACGCGAGCCAACTCTTGCCGACCCCGGTTGGCCCGGTAATGAGCACGTTGTGGTGCTGCCCAATCCACACACACTGGGCCAGCGAGAGAAAAGCAGCGCGATCGAGCCCTCTGCCGGCGCGGAGATCGACATCCTCGATGCTTGCCTGCTTTGCAAGACGTGCACGGCGTAAGCGCGCCGTCATCGAACGGTTTTCCTGTTCGATACGCTCCCGGTCGATCAGCATTCCGAGCCGCTCTTCGAAGGAGAGCGCGTTCCATTCTGCGGTCTGTTGTTGTTCTTCCAGCGCGTGAAGCATACCGAACAGGCGCAGCGCCTTGAGCGATTCAAGCGTGGGATGTAGCAGCATGCGGCTCCTCCATCTGTGCGTTCTCATCGGAGGACTCATTGCGGTAATATCCGGCACCGCGGACATTTTCATGGCGGATGATGCGCAGCGGTGTCGGTCCCACGGGAAGCGGATGCTCATCCTGGTTGTTTTCGAGAATGGTACGGACGCTTCGATAGCTTGGACTGCCGATGGCCAACGCGCGCTTGCAGGCGGCGTTGAGGCGGTCGGGACCGACTTTCTTTTCCAGACGCATGATCCCCAGACAGGATCGGTATCCCTGCTCAGGATGTTGCTTCTTTTCCATGATCGCGGTGAACAGGGCCGCGACATCCGCACCGGCTTTTCGTCCCCATGCCTGCAGGCGACCCGGTGTCCATTCAACCTGTGCGCGGTGCGCTTCCGGCATGTGTGCTGTGATTGTCGTGTGTCGGTGTTTGTGATCACTACGCGGATGCACCGCGATGCGCGTCCCGCCGTGAAGGATCTCGACGGTGTGCGCCGTTGCACGCACATGGACAATCTGACGCGTCAGGCGGTAGGGGACGCTGTAATAATGCTCGTCGAACTCCACGTGATAATCGATGTTGACGCGCACCTTTTTCCACTCGGCGTACTCGTACGGCTGTGTGGGCAGCGGACGAAGCGCCGGTCGATCCATCGCCGCGAACAGTGAAGCGCGCGTCCCTTCCATCTTGCGAAACGGGCGGCTGTTGAGACGGTCGAGAAGCTCGAGCATCGCCGTGTTGAGTTCGGACAGCGAAAAGAACTGCCGGTTGCGCAGCGCGGCGATAATCCAGCGCTGGACAAATTGCACGCCGGCTTCGACCTTTGCTTTGTCCTTCGGCTTGCGGGATCGAGCAGGCAGGATCGCGACACTGTAGTACTCAGCCCATTGCTGGTAGGTCGGATTGATCTCCGGATCGTAGTAGAGTGGGTCCTTCACACCGCTTTTGAGATTATCCGGTACAATAGCCGCAGGCACACCGCCTAAGTATTGCATCGCACGCGTGTGCGCGCCGATCCAGTCCGGCAGCCGTTGCGTCCATGTCGCCTCGGCGTATGCGTAGTTGCTGGCACCGAACACGGCGACAAACACTTCGGCCATACGTTCTTCTCCGGTATGCGGATCGATAACCGGGATGAGCGTGCCGCTGTAATCGACAAAGAGCTTTTCGCCCGGTGCATGCGTCTGGCGCATACTCAGATCGAGCGTTCGTGTATACAGGCGATACAGCTCACAAAACTGACTGTAGGAATACCCATCGCACTGTGTACTGCGGTACTCCTCCCAGAGCAACTGCAGCGTGACATGAGGGCGACGGAACTCCGTATGGATATACTGCCAATCCGGACCAGGCTTCTTCGTACGCGGTTCATCGCAGGAAGGGAACAGGAGCCGCTCCAATGTTGCCTCATCCATTGCTGCGGCTTCAATCCAGGTGATCCCAGCCTCTCGGGCGCGCTGCAGGTAATCGCGGACCGTTGTCTTTGGAACATTGGCACCACGTGCGATCTGCCGATCACTCATTTGCGGAAAAGATGCGAGACGCAGGACTTCTTTGATTTTTCTCATCGATGCTCTCTTTCGGGACATTGCCGCTTCTCCAGGTGAAATGGCGAAGAATACGGCGGTTCTGGGAAAAGAGCCATCGTCGGTTCGACCTGCCTATCCAGTAACCAACTGGTCGGATAACGCCAGAATCAGTGGTCGGATAACGCCGGAATCAGTGGTAGGATAACGCCGGAATATGCACACATTGAGACGCTTTTTCATGATGGCAATGAGCAAATACACGGAGACCGCGATCCACACCTGCGTCTTGACTGCATTCTCGCTCGGCCCGAAAAACGCCTGGATGCACAGATGCAGCTTGATCCATTTAAAAAAGAGTTCGACCTGACACAGGCATTTGTACAATTCTGCGATCGTCTGTGCCGGAAGAGAAAAGTTGTTGGTCAAAAAAACGAAAAATCGTTGCTTCTCTTCGTCGTAATACCGATTTCGCCGGAGCGGATCCGGATAACCGCGCAGAGAGTTCTCGCCCGTCAAAAACGATGATTTGATCACTGCGCACGCCCGTGGTTTTGTCGACGGCATGCGAGTACCTGCGGTGATGGACCATGTTGCGCTTGGCGCGTATGACGAAGAATGCCTGGCACTGGTGCAGATCGTGCAGGCGATAGAAATCGATGTATGCTCGGTCCATCACGTAGAAGGCGCCCGTCTCGGTAAGAAGCTCGTCCAGGACCTGTACGTCATGCATCTTCCAGTCACTGATGGAGATAAAGGTCGGGATATTCCCGCGCAGATCAAGCAGAGTGTGCAGTATGATCGCCGTCTTCGTACTGCGAATCAGCGCCCACGGGAACACCGACAAACACAGATCAATCGTGGTCGGATCCAACGCATGGACGGTATGATCGAGCTCGATACCAAACGGTTCATCACGGTACAACGGCCGAGCATTGCGAATCAGTGCCTGCGCGAGGTCGGCGTAAATCCGCCAGTCACGGACGGTGTTTGGATCAGCCAACGTGCTACGCGAGACGACGCTACGGAAGCTCATGTGATAGAGCTTGGGTTGATGTGCTCGCAGGTATGTCCCGATATCACGCAGAATTTCTCGCCAGGTGAGTTAGGCAAACGCCATGCACAGATACTGATCGCGACAGAAGAACGATTTCACCTTCCGCTCTCCTCGGTATCGACGCACACAGGTTTGCGAACTGATTTTTTGGCAAATAGTCCATAAGCTGCGCAAAAACCGTCTGACCACTGTTTATCCTACGCGTCCTCCGATAGTGGACGAGAAGAATACAGAACGGACGAGCTCAATTTCAAATAGAGACCCATCGGAAAAGGGCGTAATCTATTGTCATATGTACATTACAGTGAATCATCCCTTAAACGACCGGATAGTAGTGATTACCGAAATGAAATATCTTAAAAGATTATTCAGAAAGTTTGGATTACCGCATTTAATTAAAGCAAGATATTGCCCAGTATGCCGCAACAGATCGAGTGGCTTCAAACCATTCGGTATTGTGCCTCGGGACGACGCTCAGTGTGTTCATTGTGGATCTCTCGAACGACATCGACTTACTTGGCTCTATTTACAGAAGAGCACGGACCTATTTGATGGAAAACCAAAAAAAATGCTTCACGTTGCGCCCGAACCATGTTTTGAATTAAGGTTCCAGGACCAGTTGGGGAGGGGGTACTTGACTGCAGATCTGCATAATGAACGCGCTATGGTGAAAATGGATATATGTAACATTCAATATCCCGATAACTCATTCGATGTAATCTATTGTAGTCATGTATTGGAGCATGTTCCTGATGATCGGCAAGCTATGAGAGAGTTTCATAGAATACTTCGACCTAATGGATGGGCGATACTAAATGTACCAGTCACAAGTGAGGCGACATATGAGAATCCAACAATAGTTGAGCCAGAGGAGCGACAAAAGGTTTTTGGTCAGGAAGATCATGTTAGGCGTTATGGGCCAGATTATGTTGATCGGCTTCGCGATTCAGGCTTTGAAGTAGAGGTCGTCAGTGTAAACAATTTAGCAAATATCGAAGAAGCAAAATTAATGGGATTAACTGAAGCAAGCGGAGAAATATACTATTGCACTAAGGTGCATTAGCTAGTGTCATGTCACACTTGATATGTCGTAATATATTCCGTATTTTGTCTCCGAACATTCAGGAGACAAGGCATGCCTACGATCAAGTATCGGATCCATCTTTCTGAGGACGAACGCGCCATGCTCGACGAAATTACCACGAAAGGTCGACACAGTAGTCAGAAGATTCTCAATGCGCTGATTCTGCTGAACTGTGACGAAGGACCGCATCAGACGCACCGACTCACCAATGAGCAGATATCGAGCGTCCTGCGTGTCAGCATGAAAAAGATCGACCGTATCAAACGACGCTGCGTTGAAAATGGCGTGGAAGGTGCGCTCGTAAAACAAAAGCCGCAGCGGGAGTATGAGCGGAAAGCAGACGGCGACGTTGAAGCGCATCTGATCGCTTTGAGCTGCAGTGATCCACCCGCGGGATATGATCGGTGGTCATTACGTTTACTGGCTGACAGGATGGTGGAACTCCAGTATGTTGAGTCCATTTCGTACGAGACGGTTCGTCGCGTGCTAAAAAAAACGAATTACAGCCATGGAAAGTAGTCCAATGGGTGATTCCGCCGGAACAGAGCGGCGAGTTCGTCGCACACATGGAGCAGGTGCTGGACATTTACAAGCGTCCGTACGATTGTCGTTATCCGGTTGTTTGCATGGACGAATCACCGCGCCAATTGATCAACGAAACACGAACGCTCCTGCCTGGTCGCCCGGGGCGGCCCGCACGCTACGATTATGAATATGAACGCTGCGGTGTCTGCAATATTTTCATGGCGGTCGAGCCGCTCAACGGTACCCGCCTTGTTAGCGTCACCGAGAAAAAGACGAAAAGGGACTGGGCCTTTTTCCTCTTTGAAATCGCGACGGCCTATCCCGAAGCGGAACGGATCGTATTGGTCATGGACAATCTCAACACGCATACGCCGGGTGCGTTGTACGAAACATTTGACCCATCGGCGGCCCGAGCCCTGTGGAGTCGGTTTGAATTTGTCTACACGCCGAAGCATGGCTCGTGGCTGAATATGGCGGAAATTGAGCTCAACGTACTCATCAGGCAATGTCTGCGCAGGCGGATAAATACTATTGACTGCATGCGCTCAGAAGTCGAAGCGTGGGAAGGCAACCGAAACAACATGAATGCCAAGATCAACTGGCAGTTTTCAACAGAAGATGCACGCATCAAGCTGCGAAGGCTTTATCCGACATATGATGCGTGACGTGACACTAGGATATAATCTGATGTATGACGTCAGCGTATATGGCACAGATTAGGGGTAGTGACTTCGTGATGGTTTGAGTACCATTCACCCAACATCTGGAGGACTCCATGAGTGGACAAAGCCCTGTAGAGGAACGTCTCAAAGACATCAAACGCCGAACCAGACGAAAGTACACCGCCGAGGAAACGCTTCGCATTGTGCTCGAGGGGATCAAGGCAGAGAGCAGCATAGCCGAGCTGTGCAGACGGGAGGGTATCCACGCCAATCAGTATTACACCTGGAGCAAGGAGTTCCTCGAGGCCGGGAAGCAGCGACTGCGCGGGAAAACCAAGCGCGAGGCGACCAGCCCGGAGGTCGACGAACTGCGCAAGGAGAACGACCCCCCCTCTGTCAGGATAGTCGACCGCTGAAAATATCTGCATATAATAGGTAAAGAGCGGGCACACGACAGAGGTATTCGATGAAATACTCCCCTGAACGGAAGGAAGCGATCCTCAAGAAGATGCTTCCACCCCACAACAAGAGCGTACCGGAAATCGCTGAAGAGGAAGGGATATCGCAGCAAACGCTATATATCTGGCGCAAACAGGCTCGAGCGGAAGGCCGCCTGCTCCCCGACGGTGATTCGACGCCGGAGGGCTGGACCAACAGAGACAAGTTTGCTGCGGTGTTGGAAACAGCAGCGATGAACGAAGCGGAACTGGCAGAGTATTGTCGGCAGCGCGGATTGTATCCCGAACAGATCAAGGCATGGCGCCGCGCCTGTGAGCAGGCCAACGACTGGGAAGAAGCGCATGCACGTCAGACGAAAGAAGAAGTCCGTGCTCTCAGGCAGAAGCAAAAGGAGCTTGAGCGCGAAAACCGGCGCAAGGAGAAAGCGCTGGCAGAGGCCGCGGCATTACTGGTGTTGAAAAAAAAGTGTCCGAGATCTGGGGGGAAGACGAGGACGCATGATAACGACCGAAGAACGTTTGGCCGCGTGCGGGCTGATCGCTGAGGCCCATCGCAATGGTGCACGCATCGAGCCTGCCTGCAAGGAGGTCGGTATCAGCGTACGTACGTATCGGCGCTGGCGTGGGCAGCCGGAAGGCGACAAAAGGCCGCGTACCGATCGTACACCTCCCAGCCATGCGTTGAGCGCAGAAGAACGCTCGGAGATCCTTTCCATCTGCCATCAACCGGAATATGCGTCCTTGCCACCCATGCAGATCGTTCCGATGTTGGCGGATGCGGGACGCTATATCGCTTCGGAATCCTCCTTCTACCGTGTTTTGCAGAAGGAAAACGAGCTGCACCACCGGGGGCGGGCGGCCGCGCCGCGAAAGGTGGGTCCACCGCGGACCCATGCAGCTACTGGGCCGAACCAAGTGTGGACCTGGGATGTCACGTACTTGAAGGGGCCCGTGCTCGGCTCGTTCTTCTACCTCTACATGATCCTCGATCTCTACAGCCGCAAGATCGTCGGCTGGGAAGTCTGGGAGAAAGAGTCTGGTGACTATGCTGCAACACTGGTGGATCGAGCGGTGCTGACTGAGCAGTGTCGCATGGATTTGCGTGTTCTTCATGCGGACAACGGCGCCATCCAGAAGTCCTCGACGCTCCAGGTCAAACTCGAGGCGCTTGGTATGATGTCATCGTTCAATCGTCCACGCGTGAGCAATGATAATGCGTACAGTGAATCGCTCTTTCGTACCTGCAAATACCGACCGGACTTTCCCGACCGCGGTTTTGCCTCGATTGAGGCAGCACGCTCATGGGTGCTCTCTTTTGTGCACTGGTACAACACCGTCCATCGGCACAGCGCCCTGAAGTTTGTCACACCCGCACAGCGGCATGCAGGTCTTGACATCGTAATCCTTGCGGAACGTTCTAGGTTGTACGAACCGGCGAAGAAGAAGCATCCGTCTCGATGGTCTCGTGGGGTCCGTAACTGGAATCCCGTCGCGGAAGTGCATCTTCACAAGCGGAAGGATGAAGAAAGAATGATGGTCAAGCCCGTAACACCACGTCGCTGTGCACCGACCACAGTAGCTGACCGGGTAGCCACGCTACACCAATCGTCCCGTAATGATAGATTGATTGTAGTGTAAGAATCACGAAGAACGGACAACTATCCTGAAATCCACCGAGGCGCCCGGATGACACGCATGTGCGCATGCGGATCCGGGAGATCGCCAGGACGCGCGTACGATACGGGTATAAGCGGATTCATACGCTTCTTTGCCGGGAAGGATTGATGGTCAACCACAAGAAAGTATACCGCATGTACTGCGAAGACGGACTGAACCTGCGGCGCAAGCGTCCACGCCGGCGCGTTTCAGCCGCACACCGGGTGGAACGTCCCATCGCAACGCAGATTGACGAGTGCTGGTGCATGGATTTCGTCTCGGATAGCCTGTTCAACGGCAAGCGCTTTCGGGCCTTAACGATAGTGGAGAATTTTAGCCGCGAGTGCCCCGCGATTCTACCCGCCCAGGCGCTGAATGGAGAAGATGTCGTGTGGATGCTGGAGCAGCTGCGGCAGTCCGGCCGGAAGCCTGCACGCATCAAGGTCGACAATGGCAGCGAGTTCGTTTCGAAGGCCCTCGACAAGTGGGCGTATCAGCATGATGTCGTTCTGGACTTCTCACGGCCCGGAAAGCCTACGGACAACCCGTTTATCGAATCCTTCAACGGAAGTTTCCGCGACGAGTGCTTGAATGTCAATTGGTTCTTATCTTTGGCTGACGCCGAGGAGAAGATCGAGGAATGCAGAATCGAGTACAACGAACGTCGTCCGCACAGCTCACTGGGCGACCGAACACCGGAAGAATTTGCCGAGTTGGCTATGTTACAAGTGACCTTCTCCCTGCAAACTGATCCAGCGTAAATGTTAGTTTTTTGGCATATTCCCTGTACCAGAGAAAGGAGAAGATGCCCTGATGAGGAAGTCCAAATTCACCGAAGAGCAGATCGCGTTCGCCCTGCGCCAGGCGGAGAACGGCACCCGTGTCGATGAAGTATGCCGGAAGCTTGGGATCACCGAGCAGACATTCTACCGCTGGAAGAAGAAGTATGGCGGTTTAGGGGTGGCGGAGCTCAGGAGGCTCAAGCAGCTTGAGGAAGAAAACAAGCAGCTCAAGAAGCTTGTCGCAGACCTGAGCCTCGATAAACAGATGCTGCAGGATGTCCTGCGAAAAAAGTTCTAAGGCCCGCACGGAAGCGGGCACTGGCCGGTCACCTGCAGGACGCCTACCGTGTCAGTGAGCGGCGTGCGTGTGCGGTCATCGAGCTCCCACGATCGACCTTCCGGTACATCGGCACGCGCGCGGACGATGTGCACGTGCGGATGCGGATCCGTGAGATCGCCAGGACGCGGGTCCGATACGGGTATAAGCGGATTCATACGCTGCTTCGCCGGGAAGGAATGATGGTCAACCACAAGAAAGTATACCGCATATACTGTGAAGACGGTCTGAACCTGCGGCGCAAGCGTCCGCGCCGGCGCGTAGCAGCGGCACACCGCGTGGAACGGCCGATGGCGACCCGGATTGACGAGTGCTGGAGCATGGATTTTGTCTCGGACGGTCTGATCAGCGGGCGCAGATTTCGGGCCTTAACGATAGTGGATAATTTTAGCCGCGAATGCCCCGCGATCCTGCCCGCGAGGGCGTTGAAAGGTGAGGACGTCGTCTGGATGCTGGAGCAGCTGCGTCTATCAGGCCGGAAGCCTGCGCGCATCAAGGTCGACAATGGCAGCGAGTTCATCTCGAAGGTTCTTGACAAGTGGGCGTATGAGCACGATGTTGTTCTGGACTTCTCGCGACCGGGAAAGCCTACGGACAATGCTCTGATCGAATCCTTCAACGGAAGCTTTCGTGACGAGTGTTTGAATGTCAATTGGTTCTTATCTTTGGCTGACGCCGAGGAGAAAATCGAGGAGTGGAGAATCGAGTATAACGAGTACCGGCCGCACAGTTCACTGGGCGACCGAACGCCAGCAGAATTTGCCAGTTTGGCACGATCACAAGGCCAAAAAATTCACTTTATCGCTGGTACAGTTTAAGGGGAGCCCTCAAAGGTCGAAAAATTCACTTTTTGGCTGGTACAGTTTAAGGGGAGACCTCAGGAGCGCTTTTCAAAACCCTTGACAAAGGAATCGAGTTGCGATACTTTTCGGGGAACTTTCATGCTGGCCTCTTCTTTGTGTGATGACAAAGAGAAAGTGCAGATACTTTCGCTTAGAGGCTAGCACGATATTTTAGCACGTGACGAACCGTCTCGTACGAAATGGATTCAACATACTGGAGATCCACCATCCTGTCCGCAAGCAACCGCAACGACCACCGATCGTATCCCTTCGGAGGATCGCTACAGCTCAGAGCGATCAGATGTTCTTCAACGTTGCCATCTGCTTTCCGCTCATACTCCCGCTGAGGCTTTTGTTTTGCGAGCGCGCCATCGAATCCACTTTCAACGCAACATCGTTTGATACCGTCGATCTTCTTCATGCTGATACGCAACACACTCGAAATCTGCTCATTGGTAAGCCGGTACGTCTGATGCGGTCCTTCGTCACTATTCAACAGAATCAGTGCGTTGAGGATCTTCTGGCTGCTGTGTCGTCCTTTCGTGGTGATTTACTCGAGCATGGCACGCTCGTCTTCAGAAGGGCGGATGCGGTATTTGACTGTAGGCATGTCTTGTTTTCTGAATGCTCGGAGACAGCATACGGAATTTATTACGACACATCAAGCGTGACATGACAGTAGGCACGAATTATCTACTGAATGTTCGTAGATAAAATACACAATCTGTTATGACATATCCTGTGCGACAGGACGCTAATATGTAGCTTTAGGCAATGAATGACGCTCCAGTATTATACATAGCATATAACAGACCAAATAAGGTGAAGGAGACTTTGGCAGCCCTTGTGCATTCATATAAAGCGCCAGAATACATTGCACTAGATGGTCCCAAGGCAGGTAACATAATTGATGAGGAGAAATGTACCGGAGTCAGAAATGAAGTACGAAAACTTACGGGGAAAGAAAGTAAACTTTTAGTGTCCGATGTGAATATGGGCTGTAAGTCAAGAATATCAAGTGCTCTTGATGCGATATTCAAAGAGCATGATTCCGTAGTTGTGATTGAAGATGATATTCTTGTTTCGGCAAGTTTTGTTCCCTATATGAAGATGATGCTGGAGAAATACAATGAAGACGATAGGGTGTATGCGCTACATGGATATAACTTTGGAATGGACTACAAGCCCACTGAGGTAAGAGTTACTAAGTACTTTAATATGTGGGGGTGGGCCACTTGGAGGCGTTCGCGGCAATTGGTGGATTATTCTATGTCGGAGTGGATAAGGCAGTCAGAATTAAATAAATATAGATTTTTATGGAAAAATCTTGGATCAATAGTGCAGGATCCTGGTTGGTCGCAATATTATAAGCTAATGTACGATAAGGTTGCTAATGGAGCGCTTGATTCATGGGCTTATTGTTGGATGTATGCTCAGTTGAAATCGGGGGGGGGTAGTATAATACCACCAAAGAATATGGTTAAACTAATTGGGTACGATGAAGATGCGCTTCATACAAAAAGCGACGAGAGTGGATTGACAGATGTAGACATAGAAATTTATGATTCGAGAGTTTCCATACCCTCTGGGGAATTAGTGTATGATCATAGATATGATAAAGAAGCTGTCCGAGGTATGTGGGAACCATACAATCAGGATTATAAAATACATAGATTGGGGAGTATCGCGAAGGAAATAGTAACAAATGGGCATGGTAAAAAAGTGTTAAAAGCACTGCGCTCATATATTTATAATAAAAGGAAATAAAATTAGGGATTCCGTATGATCTTGTACTTAGCAAGAGAGACTAAGAAGCTAATTCAGACTCAAAAAAAAATGATGGTTCTAGGAAGTTTATGGAGCCGGGAACTCGATACGATTATCCTGCAAGATCGCAAGGCGGGATTGTTTTCCTTGATATTCCAAGTTCTCGCGACAGCAATGATATGTGAAAGGAAAAAGCTGAATTTAGTAATAGATTTCGTTAATTCATCGTATTCGCAAAATGCCCATCAAGGGAATACAAACTGGTGGAGCTGTATCTTTAAAAGCTGTGAGATTATTAACAATCCAAATAGAGGTGAAAAGCGACTGCTGGCTTCAAATATTCAACAGATGCACAAGCTTGCGGATATAGGCGGAGGTCTGCCGAGATACTTTGGGTGGCGTACGCTAAGGCGATTTGAACTACAAGACCACATCTCGTCGTTTATAAGTACGACTGTAATAAAAGACTTCAAAGGTAAGAATGTTCTGGGGGTACATTATCGTGGTACGGATAAGGTGTCAGGTGATTATAGGGAGACTTCTCGTGTACCGTACGAAAATATGATGAATGTGATAGATAAATATATATATGGTCGAGATAAATTATTTATCGCGACCGACGAAGAAGGATTTTTAGAATCAGCAATAAGTAAATATGGCGATATGGTTCTTTTCCAGGAAGCCACAAGAAGTAAAACGAATGAATCTGTTCACATGAGTAATATGAACGATAATGGTCAGAAAATTGCTAGAGAGGCGGTAATAGATTCGGTTCTGCTCTCGAAAACTAATATGCTTCTTCGAACAAAGTCCAATCTTTCAATAGGATCTCTGTACTTTAACCCTTACCTGAAATATATGACAATTTAGATGCTTTGTTCAAAGGGCAATGTAGCTGTTTAAAAGATAAGTGTGAAAATATATGGATAATGCCTATCATGTCAAGACAGCAATTGCACTGATAGTTTATAAGCGCCCAGATAAAACGAGAAAGGTGCTTGAGGCGCTGTCAAAAGTAGTTTGTGGTAGGGTATATGTAATTGCTGACGGTCCGAAGAATGAGCGTGAAAGAGAGAGCGTCTATAATGTTCGGGAAATGATCGAAACGAAATTAAGTGGAAATGTATATAATATATACTCAGAAAATAATATGGGCAGCCGCCAGAGGGTGGTTTCGGGCTTGAATCATGCTTTTCAGTATGAAGATGAACTTATAGTGATTGAAGACGATATTATTCCGACACCTGCGTTCTTCGAGTTTTGCGACAATATGCTGGAGCGTTACCGCAAAGATGAAAGAGTGTTTATGGTAAGCGGTAGAAACCACCTAGGCAGCTATGGCGACGGAGATAATTCCTATATATTTACCCTGGAGGCATACACCTGGGGTTGGGCAACTTGGAGGAGGGCATGGGAAATGTATGACTCAACATTAAAAATCTATGAGAACCGTGTGTCAAAGAGACGTTTTAATCAAAGCCTTAAGGAGATGAAGTACCTGAGGATAAGCATAAAGCGGGGAGTGAGAAAGGCACTTCAGAATAGATTGGACGCATGGGATTACCAATGGAATTATGCAATGATATGTAATGAAGGGCTATGTATTGTTCCGGTCGTAAATATGATTAGAAATGATGGTTTTGGTGAAGATGCTACTCACACAAAGAACGAGTCTAGTGCGCTCAGTCAGGTGTATGTTGGTGAATTATACCCACCGTACAGACACAATGTTGATATGAAAAACAACTTGTATTATTATGATGAAGTTGTAAGAAGGGTGTATAAATGGAATCGTGTGATGTTGATGAAATCGTGGTGGAGAGAGATAAAATCTACTATAAAGTATTGGTTGAAATCACTTTTCTCTTAGAGTGCTGGTCATAGTAACGCGTGACGCAGATGATGAGGTAATACTAAGAGACGCCCTTAAAATGGAAGCCCTAGTAAGCACAATAATCCCAACAATAGGGAGAACCCGACTTCTTGAAGATGCAATTTCGTCCGCACTTAATCAAAGAGGTGTAGAGCAGGAGGTAATCGTTGTTGTTGATGATATTGAAGCTTATAGCGGCGTTCTTTCGGCCTGCAGTGCTTATAACGTGAGAGTTGTTGTTAATGATGGAAGACCCGGTCCAGCAGGAGCGAGGAACTACGGTGTTAACATCTCTAAAGGTGATTACATAGCATTTCTTGATGATGACGATATATGGCATCCAGAGAAATTGAAAAGTCAAGTAGCGGTATTTAATGAAAACAGTAATGATGTAGGAGTGGTATTCTGTCAGGCAGTATACTATGACAGTACAACTGGAGTCATTCGCTATACGAAGCGGGAAGTAGATGCGTTTACGAAAATGAGTGATATTATTACTGGTATAAAGATTAATGGCCCGCCGACCGCTCTTTTCAAAAAACACTGCTTCAATGATGCCGGGGCATTCGACGAAAATATATCTTACTGGGAAGATCAGGAATTGTATGCAAGAGTATGTCGATTGTGCGCGATTATTAGTATGCCTGATATTATGACGCTAATACGCGTTAATCATGGGTACAATAGATTAACGGATCAGGATAGCATAAACTGTAAGAGATCGGCGGAGGCGCTAAAATATATATATGAAAAGCATGAGTTAGATATCGAGGGAGAGATGGGGACCAAAATGTTGGTGAGAGTGGCGCAAGAATATCTAAAGGCAAAGGAGTTCAAACGAAGTACGGTGGCAACCCTACACGCATGCGTTAAATACAGACTAAATATTAGGCCATTGCTGGTCATGATGCGCATGATTTTTAGAGGTGTTGGGGTGCGTGGAAGGGAAAAGAAAACGGCTCTTGATGAACCATATTATGGTTTAACTGATGAAAATAGGATTAAAGAAGTAGAACTTTTGTTGAAGATGATCGGTAATATCTAAAAACTTTGTCTTGTTGACAGGTAATTGGGTGCTTAATCCGGAAGTATGACGAGGTCCGTAAGATAGTGACTAGATTATTGTGCAGACAGAAAATTCTCGCGAACGAATGATTGTTCCCTCGAGCGTTGCGTGGCGCGGGGAGACTGCCCTTCCGGGCCAGGCATAGCCCAAGATGGATCGGCGATAAGGGACGCGCGTCTGCCTCGCACTTCATCCGAATTTCTTGTACTTTCGGGTAATCAAGCATCCGGATTTTGTATTATGAATCGTTCCGACGAGCAGCTCGGGGCGACGTAGCTTAAGATATTGCGTCCTTTCCAATTTGTCGCTTCCTTGCGCCATCAGCAGTTTATATTGGGCTTGGTCGACATCGTATAGCACTACAGTAGACAGTTGTTCGATTATGATACCCCTTATAATTCGAAAACGGTGCTTTAGACAGTTATTTCCAACACTACTCATCTTTGTGGTTAGCCACAAGCCTCTCGGAAGAACCGAAATATTTGAAACATGATGATATGAGCCTTGTAGTATTAAGTAATTCGGAAACATTATACAATGCATGGAATAATGGTTGCAATAATTCAGGATTAACGGGAGGTGTGAGGTACAATATCAACATGATGGGCGTCATCCAGGCGTATGAAGGGTGGATGGATCGTAGATTTGTAAAACGTAAAAGCGAAAGAATGTGGGAATATGCGAAAAGGATACGTAAATATGAGGTTAATGAGAAGCTCCAGATATTAGAACCGATGGTCGCTGCGTTTATAAAACAGAATAATGAGAGTCGTAAGATTGCGATATTACATCACTTTGATAACGCGCTGCGATATGGTCTTCATAGATACCTTTATACAAAATATGTGATAAGGAAATTGCAGCTTTGCGATCGCATTGTCGTTGTATCGCCATATTGGGAGAACCTATTACAGGATCATGGGATTGGTAATGTCGTAGTTATACGGAATTCTTATCCCAGATCCTATGCAGATAATATTGTTAGAGATGATTCCGTATTTTCTGAACTTGGATTGCCAAGGAGAGAGACCATGGTGTTTGGGGGAAAGGCGACTTCCTCGAAGGGATTTTTCCAGCTTTGCGAGCACTTAAGTGGAGATGTCTTCGTAATTGGCACTGGGCAAGATCAACAAAGACAAACGAAATGGGCAGTATGCGACCTTGATTCGCTTATGTATAAAAGGATTGTTGCAGCTTGCGATATAACCATTCTAAACACTAATATGATAGAGGGATGGAGTCGGGTTGCACATGAGTCCCTGCTTCTCGGTACCCCAGTCCTGGCGCGACCGATGGGGGGGCTGATGAATATGATTAAGGAGGGTGGGCAGCATAGTTACAATGACTACAAAGAAATGAACAAAAAATGCAGACAGATAGTGGAGGATCGAAATAAGTATTCACTTCTCGGTAAAAGTGCAATGGCGAAATACGATATGGAATATTTTCGTACAAGCTGGGAGGATGTAATTAATTGTGTAAATAATCCATAACATGATCGTACATAGGACGATATACCATAAACTGCAAAAAGGAAATCATTATATTAATCACTCTAAACGTTACTTGATAGTGGCCGGGAAGAATGCAGACCATAAATGATCAATTTATATCGGCAGCACGGTTTAATGGTGGAGTGGTATATTCGATGACGGGGCTATGAAAATATCTGTAGTCACCATTGCATTAAATGACGAAATGCGAATAGCGAGAACACTAGAAAGTGTGCGAAGACAGACAAGGCCGCTGGACGAATATATAGTTGTCGACGGGCTGTCTACAGATAAAACGAATGATATAATACGAAGCTATTCTGATATTGTAACAGATCACATTAGTGAACCTGATAAGGGGATTTACGATGCGATGAATAAAGGTATATTGCGAGCTACTGGCGACATAATAGGTATCCTGAATGCGGGGGATTATTACTATCCGAGAACCATTGAACGAGTTCAGCAAGCGAGCGCTGGATGCGATGCGGACATCTATCATGGCGACCAAATGACATTTACTGAGTACAGTGATTTTTCGTTTTATCGATACCAGAAACCTGAAACGGAAATAGAGAGTCTAGAGTCGGGACCAACAATATATCATCCTACTTGTTTTGTCAGTAAACGATTATATAAAAGCATCGACATGTATGACACTTCTTACCGAGTGAATGCAGACTACGAATTTCTGTTGCGCGCGAAAAGGGCTGGAGCTGTGTTTATGTACATCCCGTATACGCTTACGGGATTTCAAACAGGTGGAGTAAGTGGCGGGTGTAGTAGATATTATGAGGCATACAGAATCATTATGTCATACGATCTGCCCCTGTGGGGGATTGCGACGTGTAAGCTTATTCGTTGCATTGTTTATGATCGCATTGGTAAGCTAGTAAGGTGGGATAGACTGCTAGAACGCAGACGAAAGCGTTAAATTGTGTATGATTCGGTTGACAAGGAATGTCGTCCCATGGACCTTTTCCGACATGTGTGCTGATTTCACGCATCAGTGTCACGAAATATGTGATCGAAAAGCGGTACCCTGCAGGCTCAGGTCATATGGGCGCAGCCGGAAAGTAGCCTCACGATGTTGTACAAAGCACTAGGATTAAGCATAGCGACCATATACAGGATATGTGTGTGCACGGGCATCTGTGCGTGAAGGGTATATGTGGGTGTCTCATACTGCGTTCCTTGTCGCACCACTCGAGAATGGGAAGCATATCATTCTGTTGATACCCTTGATGCAGTGGCGTCCGATGAGGCCTCGTGCTGACGAAGACACCTGTATAGAAGCCTGTTTGCTCAAATCAAAGGACACAAGGGTGGGGCACTCCAGGACGCGATAAGAAGGTCAATGAGAAGTTGGTCAATGTTTCTCACAGGCATAGTGAAGACCCTGACGCGATTCGGTAAGTGAGTAATAAATGTAGTTTGTTTTCATTGTCGGTTTGTGCGGGTGCCTGTTTAATGCGCGGATTCCTTATAATCATTTTAATCTGTCTAAGCATGTGAACGAGACACCCAATACGATCCGCCGAAAAGAACTGATAGAGAGCCTACTTTTGAAGCGGAGCGAGTATCTGCGGCCGATAAATCCCAGTCATTTCGGCGCTCGGCGGGAATACCAGTTCGATGATCTCGGGCATGTGACACGGGAGAACCCTCTCGCATACGGCATCGCACAGGGACATCTGCCGTCTTTCGAATTGGCTAAGAACCTGGACGGACCCTACCAGTATAGGTTGAACCAGCGGACACTCAGCAGCTGGCTCACGCCGATAATGGACTCCGCATTGACAACCAAACGGCACTGAACTTACAGGACATGATTTACGAATATTTTAGAAAATACTCATCTCTTTATACCGGCAGAGTTGCTCTTGAGATTGGATCAGAACGCTATACATATGCGGAGTTAAATGAAAGAGCAAAGAACATTGCGAAAAAATTAGAGCAATCGAAGTCGTCTCGTATAGTAGGAATATTGGCAGCTAAAAGTGTGAGTGCTTATTCTGGTGTCCTCGGTGTGCTAGCAGCGCATCGCTGCTTTGTACCTTTTACCAAGAAAATGCCGCCTGCCCAGATAGCCGATATACTTGATGAAACAGGCGTGGACACTTTAATCGTGGGTGAAGAGTATGTAAGTTATTACCATGACGTTATGGCTGCGGCCCAGCGGCCTCTAATATGTATTCGGCCGGAAAGCGAAAAATCGGACGTAAGTATATCAAAAACTGTTGATTACGGCAAGGAGAAGAAAAACGATCGTGTAAAGTGGGAATCTGACATCGCGTATATTCTATATACATCGGGTTCAACTGGTAAACCAAAGGGGATTCCAGTGTCTCATAGCAATGTGGTCGCTTATCTAAAGAATGTGTTGCCACAATACGACATTGGCCCAGGTGATAGATGCTCACAAATGTTCGATTTAACATTCGATCCGAGTATCCATGATATGTTCGTCACTTGGTACGCCGGTGCTACCCTGGTCATTCCAAATGCCGGAGACATAATAGCTCCTCGCAAGTTCATCATCGACCGTCATCTAACGGTGTTTGCTACGGTACCCTCAACCGCATATTTTATGATCAAGACAAGAATGCTACGCCCTGGGGATTTTCTAAAACTACGATATACGCTGTTCACGGGGGAAGCACTTTCGTACCGTATCTATCGAGAATGGCAGCTAGCAGCCCCGAATGCGCAGGTAATTAACGGATACGGCCCGACCGAGTTGACTATAAACATAGCTGCGTATCCTATTCCAGCAGAGCTCACGTATGAGCAATGTTACAATGGCATCGTTCCGATCGGCACACTGTATGACGAACATCAGATGCTAATTCTAGATGAAAATGAAGACGGAATTGGTGAGCTCGCAGTTTCTGGACCGCAGGTATTCGATAGATACATAAATAACAAGAAAAAAACGGCCGAGACCTTTTACGAATACGAAAAAAATAAATATTACAGAACTGGTGATCTGGTTCAAGTTGGTGATGGAAATGTCATACGCTTTGTTGGTCGCCATGACTCACAGATCAAGTTGCGGGGGTATCGCGTGGAACTGTCGGAGATCGAAGCATGCATAAAGGAGCGGATACGTGGCGAAGTTGTGGTAATCGCTTGGCCTTTCAGCGATAGCATCGCTCAGGGCGTTGTGGCTTTCCATGATGATCCATCTGTCACAGACTCAGAGATAATCAGGCATTGCCGAGAAACACTTCCTGAGTACATGGTCCCACTTAAGATACGGGTACTGCAAGTGTTTCCACTGAACAGCAATGGTAAAATTGACCGTAACCACTTATTGGAGTTTCTAAAATGATCCCTGCTTCTGATATAAAAAAGTTTATCACGACAAAGCTTCATGAGAAGGCAGCGTTGCTAGGTGAACCTCAGCCGGATGTCACACATGATTATGATATCATGGCTTCAGGTCTGCTTGATTCCATGGAGTTTTTGGTAATGATTTCTGAAATTGAGGATAAGTATTTCGTAGAAGTTAATTTTAGTGAGGCCGATCCAGAGTCAATGTCGACTGTCGAGGGCTTTCTTGGTTCCATGAAGCCTATAAAGGCATCATGAGTCATTCAGATATTGAGATATTTCCGATAGAACCCGGAGATAAACGTCTATCACAGGTAGCCGAACTGTTCCGAGAACTCTATGCGTCAGAAATGGAATTCGGTTTGTCGCTTCCGCTTGTTGAGGGCGGGGAGTTTTTATGGATTAAATCAGTAGAAAAAATTCTAGGGAAATATGCTCAAATCATCGTAGCTGTTGATGCTGGAATGATCGTGGGCTTCAGTTACGGTAGCATCCGAATAACTCCTCCTTACTTCGGAGCAAAGGCGATCGGCTACTGGGAGGCGATGATGCTGCGAAAACCATATCGTAAGCGTGGGATCGGTGATGAGATGACGAGACAATTGATGAACTGGTGGCGCAGTCGTAAGGTGTGCTTATTCGAAGGTGAGCGTCTCGTAAATAATTGTAACGCAGAGCGTAACTTCGAGCGCCTGGGATTCAAGATAGAGCTAGTAAAGTACAGACGCGAAGCATGAGCAGAGTGGTTAAACTGATCCTGGGTTTGTTGGGGGTAGCCAGAGTAAAAATATGGTATGTCCGTGGCTATATATTGAAGTTGTATTTGAGTCTTTATGGATGTAAAGTCGGTAAGCGCTTAAAATGTAAACAATGGCCGGTCTTTCGGTCACTTGCATATAAATCGATAGTTGTTGGTGATGATGTAAGCATTGGATATAGGATTACTTTAGAAACAGTTCCTGGTGGTATAATTAGATTGGAGAACAGCGTCCAGCTTACTCAGGATATACTAATTAGTGCGAGGGAACTCGTTCATCTTGGAGAGTATGTCGGAATCGCTGAATACGTAAGTATCAGAGATAGTGATCACGAGATAAAGAGAGGAATAATCCCACACCGACAAGGCCATATTGTACAAAAAGTAGCCATCGCACGAGGTGCTGGAGTTGGAAGAGGTTGCGCGATACTAAGGGGATCGCAGATTGCAGAAGGTGCCTTGATAGGAGCGAATACGATTATTATGCGTGGATTTGTTTGTGTCGAAAACGGAATCTACTTTGGTAATCCACCAAGGCTGATCGGAATTAGGAGGTAAGTATTGTATAACACTATGGCAAATCATGTGGATATGATAAAAGTCGGCTCCCTCGCTATTTCGTCTGGGCAAGCTGAAGAACCAGGTTTTTGGAAACCATTTAGACTATCGTATAAAATTATACTGCTGAAAGCTTGATATTAAACAGGTGTAATTATATATGAATGACACGAAAAAGGAAAAATCAGTAAGTCGATTGCAGGCTTATGCCTGTCAGCGGAGTTAATTCTAAACTGAGAGAGATGAAGAAGAATCCGATCGCGTCTATGAAGACGAATGCGGGCGCGAGAGCCATCCGGCGTAAGCGGTGCGCGCTCCTTGTGACGAATATTCCGAATCCCTACCGAATCCCGCAATTCAATCTCCTGAGTGAGGAGTTTGAAAGAAATTCAATACGGTTTATTGTTGTGTACGGAGCACGAGGCTACCGTGAGAGAATGTGGGTGTATGACGACAGTGAACTGAAGCATGAAGCGTATTTTCTTGACGAACGTATCAGGAAAAGTGCACCTCGCCTTTATCCCGGTTTTACAAGGGCATTGGTACGTTTCAGTCCGGATGTCATAATAGGGAACGGGTTCTCCCTTGCCACGGCAAAGGCAGCAATGTATTGTCATCTCACGAACCGAGGAATGATGATCATGGCTGAGACGATTGCGGGTCCGAATGGTGTCACAGGGGTACCCGTAGGTCTCATACGTGGGCTGATGACACGGCAGGCTCGAAAAATGCTGCTTAGCGGCTCCAAAAGCAGGGAATATGTCGTCAGTCTTCCCTTCGGTGGCCGCACACCAGTCGAAACGGGCGTGCTGAATATAGATACGAGAGTATTTGAAGCTCTCGGGGAGAGAAGACAAATCCATGAGAATAGAGTAGTGAAGCGCCTGTTGTTTACTGGATACTTGAATAAGCGAAAGAATGCGCAGGCGGTAATCCATCTCGCTGCGCGGCTCGCAAAGAAAAGAAGTGATTTCCTCGTAACTATCGTGGGCGACGGTGAGGAGAGACCCAGCTTGGAGCGACTGACGGTTTCGCTTGGAGTCGCTACATTTGTCAGCTTCGTGGGCTACAAACAATACAAAGAAATTCTCCACTACTATGCCGCATCGGATATCTTTCTGTTTCCAACGCACTATGATATCTGGGGCCTGGTACTGAACGAGGCGATGGCATCTGGTCTTGCATGTATAGTTTCGGACAAAGCCAACGCTCACGTGGACCTGATACAGGACGGTGTAAATGGGTATGTAAGGAGTTTTTCGGATCTTGATTCAGTCGAGGCGCTCCTCTTGCAGCTTTTGGACGACCCTGAGCGAGTTTATAAGGTGGGAAAAACCGCCGTCGCATTTATCAGGGATCATGCGAGTATTAACAAGAGTGTGCAGATCATAAGTGATTCGGTATTGGAAGAATTGGAGAACCTGAAGTGAACGTCCTTGTAACCGGGAGCGCAGGCTTCATTGGTGCGCATGTTGTCCGCATGCTCACGCAATATGGCGGTGAGATTGTCGGTGTAGATAACCTGGATTCGTATTACGATACAAATATGAAACTGGATCGCCTCGCGTGGAGTGGTATTAGCACAGATCCCGTCCGGGATGGCACGGCAGTGAGCCCTGACGGCCATTATAGATTCTATCGGGCAGATATCTGTGATCAGGATAACATGAGACAGATTCTCAGGGATCATGATGTTTCGTTGATATTTCACCTGGCAGCCCAAGCAGGTGTGCGCCATTCCCTGGAGAAACCGCTGAAGTATGTGCATAACAACATACTAGGTTTCGCGACCATGGTAGAGGCGGCCGTCAGCGAGAATGTGAGAAATATCATATACGCGTCCTCGAGCTCCGTCTATGGAGACAGCAAGGTCGTCCCGTATACGGAGGATCTTCCTGTAAACAGGCCGTTGTCCATTTATGCTGCGACGAAAAGTGCAAATGAATTGTACGCCTACGCAGCCTCCTCCCTGAATCGATTGGTCATGACCGGTGTGCGTTTTTTTACCGTATTCGGCCCGTGGGGCCGTCCTGACATGGCATATTACCTCTTCGCTGACAAGATCATGAAAGGGGAGACTATTCGATTGCGTGGCAATGGAAATATGAGAAGGGACCACACTTTCATTGATGATGTCGTGGAAGGTTTGAGGCGGTTGTATGAGGACTATAAGAATAAGTCAGCAAACACGGCATCTTCGTTTGGGGAGCATACTATTTACAATATTGGGTATGGTCAGCCGGTTAGCACGCACAGTATTGTGCTAACGCTCGAAGCGTTGCTGGAGAAGAAAGCGATTGTGGAATACGTTGATGAGCAACAGGGTGAGCCGTTGCAGACCTATGCCGACTCATCAAAGATGGAAACGCATTACGGCTTTCTCCCGCGCACGGATTTTCAGGCTGGAATGAAAGCGTTTACAGAATGGTACTTGCGTTATACGAACGGACATGGAGTACAGGAGCGAAAGGAATGAGAACCTATCCGGAGTATTCAATCGTCATTCCGCTGTATAATGAAGAGGAAAATGTTCCAGAGCTGGTAAATCGATTATCCCGCCTTGTCGACGAAGCGCCATATGCGATCGAGTTCGTGTTTGTGGATGACGGAAGCAGTGATCGCACCGTGGAGGAGCTTAAGAACCTGGTCGCGACCACGGCAGGGAGAATCGTCGTGCTGTCTCGAAATTTCGGACATCAGACTGCCGTCACTGCGGGTTTGGAGCACGCGCGAGGTGCTGCCGGGGCATTGATCATTGACGGCGATCTGCAGGATCCACCGGAACTCCTGCTGCCCATGATTGAGAGAATGAAGGAGGGGTATGACGTCATATATGCTGTGCGGCGTAACAGGAAGGAGAGCATCGGAAAGAGAGCCCTGTATTTCATCTACTATCGGCTCTTGAAGACGATGTCTGACACGATGATCCCTGTTGATGCGGGGGATTTCGCCCTGTTGAGCAGAAGGGTCGTCGATATTCTCAACGCTATGCCGGAAGAGAGCCGCTTTCTCAGGGGAATGCGCGCGTGGGTGGGATTTCGGCAGGTCGGGTATGAGTACGACAGATCGGAACGGGCGCACGGAGAATCAAAATACACCTTCCGTCGGCTCTTTAAACTGGCATACGATGGCATATTCAATTTTTCGACTGCGCCTGTTCGGCTCATCAGAATCCTTGGTGGTGTGAGCATGGCCGGCGCAGGGCTCTATCTGTTTTCCGTCCTGCTGAAAAAACTCATTTACGGTACTGTCCCTGAGGGATTCACCGCGCTTTTCGCTGCGATCGTATTGTTCAGCGGGGTGATTTTATTCTCTCTCTCCGTGCTTGGCGAGTACATCATCAGGATATTTTTCGAGGTAAAAGGAAGGCCGAAGTATATTGTCAGCGAATTGTATGAGAGCGATCAGCGCAGCTGACCGGGCCTGAATATGCTTCGTTCATCACAATGTCGGGTCGCATGCCTGCTGTCGATCGCTACGGTTATAAAGATTGTGGCAATGCTGCTGTTTTATCAGAACGTGATGCAGCAGTTGAACGGGCAGTGGGAGCTTGCAATAGGGTACACATGGGATGATTACATCTCATCGATTACTGACGGCGAGTATCAGGTTCCCCCGCAGAAAAGTCTCTCTGGTGTCGTTGCGCTGGAGTCCCGGTCGTATCGGCCTCCGGTGTATCCATATCTCATCTACGCCTTGCACACCATCAGAAGCTGGGGGCCGCTGATCCCGATTGTTCTGTTTTCCGTGCTCACGAGCCTGATCGCCTGGTTCGCGTTTCTGATCGTGAGGGGAAGAGCCGGGCCCGTTCCGGGTTACCTGGCAATGGGCCTGGTATTCCTCTTCCCGATGAATCTGCTGAAATCGGCTTCATTTGATGAGGCTGTTGTCATGATGGTGCTCATCCTGGCGGGCATAGTCATCCTTCTCAAGAGGAAGGATGCCTGGTACAGCATTCTTGCTGGGATGCTGCTTGGCCTTGCCATCCTCACCCGATATACGGCCCTGTTTGCCGTCGTAGGGTTGCTGCTGGCAGTTGTGATCAGCATGAACTGGCGAGTCGGGTTGCATGTCTCTATTGGTATCATGCTTGTGGTTAGTGTCTGGCTCATACGGAACTGGACGGTGTACGATACGTTCGTGATATCAACCGGCGGTAGTCGGTTCGCTGTTATCACGTTGACGGATGATTTCATAGAGAATTTTCCTGAAAAATCGATCGACCGCATCGAAATCGTTTACTTTCTGCAAAATGAAGGTAAGTATGAGATTCTGGACAGGATGACTGAGCTCGAGAGGGAAGCCTATTTTTCTCGCGAAGCTATGGATTGGATCCGCAGTGACCCAATGCGGCTCGCTGAGTCGGTCGCAGTGAAGTTGAAAGTGTTTCTTCCCTTCTCATATTACCCGGTCCGGGGCGACACCTTGAAAGATCTGGTGTACCTGCTGTTTTACGTCCCGGCCCTCCTAATGCTTCTGCATCGGCTCGTTCTATTTCGGCAACCCTGGTGCCTGTGGTTGTGGCTTCCCGCACTGGGCTATGCTGCTCAGGCCGTGCTGTTCGTGATGACCAGCCGGCATATGTACCCGGTCATCCTGATGATATACATCGGCTGGTTCTGTGATTTTGCGTCTCATTTTCTGAAGAAATGGAGTTTCGCAGGTGTTCCGGCCGGGGACGCAGGTGCTCACGGATGAAGCGGTTTGTCCTCTACTTTATCGCACTCCGTACTATCATCGCGGCATTCTACAGCGTCAATCTCATCGGTCCGATACGGATGACAGACATAGCGGGTCTGCTTTTTCCGCTTGTATCCATTATTTATCTCATGAGTTCGGGGAGCAGGGAGAAGGTTGCGCGCAAAGGGATCGTGCTGGTTCCGCTGATATGGTTGATACTGTCCTCGGCCTATGTCGTGGTCGTGGAGGAGCAGCTCGGATTCATCTACCTGTATGCGAAGCAGATCTTTCGCTTTGCGAACGGTGTGTACGCATTCATCGTGTTCCCCAGGATCTTTACGAATTACAGTGACGTGAAGCAATTTGCCTATGCTTCGCTCATTGCAACCGTCTTTCCCATGGCGCAGATTTTCGCGATTACTGTGATCGGTCCTGGAGCATTTGGTTTGCAGGTCGTGAATTTGGAAGACGTCACGCTCGTCAAAGGTGTGTATGGAAATTACGGCGTCTTTGCGACAAGTACATATATTGGATTAGTAGCTCTGATGATCCTGCTTGCTGATCCCGGCAGAAAGAAAAGCAGGGACCGCTACGTGGCACTGGGATTTGTGAGCTACATATTCATGGGTCTTGTAACGCTCAGCAGAATCCTGATGTCCCAGATCATGAGCATCGTTGCCATTTTTGTATATGCTGCCGGAAAAAGGGGCTCCTTTGGAATTCTCGCAGTCTTTTTACTTGCCATGGTCATATTCTCACAGACTTCCCTCTTCGAATCGAAAACAGATGAGTTATTGGCGAGATCCGAGTATGAGTTTGATGTTTTGCAGGGAGAAAAGGGCTACCATTATGCCATGAATGGTCGTGTAGACAGATGGGATGAGGGGATAGAAGTATTTACGAATGATTATAATACCATGGACCAGTTATTCGGAACGAAAATACGAATAGGCCCGCATGGCGATTATTTCTACTGGCTTTTCGCATATGGATGGATCGGATTCCTTGTCTTTTTGCGCCTGACAAAGGATGTCACGGTAACTTCGCTCGTGGCGTGGCGGAGATACAAGGACACGTCCTATCGTATGTTTGGTGCTGCCGTGCTGTCGCTGGCGCCAATATGGATCCTCTCCGCAGTGGGAACAACACCATCCGCTATGCCGGATACGCTGTACCTCGTTTTCGGTCTCATGGGAATCGTTCTTAATCATGATTTCAGAGAAGAGAGTGATGCCAGTACCTGAGACCAGGGTACTGCTGTTTGGCAAGATCCCTCCCCCGTATATCGGTCCCGCAGTCGCAACCTCTCTTCTGTTGAATTCATCTCTGCGGGAGAGGTATGGAATAATTCACCTTGACACATCGGATCCGCGTGGCATCGAGACGCTCGGCAAATTCGATGTGCAGAATGTCTTGGTGGCTCTTCGGCAGTATGCAAGGACTGCGAAGCTACTGCGCAGGCACCGGCCTGGCATCGTTTACATTCTATGCGCCCAGACTACCATTGCATATCTGCGTGACATCCCATTTGTCCTGCTTGCCAGGCTGTTTCGTGCTCGTGTGGTATTTCACCTGCGTGGAGGAAGATTTCGTGCCTGGTATGAGTCGCTCGGACCGGTGATGAGATGGATCGTCCACGTCGTTCATCCCCGCATTCACGCGCAGATTGTTCTCGGGACAAACCTCAGGGGCATGTATGAAGGCATTATCCCACTCGAGAGGGTTCATGTCGTGCCGAATGGTGGGGACTACGGTTTCCGTCCGGGACAGAATAACGGTTCGGACACCGTAACGGTTCTGTACCTGGGGAAT
>Ga0207831_100151_pt1 | contig 38630 bp, 32 predicted proteins | sample TtanPargueraPR_7_FD_187741 | JGI IMG/M metagenome (GOLD analysis project Ga0207831, IMG submission 187741) | Aerobic enrichment media microbial communities from Bioluminiscent Bay, La Parguera, Puerto Rico - Tt and M1 (2) (SPAdes) | ecosystem: Environmental > Aquatic > Marine > Unclassified ...
CTCCCAAGTTTTTTTATCAGTGCCTGGTTTGCCATATGAAACATAACAGTAATCATTTGTTGTTGGATCAAAAAAAGACGAAGAAGGTCCAATTATTGGAATATCTAATTCAGGACTTTTTCCCGTTTCTATATCGTTATTTTTTTTTTCGGTATTTATTGATCCGCCTATGCATGTACTGGCCGTTATTATTAAAGTTACAATAACAGCTAGAATTTTTAAATAGTTCCTTCTCAAATTATCACTTCCATTCCCATTAAAAGCAAAAAGGATAAGGATTTTTTTACTTATAAATTTTTTTGATGATAATATTGATTTATTTTTTTTATTATAATAAAAATTATAAATTTATTTTTTCTTTGAAGATTTCCTCAGGATTATCTGTAAAACATAAGGGCAAGTAAAATTGAAACGTGCTTCCCTTTCCTTCAACACTTTCGACCCAGATTTTTCCACCATGTGCTTCAACAATTCCTTTTGAGATGGTAAGTCCTATTCCTGCCCCCTTAAATTCTTTATCTGCTCCATAATTTACTTGATGAAATGGCTCAAAAATCTTATCGATTTGATTTGCAGGTATTCCTCTTCCTTGGTCATGAATCTCAAAAGTTACCACATCATTTTTTTCAAAAGCGCTAAGGCTGATAATGCCTTCTTCTGGCGAATATTTTATCGCGTTGTTGAGCAGATTAATCATGACTTGTGAGATGCGTTCTTTATCAACACAGAGATGAGGTAGGCTGTGATCAGTGATGACATCAATAGTGATTTTTTTTACGTCTGCAGCACTCTGCATTGTTTCTGCTATTTGATTGATAAGCTCTCCCATATCAACATCTTCAACAACAAACTTCATTGTTCCTGATTCAAGTCGCGAGAAGTCTAAAACGTCTTGAACGAGATGATTGAGTCGTTTGGTGTTTCTAAGAATTATCTTAAGACTGTTTTCTTGTTCTTCTGAAATATCTCCAAGCATTCCTTTAAGAATCATCTCTACATGTCCAGATATTGCAGTCATCGGCGTGCGAAGCTCGTGTGAAGTAATATTTAAAAATGCATTTTTTACCGTGTTGAGTTCTTGGAGTTTTTTGTTTTGTATTTTGATTTTTTCTCTTGATTTTTTAGCTTCAGTGATATCTGAAAAAATGGTTGCAAATTGTCCTGGTTTTATTTGAAATGCTGACACTTCAAATGTTTTGTCTAAATCTTTGTGGTAGTCTTCAAAATTAAGTGGTTGTCCTGTGGTAGCGATTTTTACATAACGGTCTATCCATGTTTTTGAAACATGTGTAAAGACCTCTGTTGCCTTCTTTCCCTCAACCTGACTTCTTTTAAGGCCTGTTATACGTTCAAATGCTGGGTTGACTTGAAGATAGCGATAATCAACTGGGTGATGTGCTTCATCATAAACGATTTCATTGATGGCAAAACCTGTTATCATCCGATCAAAGATATGGGATAGATAGTGTTCTTTTTCTTGCAGAGCTTGTTCATGTCTTTTGACGCGTGTTATGTCTTGGCCTGAAAGGATGACTCCTGAGATTTTCCCAGTGCTATCATATTGTGCTACGCTATTCCAACTGATGATTCTGCTTTTTCCATTCTCTGTTGTGACTTCATTGATGAAGTGAAATTTTTTCTGACCGCAAAATACTGCCTGAAGGTTGTTTTTTAAGAAGTGATGCTCTTCTACTGGAATAAAAGTGTAAAAAAAGTCTTTTCCAACTGCTTTTAGCCGTGTGGTGCTATACAGTTTTTGTGCTTCTGAATTAAGGTCTTTTATGGTATTATCTTTATTGAGGCAGACCATGATAGTCTTTGTCTGCTCAAAGATTGTTCTATAGTTTTCTTGGCTTTCTTTGAGTTCTTGTTGTCGTGTTTTTTCTAGATGATTTGTATAGTAATGAAGAAAGATGATAAAAAAGTAAAAGATTCCTATAAAGACAACTGGGCCTTTGATAACTGACTCATACGCTATCTGAGGGAAAAAATATGGATAAGTAAAAAGAAGCGGTATGATGAGTAGTGTGTAAAACGTTGTGTAAACTGGTGGGAGGAAGATAACACTGACAAAAAGGGGAACTAAAAAGAAGAAGAGAAGTGACAGACAGTGACTGCTATAAAGTGGATTGGTTCCAAGATACGTTGCAGAAATAGCCGTATAGATGATTGGGATATGCGCTAAGACATAGAGAAATGCTGCAGGTCTATATTTTCGTCTTCTTGAGAGAAAGTATGCAATGAGAACAGGTGCAAAAAAGAAAACATAGGTTACAGTGACTCCTGCAAGATTAAAGAAATTAGTCAAGTGTATTATTCCTAGATATGATACGAAGAGTAAGAAGATGAGAAGGAGAATTGCGCTGGTAAGAATGTCATATTGATGCTGTTGTATATTTGGATTTTTTTTACCTTTCTGGGATATGAACAATGAATAAAATGTTTGCAGTACATTCTCTCCCATATGACTCCTCACGCATCTGAATTATAGCCTTTTTTCTTCATTTTTGGTATCTATGGATTTCTATTAAAGGGTTGTGTTTTATTTTTTTGTGTTTTTAGTGTTATGATAGTGATTCTCTGTTTTTTATATGGTAAAAAGACCGGTTTTTGTCACATAACAAATTAAATCTCGTTGTAATTAGTGGTTTGCATAAGGTAATATAGCAGACTTCTTATCTGGAGGCTGCTTTCATCTATTAAGAGCAGTTTCAAGTACTATTTGATTTGTGAAAACCATGTCAGAAAAACAAGAGAATCTGGAGTTTGAATCACAAAAGACCCATGGAGTAAAGATGCTTCTGGGCGATCCAAGAAAAGCAGTAATCAAACTCTCAATTCCAATGATTATTGCAATGTCGGTGCAGACAATCTATAACCTTGCTGATGCTTTTTGGGTAGCTCTTCTTGGTGCAAATGAACTAGCTGCAACTGGTTTTGTCTTTCCCTTGTTTTTTATGGTTATGGCCCTTTCTACAGGTGTTGGGATGGGTGCAACTTCTGCTCTTTCAAGACGAATCGGTTCGAGGGATAAGAAGGGTGCAGATAATGTTGGCATTCATGCAATAATTCTTGGTCTTGCAATTTCTGTCTTTATCACTATTCCTTTGTTTTTTCTTGCGCAGCAGATTTTCTCTGCGATGGGCGCAGGCGATGTGGTAGGTCCTCTTTCTGTATCCTATGGGCGGATTATTGCTCTTGGTTTTCCTTTTATGTTTTTTGCAAACATCTGCAATGCTATTCTTCGAGGCGAGGGAGATACCAAGCGTGCAATGTATGCGATGGTCACAGGCTCTGTATTAAATATTGTTCTTGATCCAATCTTCATTTTTGGCTTTGATATGGGAATCTCAGGTGCAGCTCTTGCAACCTCACTTTCTATAGGGGTAACATGTCTTCCAATAATCTATTGGTTGGCAATAAAAAAAGATACCTTTGTGAGCCTTCGTTGGTCGGATTTTAAGTTTAATCAAGAAATCTTAAAAGATATTTTAAGAGTAGGTGTTCCTGCTTCTGTTTCTCAGTTGTCAATGAGTATCATGATGGTGGTGATGAATTGGATTATCGTTTTAGTTGGTAGCACCGATGGTGTTGCGATTTATTCGACTGGATGGCGTGTTGCAAGTATGGCGTTGATGCCGACGATGGGAATTGCCGCAGCAGTAATCTCTATTGGTGGAGCTACTTTTGGTGAAAAAGCCTATGATAAGACAAATATCGTTCATCTGTATGGGACAAAACTTGCAGTCATATGGGAGCTTGCTATATCTGTTGTTGTGTTTGTGTTTGCAGCTCAGATAGCAGCAGTCTTCACTCAATCTGCTGATTCTGCTCGTCTTTTTGAAGACCTAACCTTGTTTTTGCGCATCATGAGTCTATCATTTGCTTTCATTCCGTTTGGTATGCTCTCCGGTGCAATGTTTCAAGCAATTGGAAGAGGCGGTCCTGCATTAGTTGTAACGCTGCTGAGAACAATTATTCTTGCTCCGATATTTGCAATCCTTTTTGCTTTTGTTCTTGGAGATGGCCTTGTAGGTATTTGGTGGGGAATTATCTTTGGAAATGCTATTGGCCCAAGTCTTGGATTTTCTTGGATTAGAAAATATTTAAACGATCTTCGTTTTGGTCGTGTGGAGCCTATGGGTTGGGGACAGAAGAGGTAGGCTGTATGGGCGAGGATAAAGTCCGTGGTAGTGCAAGGTTTCAAAACGGCCGGCTGGTTCTTCCAAACAATGCTAAGGTTAATCGCGATAAAGCCCAAACGCGTCTGTTTAAATCTAAAAAATCTTCTAACTCAAGAAGAAAGACTGAAGATGAAGAAGAGTCATTGGATCTCAATAGCTGGAGAAAGGAAAATCAAAAAGAGTGGGTCCAGCGTCGTGAGATGATAGTAAAATCTAAAAAAGAGCGGGATTTGAAGCAGGATTGATACCCAAACCATGATATAGCAAAGATTTTATTGTCTGTGTTTGTGAAGCAGCAAAAAAGCAAAAGACCTACCACGATGAAGCGTACTATTCTTTTGACGCTGATTTTGAGCCTCGGCATCATCGCCGTTCTTCTGTATTTTACAATTGATGATTCAACGCTTGCTTTTCTTAAGTCTGCACAAATCAATTATTGGTTTTTTGCACTTGCTGTACTCTTAAATTTCGTGTATTGGGGTATCTGGGGTCTTCGCTTAAAGATCCTTGCAGATTGTATCGAGCCGCCATATAAGATTAAGTGGTGGAAGAGTGCAAAGGTGGTGATGGCAAATATGTTTCTTGCAAATGTCACTCCTTCGATGGCGGGTGGTGAGCCAGTTAGAATTTATCTGCTTAAAGAGGATGGTTTAAGTGTTGGTGGCGCAACTGCAGCAGTGGTGGGTGAGCGTCTGCTTGATGCAACGTTTTTGCTCATCTGTTTTCCTATTGCTTTTTTTATTCTAGGATCAAGTGTTGATTCTCTTCCACTCAGAATTGGCATTGGTATTGCTGCAGCGGTTTTTTGTTTGTTGTTGATTGCATTTGCAATTGCAATGAAGTATCCTGAAAAGATGAAGCGTTTATTGTGCTGGATTGGAGTGAAGTTGAAGCGGTTTTCAAAAGAGAAAAAAGTAGAAAGTATCACTGAGCGTATCAGCGAAGAAGTCGATCGTTTCCACAGTAGCATGATGTTCTATCTTAGTGAGGGCAGAAAACCCTTGGTCTTAGCATTTCTTGCAACCGCCAGTTTTTGGATTGTTGGCTGGATTGTTCCTTCGATGATCTTAATGGGGCTTGGTCTTGGCCCTATGTTTATTCAGTCGTGTGCTGCACAGATTTTAGTAGTAATTATAGCTATGATGCCAACTACTCCAGGTAGTGCTGGTGTAACAGAAGGTGGTCTTGCAGGTCTTTATGCGATATTTATCCCTGCATCTCTTGTTGGTTTGTTTACGGTGCTGTATCGTTTTGCATCCTATTATGTTGGCTTGATTGTAGGAGCTATCTTTCAGCATAGAATGCTAAATTCCTTGTCAAAAGTCTCCTTAGATGAAGAATAATACTGCTCTCTTAAATAAAAAAGGCGCGACATCATATTTTATATAGGTGTTATGTATTGCGCCTTCCTATGGAACGAGCTGAGAAATGCATTTCCTGTGGCAAAGGTTTGATTCAACAAGGTTCTGCAACGTTTACCTGTCCAAACTGTGATGAGGTAATCGGTCGTTGTCAGAGTTGCCGTGAACAAAGTATTCCTTATACTTGCAAGAAATGCGGTTTTACTGGGCCATAAAGTATTCCATTCGGAGGTAAATACTATGGGTGAAGTTATCGCTTTGATACGCATGATGCCTGATGGCGTCCTTGAAGATGATCAAGTTGAGTCTATTACTGCAGAAGTAAAAGAGGTAATCAAAGAACCAGCCAAATTAGAGCGTTTTGAAGTCAAAGATCTTGCTTTTGGTCTTCGTGGTTTTGATGTAACAATTTCTGTTCCTGATGGTGCTGGTGGCGTTGATGACGTCGTACAAGCTCTTGAAGGCGTCAAGATGATTACTAACGTTGAAGTAGTAGATATGGGTCGTATTTAGACCCTTTTTTATCTTTTTTTAAAAAGTTTTTTTTATTGTGCTGTTCCAATGACTCGTTGGATATAGTCTTCTAAGACATCGCTTCCTAGTTGTGTTGGATAGTACACAGGATAGGCACTGTTAGTGTTATCGCCTATGACTAGTTCTGCTTCCTGCATTTTTTGTATATGCCATTTGACGACATGGTGGTTAAGATCAAGTGAATGAGCGATTTCTAGGAGGTGTTTTCCTGGATGCTCTACGAGGTAGTCCATGATATCTCGTGCATTTTTGTTTTTAAGCACACTTCCTGCAACTGCTTGGTCTCGTGCTTCAACACCACCTTCTACAAGATAAAAGACTTTTTTCCCACCAATTGAGCGACTGCGTATGAGATTTGTCTGTTCGAGTTTTCGCAGGTGCCATGCTGCATTGCTTGGTTTGAGTTGGAGCTCTCTTGCTATTTCTCGAAGGTGTGATCCTGGATAGCTGTCGATGTAGTTGTAGAGTTCTCTTCTTATTTCTGTGTCAAGCACGTTGTCTGGTGTCACATATTTGATGCCGCCAGATAAAAAGAAGAATGCGGCGATGATTGCAATGATGGTGACAACTGCTCCTACAGTGATGCCAAAGCCCATTGGTGTGTCAAAAAATGATGCCGAGACGCTCGGAAGAAGTATGCCTAATAGTATCATGGTACAGAATAGTCTAAACGCTACTCTTTTTAGTGAAATGCTCCTCAAGGTATCCCATCCTCTCAGATGATTTTTGATTATGTTCCAAATATGGTATTTGTTAATAAATCTATGTGTACAACATTTGAGATGGTTTTCAGCTTGAAGACAAAGATAATCAATATGGCAGTTTACTTATGTGCAAAAATCGCTTGAAGCACTCCATCTTTTTTCTCAAGTCGTACGAATCCGAATCGTTCGAATTGTATGATTTCTCCTTCTGAAAGACTACTTATCGTTGGTTCGGCATAACCCTTAATCTCTTTGAGGCTTTCAGGATTGTAGTCACCGTTTTCATCAAGAAGCGGGCCTGAGATAAGAACAGTAAGTGAAACGTAGTCACTTGATGTTGTCCATTGAATCTTACTGGTCTGTTGGATGAGCTCTTCACCACCATAATGTCCAGTAATCTCTTTTTCAGTAACTGAGTCTACAATAACATTGTACAGCTCTTTGAGTCGGAAAGTATCTCCTACTTTAAGCTGTGCTGCATCATCAGAACTGATATAGAATTCTCCTTGTGTTTGTATAGCGCGTACTCCAAAGTCTTCTGTTGGATGAAGTTTGAGTTGTGCTATCTGAGGCGGGGCATCAGAAACAGTGAGTTTGATTGGATCTGCGACAAAGAAATAGCGTTTTGCAACAGGATCAAGTGCTTTTCTGTTGCATGCTTCAACAATACTAAAATCAACTGTACTTTCGACTTTACTTATTCCTTGTTGGAAGACAAAGGCTTTGATTCCTTGCGGGGTTATTCCTCGTCGTTTGAGTCCTTGCAGTGTTGGAAGTCTAAAATCAGAAAATCCTTCTACGACTCCTTCATCAATAAGTGGTTTGATTTTTCGCTTTGAAACTGGCATGGACTTGATGTTGAGTCGCGCAAACTCCATGAGGTGTGGATGGCGAAGTTCAAGCAGTGACAGAAGGTAGAAGTAGACTTCATCTCGAAGTTCATATTCTTTTGTTCGAAACGGATGAGTGACTCCTCCGATGCTATCTTCAACAGCTCCAGTAAAATCATAGGTTGGCCACACACGATATGTCGTGCCAGTCCTTGGATGCGGTTTTTCAATGATACGAAACAGTGTTGGATCGCGCATTGCCGTGTTATCACTCTTCATATCTGCTCGAAGACGTAGAATAGCATTAGTACTTCCATCTAGCATCTGCTTCCAAACTTTGAGATGCTCATCGGGCATTTTTGTTGTACAAGGACAACTCTGCCCCGTGTAGCGTTGGGTTTTGATGTCTTCTGATTTGCACAAACACACATAGGCATTTCCCTCCTTGATGAGTTTTTCAGCAAGTTCATAATGGCGTGGGATGTGATCACTTGTACAGTATTCTTCATCCCATTCAATCCCAAGCCATCTAAGGTCGTCTTTTTGTGCTTGGTAGAATTTTTCATCTTCTTTTTCTGGATTGGTATCATCAAAGCGTAGGATGAATTTTCCATCATACATCCTGGCATATTCATAATCGATGAGTGCTGCTTTTGCATGACCGATATGAAGAAATCCGTTTGGTTCTGGTGGAAATCGTGTGACGACTTCTCCTTGTGTTGCTTTTGGTAGTGGTGGAAGACTGAAGTCTCGTTGTTTTTTTTCTTTTATAAGGAGTTCTGGTGCAAGGTCTTCAAGTTGTTTTTGTTGTTCTTCAAGACTAAGAGAGTTGACTTCTTGGATAGTAGAATTAACAACAGGGATGACTTCTTTTGGATTGATGCCGTCTTTCTTACAAAGCCCAATGACTTTTCCAATAACAGCTTTTGGATTGGCTTTGCCATTGAATTGTACAGCGTTTTGTAAAGCATATTTAAGCGCAGTGCTTTTGATGGTGTTCTCTGACATACTTAATGCGTCCTTTGGATTGCGTAGTCGGCAAGAAGAGTAAGAATCTCTTTTGCTTCGCTTTTGGGCAGAACAGCTAGGGCTTCTTTTGCTTTTTCGTTGTATTGTATTGCACTATCCTTTGCATAGGAAATAGATCCTGCCCGTTCAAAGACCCCATGCACCTTTTGTATGTCCAAATCAGATGCATTGCGATTTCCAAAAAGAGCGTCAAGGATTTCCTTGTCTTGTCCTTGCGCATTTTTAAGTGCATGAACTGCAATGAGTGTTTTTTTCCCGTTTCTAATATCGTTTCCGATATCTTTTCCAAGGGTTTCTGCAGTACTGCTCATATCAAGATAGTCATCCCAGATCTGAAAGGCAAGTCCTAGGCTTAAGCCGTAGGTGTCAAGTGCTTTGATGTGCTCTTTTGAACTATGTGTGATGATGCCAGCACTTCGTGAGGAAAGTGCAAAAAGAACCGCGGTTTTTTTCTTAATCATCTGCATGTATTCTTCTTCAGAGACGATTTTTCGTTCTTCAAAGTCCATGTCTTCTTGTTGGCCTTCGCAGATGTCGATGATACAGGTGATGAATTGTTCTTGTAATGTTTTAAACTCGGTTGGTGGCACTTTGAGTCGAAGTGTTGCTTGAAAAGAAATAGCAAAAAGACAGTCGCCTGCTAGAAGGGCTGTGGGAAGACCATAGTCGCTGTGTACGGTAGGGCTGCCGCGTCTGAGATCTGCATTATCCATGATGTCATCATGAACAAGTGTGAAGTTGTGCATGATTTCAAGTGCTGCTGCAAACGGCATACATTGCTCATATGTGCCAGTGAGTGCTTCTGTTGCAAGCATGGTGATGACAGGACGTAATCGTTTTCCTCCGCTCAGTGGTAGGTGTCGTGAGGCATCGTAGAGATGTTTTGGTTCTTTGTCAGGAAGATACGTGCTGAGATGATGATTAAATGTTGATGCTCGCTGGCGTATTGCTTCTTTTAAAAAGGAAAAATCCTTCTGTTGGGTTTCATTCATACCAATCCGACCTCCACATCGGAGAGTTCCATAAGATTTGAACAGCCAAGAAGAAACATCGCTGCTCTAAGCTCTTTTATAAGACAGTCGACTTCAAAGAGTGTTTCTTTTTTACCTTCAGTTGCAGGTTTTAACACAAGATGAGCAACTCCAGCAACGTCTGCTCCAAGCACAAGTGCTTTTGCAGCATCAAGACCGTTTCTGATGCCTCCTGTTGCAATGAGTGGCATCTCCCAGTTTGTTGCTTCACCTGTTTCAAGAATCGAGATAGGTGTAGGTATTCCCCAGTTCCAAAATGTTTTTCCTCCCCGGGCATGAAGACTGTCATAAATCATATTTGCTCGATGATGTTCAATGCTTGCAAAACTTGTTCCTCCTGCTCCTCCGACATCGATTGCAGAAATCTTTGTCTGGGCAAGGCGTTCTGCTACATCAAATCGTATGCCCGCTCCACTTTCTTTGACGATGACTGGGATTGGTAGGTTGTCTGCAAGATATGCTATTGCATCAAGACATCCTTTTGCTTGGGCTTCTCCTTCTGATTGGACGACTTCTTGAAGAAAGTTAAGACAGATTGCAAAAGAATTAGCATCAATCATATCAATCATTTTATGGGCATAGTCTAAGATGTGTTCTCGTTTCCAGAGCACGAGTTGTGAAGCACCGATATTTGCAATACGCAGAGGTATGTCGTAGTCTTTGATGACACTGTATGTCTCACAAAGTTCTGGTTTTTCTAATGCTGCTCTTTGACTGCCAACACCCATCCCTATTTGAAATTGGCTTGCTGCTTCTGCAAGGTTTTGATTAATCGTCTTTCCTCCATTGTAGCCTCCGGTCATCGCTGAGATGATGATTGGTGCCTCAAAATTTGCTTGAAGGAATTGTGTAGACAAATCAACGTCTTCTTTGTTGATTTCTGGCAGTGCATTGTGTTTAAGTGTGATGTCATCCCAAGAATTGTAGGATGCAAAGACATCTTCTTCTAAGGCAACGCGGACATGTTCATCTTTTCGGTTTTCAGTTTGGTTTTTCATGCTGTTCCTCTTCCAATGATACGGGTACAGATGGTAGTGTTTCCAAGAAGGATTTCTTTGAGTCGTTCTGGATGGTTTCCATTGACTAAGTAGACTTCTTGTGTGTGGTCTAAAAGATTGAGAATGGATTCGATTTTCCCTTGCATTCCACCGGTGACATCGGAGTGTTCATCTGCTTGGGTAAGAATGGTTGAAAGTCCAGAGGAATCTGTGTGTTCGATGAGTTCTGCCTCCGGATGTGTCTTTGGATTTGCTGTGTAGAGGCCATCGATGTCGATGACAAAGATTATTTTTTCAGGCTTAAAATGTGCACAGAGATGTCTGATGAGAAGATCTCCACTGCAGATGGAAAATCCAAGGCTTTTATCAAGGGCGACATCTCCAAAGCTGACCGGCACAAAGTTTGAGTCAAGATAGCTTTTAAAGAGCGGATAGTCAAGATGATCCACCTTATGATTGTCTAATGAGAGTATGGCATGTGGGGGCAGACTGACTGCAGGGATGTTTGCTTTATGAAGACTTTCTAAGACGTAATTGTTGAGTTGTTGGACCAGTGCGTGGGTAACAGAGAATCCTTGCAGTTGGCTATGGTCTTGAAAGCCAGACTGTAGGTTGTATTGCTCAGCGGTGATATGTCCAAAGCTTCCTGCTCCATGGATGAGTATCATTTGTTCAGTATGAGAAGAAAGCTGTTTTGAGAGTTCATCCATCACTTCTTTTTTAAAAGTGGCAAGCTGTGTTTTGTCTGTAAGGACACTTCCGCCGAGTTTGATGATGTTCATATCGGGATGTTGTGATGAAATGTTTTGGTATAAATCCTTCTATGTTTGCTCTTCGGCGTCTGACGAATCATAGGTGAGGGAGCTTAGGAGAAAGTGTTACTTTTTTGCACTCTTTTTGGATTTGGTTGTTGTCTTGGTCTTTTTAGACGTAGATTTTTTTGGAACTTTCTTTGTTGGTTTTTTTGCAGATTTGTTTGCAGCTTTTTTTGCTGGTTTCGTTGTTTTTGTATCTGTTTTTTTACTGGAGGAAACTGTTTTTGTCTGTGTTTTTTGCTCTTTTGTAAGTGCTTGTGTTTTTTGTTGTGTTTTCTGTGTGTTTTCTTCAGCTTTATTGGCTTCGACTGCAGCGTTTTTTCTTTTTCTGATGATTGGTGAAAGAAGAGCAAGACCGATGAGCACAACAACTGCAAGTCCTACATAAAGCAGTTTATCAACAAGTGTTGCAGGGTGCATCTCATTTGGATAGCTTTTTTCAACGTTTCCAAAAAGACAATGTCCATCTAAAATTAACTCTGAATCATGGGCAATGGGCTGTGGTTTTTCCCACGTATTTTTAGAACTATATGTGGTATCAGGAACATACATGCGAATGTTAGGATCTCCAAAGAAGACAACATTTTCTGCTGTATCCCACCACCATTGTGGCGGATCGCCATTATCGCCGATATAAAGGATTCCTACATGGCTCATTCCTTTAGTGTAGGCTTCACCAACAGTATCTCCTAAGATGATATCTCGTGGGATGCTTTGACGCCAGATGGCTCCATACCAGCTAGTCGGCCAGGGATCTTGGACTTGGAAGACGCAACCATGTCGTATCATCATAAGATGGAAGTAGGTATTGCTAGTCTGACAGATGCTGGTGATAAATCCCATGTTGTGCAGTCCATCAAGGTTTTCTTCTATCTGACTTGCGTTTTTATCTGAAAGTGGATATTTGGAGAAGTGAATTGTTCCAGTCAGTCCATCGTAGGTGTCATCGGTGTTGAAGAGATCAAAGAAAGGAACAACTCGATTAATGGCGCTTCGAATCGGTTTTGTTGCAAGGACCCAGTCAAGCCCCATGGCAGGTACAAGTGCTGATTTAACACTGGTAAATGGTATGTAGCCATACATATCAAGAGTCATAGTGTCAGGCTCTTCTGTACTGCCAAAATATCCATCATAGCCTCTCCAGGGGTTGTCTTGTTTTTTTGCTCCTGCAAAAACACCACTGATGGTGCCAGCATATCCTTCTTGTGGATCCCAAAACAGTGTTTTTCCTCCGTCATCTTGAAGTCCATGACTTGCGTGTATCCAAAGAAGTACTCCGGTGTTGAGATTTGAGACGACATCATCAAGTGCTGTTGAAAACACACTGTCATATCCTCCTCTGTTAAGATAAAATGGTATGACTTCTGACTCTGTCATATCTGGGAAATAAGAGCCACTCTGGCCTGTATATTTCTCCATGACGCCTTGATCGATTGGATTAAGAGTAGCCGTTTCTCCTGGTGTGAGTCCATCAGCACATTGATAGGTATCTCCATAGTAGTTGCTTGCACGTTCGTTGAATCGATATTTATGGGTGACAAAACTGCATTGGACGGGAAAAGTGTAGCGTTGAGTTTCTACATCTTTTGTAATGGCAAGGCTGTTAAGATACGGATATTTGAAAAGACCAAGGATGCCCTGTCGTTCACTGACTGACCCGTTGGTGTAACTTTGTGGTTGGCTGTCATCCATTGCCGGGTTGGTATAGACGAGTGCTGGATGAAACATGTTTCGAGCAATCCAATACGAGGTATCAACTGGTGTTCCCCAGAATCGTCCAGGATTTGCTTGTCCAACAAAGATTCTATCCCAGGGGATACCGATATCATATTGTCCTGCAACCGTGATGAGTGTTTCTCTTCCTATCTGATCAAATCCGTGCTCATCAAGAAAATCATAAACTCTCATTCCTGTATAATACATATCTGCAACAGGAGGTATATGTTCGTATCTGGTGGCAACATATTTTCTCCAAAACGTTGTTGGCCAGGTGATTGCCGTTGAAAGCTTTGGATGCATCTCTACGGGGATAACTGGGCTTCCGTGATGGGCTGCTAGATAGGCTGCAGGTCCTATGTGATATGCTGCCTGTGTTTCTTCATCAGGTTCAAGTGCCTTGACATACCAGGTAGTCCAGGGATCTGTTGTAGTGAAGATGACATCGTTTTGTCCTGTTGTTTCATGAATATGTGAATAAATCTCATCAAGGCAGACATAGTGACGTACTGTGTAGTCGTTTTGAAGTTGTTTGTAGGCTTCATTGCTGAGTTGATTGTCGATGTCTACAATGTGAAGTGTTTTGACTCCAAGTGTGTTGAGTGTGTCTTTTATCTTTTGACTGACTTCTTTTTGTGTGCTATAGAGAAGGGGCGCATTATAGATGGAGCCAAGTACTGCACCTTCCGCTGCATTGGTGAGACTCACTGCTTCTTCTTTTGAGAGTTGTTCTTCCCACTCTATTGTGATGGTGTAGTCGACATCGGTTGCAACATCACTGGTACTAAAGATGCTGATGCTATAGGATTCATTTGAGTCAAGTTCTCCGAGATGATGAAGAAAGAGTTCTTGATGTCCAAAAAGGCTTTCGTTATTTGCTGTTGCAATCACTTCGCCTCCGGGGCCTATGAGGTTGAATCCAAGTTGTACATTGCTGTTATCCCATTCAAGTTTGACTGTTGCATCTTTTGCTCCGTAGGGCACGTGGTCGTTGAGTTGTTGGATGATTCCTGGATAAAGGGAGATATCAACATGATAGGTGACTCCTCCAAGCAGTGCTTGTAGGAGATTTCCTTGTAGTCCGACAAGTCCAAAGAGCATGTCCTTTCTTGGTGCTTCTCCTTCTGTGGGAAAATCGGTGATTCCAACCCGCCAAGTCCCTGTGTTATAGACATGGCTGTAGGTGAGTTCATGTCCTGCAGGCATGTAGATATTCCATTGGGCTACAGCAGAAGATTCCATCCAGTCTCCGTTTTCTCTGCAGAAGAGATGGAGGTCAGGATCGCCCGTTGGAACTGCTTTTCCTGCAAGAAACAGACAATCCCACCAGCATTCTGCCTTCATATAGGTATAGCCGTTTGGAACGATAAATTCATTGTAGATTGGATTGAGTGTGTTTGTCTGTTCAAGATCATAGGTCGGTAGATGCATTACTGTTGCTTGTGGAAATGTACCTGTTGTAGTGTTACTGTAAGAGCTTATTTCTGAGTCAATATCTGTCTTGATGACAGAAAGAATGGCCGTATCACTGCTGCTCCAGTCGTTGAGTGCAAGGGAATTTGAAAGAGCTATTGGGTCGTCATAACTATAAGTTGTTGTGGTATCTGCATGCCAGTTAGTGAGTTTGTTTTTTTCAACACCTATTCCTGTGATCTGATCGAGTGTTCCTGTATAATCTGTCCAGTCATCCATGAAGTATTCAAGTCCTTCGCGTGCATTGAGGCTTTGTTCTGCTTCGCTAAGATGCGAGTCTCTGTCTTGATAGTAGAGCAGTGGATAGCTGATGAGTCTGTCTCCAACGTTGTATACCGTTGTTGGTATTGCTGCAAGATAGGCATAGTCATCAAGAATGCTTTGATCATCATAATTGACAAAGGTCACTTTTTTTAATGGGTTGACTGGAAGATAGTTTGGACCTGTCTCGTAGGGTTCATTGTGTATGCTTGCAGCAGGAATACTTGCTGTAAATGTGGTGAGTATAAGCAGTGTGACAAGCAGTATGCTAATGATTGGTTTTGGAAATTTCATTTGGTTTGTATCCCCCAAAGCGTGTTGTGTGATATGACATTGTTTAAAAATGTCTGTAATTATATATACTTTATTATGATATTAATTTGTTGGTAGAGGAGAAGAAAAAATCAACAAAAAGGAAAAATAAAATTATTTTAAAATTTTCTTGTCATTGGCTGGAAGTTTTTGTTATGCTCAGAGATAAGCCACAGGCTGATTGGCATGATATTTGAGTCTTCAGAAAGATCCATTGTTGTCGAAAGTTCTTCATGAAGATGGTGATGGCTTTTATCTTCTGAACAGTGTTCGCAGATAAACATATGGTCGTCGACAACAAATCCTTGATGATGTTCATGGACATTGAAAATTTGTGAACAAATCACACATTTTTTTTCACTCATCGTTTTTACTCTCCGCCTCTTATGTCAAAACAATATATACTCGCTGTCCTTAAAAAAAGTTATGATGCCATCTAAAAGCTATTTTTAGATGTCAAAGAGGATTTGAACGTAGGGCTTTGGTTGCGTTTTTACCTCAAGCATATGATAGGTCACTGCTTTTATTTCTACACCAATATTATGTTTTGAGGTATCGTAGGGTTCACCTTGTGCTGTACCGGTGAGATGATTTTCTTTGATGTGTAAGTCAAATTTGCAAAAGACGAGGTTTTCTGCAGAAAAAAGATAGAGGAGCTCATCAAGAAAATCAACGAGCAGTTGTTCAAGATCACTACTTTTGATATCAAGAGTGATGCTTTGTTGTGCTTCAATGAGACTATTATCAGTGATGATATCAAACATCGCTTGCGCTGCATAAGAAAATGCTTCTTCAAGGGTGTTTGCAGATGCTTTTACTCCGATATCTGCAGTATGGTCAATGAAAGTGTATGGTTTTTGTTTCATGTTAAATCAGTAAAGTCTCGTGGAATAAGTAAAGTAATATAGTCAAGTTGACTCATCTGTTGAAGAAAGGCGATGAGTCGTTGTTGGAGACTGTTTTGTCCTGTTTTTTCTGCTTCATCTGGAAATGCTTTTTTGAGTTCTTCTTCGATTTCTGCAACGGTATGATGTCCATCTGAGTGTTTCCAGACAATGGAGCCTATGGCATCCATATGTGCAGTAAATGTTGCTTGTTTTTTAATGGTTTTACAAAAGGATTTCCCCAAGTCTTTTTGAAACTTGGGGACTGTGATATGAATGAGACCGTCTTCATCCTCGTTGTATTCAAATTCCTTTCGCAGTGGTTTGAAGGTAAGGAATTCTTCAAGGGTTGGTTGACGCGGTCTCGTCTTTTTCTTCCGTTTATTCATCAGAGGCATACAGTTCACGCAATGGGATGTATGCTAAAAGCAATGCAACAAACAGGAAGACAAGAACACTTGGCCAAAGTGGCGCAAAGTCAAAGACAGCTAAGTTGAGTCCAAAGATGATAAGGAATGCAACCATGACTCCTGTGAGTGCTTCTCCTGCAATCAATCCCGCAGTAAGCAGCAACCCTGTCCTTATAACCTTTTCTTTAGGCTTGACGTCAGTTTGTTTAATCGCCAGTTCCCAATCACTGATTTCTTCATCACCATCTCCACCGAATTTCTTCTCGATTCTCTTATCTGTGAAGTTTCTAATGAGTCCACCAAAGAAGATTGGTATTGCTAAGGTAAAGGGCAGATAGATTCCAATGGCAACAGGTAAGACTGGAAGACCGATGAGAATCAACACAAAGGCAAGAACAGCTCCAGCAAGAACAAACGGCCAGACCATTTCTCCACCAAGGACTCCCTGAACAATTCCACTCATCAAAAATGATTGTGGTGCAGGAAGATTTGGTGTTCCGATTCCATATGCTTGGTCGAGTGCTTGGACAACAAAGGCAAGGATTGGTGCGCTGGCAATAACTCCGATAATCTCTGCTTTTTGTTGGTTTTTAGGTGTTGCTCCAATAAGCTGTCCACAAGTCATGGACTGAAGCACATCTCCACTGATAGCAGCCGCACAACAGATGACCGCTGCAATCATGATAGCGACTCCATATGCTCCAAGATTTCCACTAAGACCAAATCCTAAGAGGATAAGTGAGGTAATAAGTAAAACTGAAACGGTGACTCCTGAGATTGGATTGTTACTTGACCCAAGAAGTCCTGCCATGTATCCTGCAATGGCACTAGCAACAAATGCAAAGAGGATTGCAAAGACTGCCATAACAGCACTGACAACATAGTTTTGGCTAATCCAGGCATAAAGGATAAAGATTGGTATGACAAGAGCTCCGATGGTGAGAAACACGGTTTTGAAGTTTAAGTCTTCATCGGTTCGTTTTTTTGCTTCGACTTGTCCACCTTTGATTCCAGCGATTGCTTCTTTGATTCCTTCAGCAAGGTTGCTTCGTAAGGTAAAGATCGTCCAAAGTCCACCAACAACCATAGCTCCTACTCCGATATATCGGATGTAGTTACCCCATATCTGGTAGAATCCCCAGATGGTGCTGCCAAGCTCAAGGTTTCCAGCTCCAAAGGTAAGAGCGTCTTGTATCGCTTCTGCAGGAACGCTTGGAAGCCCTGTTGCAAGTGCGATGAGTGGTGCAAGGATGACCCATCCTATGAGTCCTCCAACAAAAACAAATCCTGATGCTTTTGGCCCAATAATCCATCCAACAGCAAGTAGTGCTGGACTTGTTGCAAGTCCTCCATAAAAGATTCCTTCGTTTTCTCCGCCGCCGATGTTGAACTTTCCAATATTCATTATTCCATGAATGGAGCCTGTAAATATTTTAAGCGAACTTTGTCCAAATTTAAGTAATCCCGCAGCAGCTACTCCAACAATAAGCCAGATTCCACTTGGTCCTCCAGATTCGTCTTTTTCTGCCTCTTCTCCACCACCAACAGTTGTGGTAAGAACAGCTGCTACTGCAACTCCTTCAGGGAAGGGCAGATCTGTGTTGATAATAAGTGCTCTTCGCAGCGGAATCATCCAAAGCACTCCAAGAAGACCGCCAAGCATTGCAATGATTGTTGTCTCAAAATACTGGATCTCTGTCCAGCTTCCAAGGATGACAAGTGCTGGGATGGTAAAAATGACTCCGGCAGCAAGTGCTTCTCCTGCTGCAGCCCCCATCATTCCGATGTTGACTTCAAGGATTGTTCCTTTGAATGGTTTAAGCAAAGCAAACGCCATGACTGCTCCTGGGATAACAGCTGAAACGGTCATTCCTGCGTATAATCCAAGGTATGCATTGGCTGCTCCAAGGATGATTGCAAGCAGTGCCCCAACAGCAATTGCTTTGAGTGTAAGCTCAGGTATTTTTTGGTCTGATGGTATGAATGAATTGAAGTTATCTCGTGATGACGACATGACGCACGACCTATCCAAATAATATATTTAGCAGTTTATAAAACATTCGGTAGTTATGATACCTTCTGTAAAGTATTTCTATTTTTTGTCTTGACGACACGCTGCCTATTGAGAAGTGGGATAGGTGGCTTTGATTAGGAAAGGTCCACGGGATATCGTAGTATGCCTGCAAGGCCTGAAAATGCAGTCATCAGGCTATCTCCTTCTTCGCTTCCACCTGAGACGAGATGAATCTCAGCACCAGTTGATTCTGCAAGATCGGAGAGCTCATCGATAAGATCGATTTTCTGGGTCATCTCCATGGTGTTGCTTGTTTGACATTCTGTGCAACTTGGTGGGTCGTAATCAGCAAGATCGTCTGCTGAGATGGTGAGCTGTGTTGAATAATTGCAGCTCTCACATTTGAGTGTGATTCTATATTTTCGTAAGTCTTCGCTAAGAAGTAAGACTTCAACGATGCCCATCAAAAGGGCTTTTCGGAGTTGTTCTTCTCCGTAGACTGCTTTGCTGTCATCTGCTTTTATTATCTCTTTTAAAAAGCGTTTCATCAGTTTTTTTTCTTGTGAGATTTTAAGATTGGTCATGGTGTCGCTTGCAGCATCCACCAGTTCTTTGAGTCCGAATTCATCGGTATATCCAGTGTCAAAGACATCGACGATTTTTTCTTGTATTTCGTAGTGCATGAATTTTTGTTCGACAAAATATTGTTTGGTTGGACCGGAGCCACCTACAAGTATTCCTTTGATGTCGTCGTGTTCTAAGAAGATGTCGCTTGCTTCATCTCCGATTTTGACAAACCATTCATGAGCAGCATTTTCTGTGAGCCGTTCGAAACGTCGTTGACTTTGTCCTCCTCTGCCGTGTTTTCCTGGGACTTGACTGGTCATGTATTTGAGCATTTCTGTCTTATTTCCTCGCAAGATACCTATGGTACATTCTCGTCGGTCTAAAAGTAAGAGTCCGTAGACGTCTTTTTCAACAAACATGGAGTCAAGTGGCTCAGTAAAAAAGCTGCTGTCGCAGCGATAAAGGAAGATGTTGATGGGAAGTGGTGGCTCTATGACATGAGCTACCATCTCCGTTTTGTCGCCACCTGCACTGACTTGTCCAACAAAAAAAACAAGACCGTTTTCTGGTGGTTCTTTAAATTGTTTGAGCCTGGAAATGATACTCTCTATTGCACCTGTTACGTTTTTCATGGTGCTTTTTGATTTGATGTTTTGGCTTTGACTGTATTCATTTTTAAGATATGACGTGACATCACTGATTTGTTTGCTTGAAGGGACATAGAGACTGATGAGTTCGGTATGACGTCCTTTTGCTGATTTGATTTCTTCAAGTTCTCGTTTGAGATCGTATTTTTGTCGTTCTGTCATTTCTTTCATTTCGAGATGTGCTCCTCTTCTGAGCTTTTATTGTTAGGTGTTTTTATTTTTCTTTTTAATTAAGTGAGGTGAGATGAAGAAGTGGTATTTAGCGTTATAGGTGAAGGGGTTCATTATCACTTGGAACGCGGACATCATCGGTGATGTCTTTGAGTGGTTCTACTAGTGTTTCTCTTTGGTCGCCATGAAAGAGGACGATGGTCTCTGGACCGCATCCTTTTGCAAACTCTATGAGTTCTTGATGGCCTGCATGTCCTGAGAAGTCAAAGTAGTCTACTTGACAGTGGATGTCTTCGTTGACTCCATACATGTTTATTTTCCCATGTTCGACAAGCATTCTGCTGTTTGTCCCCTCAATTTGATAGCCAGTAAGAAGTATGGCGCTTTTTTTGTCATGTTTTATTTTGTTGATGTAGGAAAGTACTGGTCCTCCATCTAGCATGCCGCTGCTGCTGATGATGACATCTGCTTTTTCACTGGCAGTTTTTCGTCCATTTTGTGAGTAGACATAGTCGATGTTGTTGAGTGCTCTTTTGAGGGCTTCTGAATCTTTGAGTTCGTTTTTATGGCCAAGATAGATGCGGCTGATTTTTCTGCCCATACCATCATACCAGATGTTGAATCCTGCTTTTCGAAGTACCATGATGAGTTCTTGGCTTCGGGCTACGGCAAATGCTGGGACGATGACTTGTCCTCCACAGTTGACGATTTCTTCTATGCGGTCTCTGAAGCTTTTTTCAAGTTCATCTCTTTTAGGATGTTCTCTTCCGGCATAGGTTGATTCCATAAAGAGGATATCACAGCTAACCGGTCGTGCCCCATGGATGAGTTGGCTGTCGATGACGTTGAAGTCGCCTGTAAAAAGGATGCTTTTATCTGATTTTATCTCGTACATGAGACTGCCTGGTACATGTCCTGCATTGTGGGTGTAAAGTTCTAGGTCTTCTGAGATTGGATAGGGCATGTTCATGTGGATGTCTCTGTAGTTGTGTGCTGAATCATCGACTTCTTGGTTGGTGTAGGGAGAGGCATATCCTTCCATTTTTGCTATTTTTACGGTGTCTTTGTGCAGCAGCATGCAGACTTCTTTTGTAAGTGGTGTTGCATGAACAGGGATGTTGTGGGTGGCGACAAGCCAGGGCATCATTCCACTGTGGTCAAGATGAGAATGGGTAAGAAAGGCAAGGTCTACTGGAGGGCTTGGATGGGGATAGGTTGGTGGTTTACTTGGGGTGATTCCGTAGTCTAAAAGGAGTTTGTGACTGTTGCAGTTGAGGAGTAAGCCAAGACTTCCTATTTCATCGCTTCCTCCAAGAAACTGTGCGTTAGGTTCTAGTGTCATAGATGGTTTACCTGTGTGGCGGGTAAGGGGTGGTCGATAATTAATCTTTGGTATCTGTTGTGGTAGCTGTTTTTTTTGTGACGGTGAGGACTTGGTTGTGTTTATCAGTTATGGTGACGGTGGTATGTGCGGGGATGTCTTCGTTGCTTGTTGCTTTCCAGTATTCTCCATGGTAGAGGATGTAGCCGGGTTTTTGTGGGCTGATGGGATCAAGTGTTTCTGCTGTTTCTCCAATATAGATATTGACACTAGGTCTTTTTTTCCGGATCTCTAGTATTTTATAGAGTAAAAATCCGAAGAAGACGCTGACCATGATGGCGATACCTAGCATGATGAGCATAAGGTCTGTAGTGTATGTGGAGTTAATAAGCCATTCGCCATTGAGATAGGTCGGGATTAGAAAGATTGAGCCGATGGAAAAACAGATGATTCCTCCTATTCCTAATATGCCGAATCCTGGTGTAAGAAAAAGCTCTGCAAGAAGAAGTAGGCAGCCGATTGCAATAATTACAATTGCAATGAGGCTCATGGTAAAGCCCATGCCAACAAGTCCAAGTAGTATTGCTATTCCTCCAAAGACTTCTGCACCGAGTCCTGGGCTTGAGAGACCTACGAAGAGCGCAAGGATTCCTACGGTGAATAGGACACTGCTGAGTAGCGGATTGTTGAGCAGTTTGAAGAGTTGGAGTTGAAGTGGCGTTTGATAGGCTGTTATCGTTGCATTTTTTGTATGCAGTGTGATGGTGTTGTTTTGGATGACAACTGTTGTGTTGTCTAGTTGGTTGAGGAGGTCTTGTGGGCTTGTCGCTATGTAGTCGATGACGTTTGATTGGAGTGCTTGGTTTTCATCAACATTGGTGTTTTTTCTGATGAATTCTTCTGCAAGGGTGGTGTTTCTATTGTAGCGTTCGGCTCTGACGGTGAGGTATTCTACAAGTGCGTTGATGGTTTTGTTTTCTGTAATGTACTCTGTACCTGTTGCAGTTATTTGCACTGGTTGGCAGCTCCCGATGATGGTGTCTTCTGCCATTGCTGCAATTGGGGTGCTAAGGAGTATGAATGTTCCTGCACTCCATGCAGTTGATCCTGCTGGATAGACGTAGCCGATGATGGGTATATCGCTGTTGTAGATGAGGTCGTTTATGGCAAAGGTTTGATCAAGGCCTCCTCCGGGGGTGTTGAGGGTGAGGATGATGGCATCGATGTCTTCATTTTCTGCATAGTCATAGGCTGCAGTAAGCAGTTCAAGTGTGCTTTGATCGATGGTACCATCTATTTCGACGGTTAGAATTTCTGGGCTTGTTGCTTGTAGTGGTGTGCTGGCATACTGTAAAATAAGCAGGAAAAAGAAAAAAAGATAGAGGCTTTGATGTTTTTTCATAAGCCCTTTTTTATTTGTTGACTGGTTGGTTGAGGGCTTTTGCTAATCCAGCAACTGTACCCATCTCTGAGCCTGGTACGACAATGAGATTTTTTTCTCGGGCAATTTCTGAAAGCGTCTGCAGTTCTCTAAGGCGCATTGCAGCTGGTGCTTTTCCATAGTTTTCTGCTGCTTCCATCATCTTTTGACTGGCTTGCAGTTCTCCATCGGCAATGATGATTCTACTTCGCTTTTCTCGTTCTGCTTCGGCTTGTTTTGCTATTGCTCGCAGCATCTGATCTGGCAGGGCGACATCACGTATGGTGACTCCTGAGACTTTGACGCCCCAGGGATCTGTTGCTTTGTCGATGAGTTCTTGGAGTATTTTGTTAAGTTCATCTCGTTCACTGAGCAGTTCATCTAGTGTTTGTTGTCCAAGCAGGTCTCGTAGTGTTGTCTGTGCCATGAGACTGGTTGCTACTTCGTAGCGTTGGACTTCTACAACTGCTTTTTTTGCGTCGGTAACTCGGTAGTAGACGACTGCGTCGACATCGACGGTGACGTTGTCTTCTGTGATGACGCGTTGTTTTGGGACATCGATGACGCGTGTTCGTAAGTCAAGTTTGACAATCGAATCTATGATTGGGATGATAAAGACAAGTCCTGGTCCTTTGATACCTTGTAATCGTCCTAGTCGGAAGATGACGATTCTTTGGTATTCTGCAAGGATTTTGATTGAGGATGCAAGTATTCCTATGAGAAAGATTACTAAGACAAATAGTAGGGAGAGATATTCCATCATTTTTTCCACCTCAGGTTGTGATAGGTGGTAAATGTTTATATGCTTTTGTTTTGGCTGGTTGTTGGTAGGCTGTTGGCACTCTGTCTATAATAATATGGAAAAAATATATAAAGCTATATAAAAATAGTACTTGCATGGCTATTAGACGAAGATTCAATGCTTCAGTGCTGATGATTTTTCTACTTCTCTCCTCTACTTTTTTTGCATCTTTTGGCTCTGTTTCTGCTGCTGATGCCTCTTCAATGCCAATCAAACAAGAACTTGAGATTCCTTTTGATACAAGCCTGGAAGACGCTGCCTTTCATCCTGTTGACATGCGGGTGGAGTTCGATCAGTCGGCTTGGGCACAAAATGAGACGATTCACTCTGTGCGTGTTGGTTTTGATGATGGATCAGGAATAAGCGATGTCGAGTGTCAAATCTACGATTTAGAATACGCTGATGATAGTCATATTAGCAGTTGCAGCCTTGTGTTTCTTATCCCTGAAGAAGCTGATGGCAGCGAATCCTATTTTGTCTGTTATTCAGGTTCTCAGACCGATGCTCCTGATTTTGTTGACCATGTCTCTGTTGAGGATGCAACGTATTTTTATGAACCGATTTCGGGACAAAAGATTGATATTGAGTACTACAAAATCTCTGATGATGAAAATCTTGTCTATGCTGTCTGTCAAAAAGGTGAACTTATTGGGAGTGGAATGGGGCAAGTGATTATCAAGATGAACCCAACTTCAGCTGAGTTTGAAACAGGTAACATTGAACAGTTATCTTCGTTTTATATGGCATATTCTGTTGATCCTGCAGGTGAGACTGCTGGAACGATGTGGCCAAGCGAGGTCTCAAAATCTATTCTTGTCGACGGCAATCTGATGACTCGCGTCAAAATCGACGTTCTTTCTCGTGAGGGAAATATTCGCACCGACAACATCTATACGTTTTATCATTGCCCAACTCAGGCAAAATCAATTGATGTTAATGTGAATCATGAGTTCTTGGAGACTGTGCAGGTCTCTGGAAGTAAGCAAAAAGATGGTGTATTAGGCGTTACTACCACTTTTAAGGCACGTAGTGCAACGATTGATTCGCTAAATATCGGAAGTATTCTTCCTCAGATTCATGTCTATACTGAAGATGAGATAATCAAAAGTTATGATGTACCATTAGACCCTGATGCAAATCCTGCTGAGTGGTTGCTTGGCACAAACGATGATATTGATCTTGGTTCTCATGCTTGGGTTTCCATGGATGATCCAGATTCTGGTAAGGCTCATGCTATGTTGTTTGAGTCCCAAGATGGATATATTGACGATGAGACCGATGGTCTGCAGGTTAAGGTTTCAACAAAGCAGCATGTGAAGCTGCCTGGCCTTGAAGCTGATACTGGTGATGTCTATGTCACTCGTAATGCATTTGAAGGCGGCTCTCAGGTAACGACTCTTGAACAGGGCTTGATATTCAATTATAATGCTCGTTTTTGTTCTCTTCAGACTGGAGGATTTGAGATGATAGATGGTCTTTCTCAGGTGTATCAGCCTTTTACTGCAGTTCGTCCGATTTCTCGAGGCAATGTTTCAACTGAACCTGAGATTGAGATTCCAAAATACACGTTGACTGCTTTTGTAAAAGGTGCTAATGCTGTTCCTCTTGGTCCTCTCCTTTCTGCTGCAACTGGTAAGAGTGTTCCCTATATCTATGCTGAGTTGTATAGAGAGGGCGGCATTAAGTCTTCAGGATCAGTTGGTCGTCTTCCGATGGGAGATGTGAATCTTGAGTTTGACAATACATCTCTTGTTGAGAAGGTAAAGCTTGTCCTTGGTATTTTTGATTGGAAGAATTTTACTCTTAAAAAGAAGATCCGTTTTCCAAATGTTGAAGATGGTACTTATCTTGTAAAGGTGTTTTTGGAAAATCCTTTGTTTGGTAAAGACCGTCAGTATATTGGATACAATTTTGTTGAGATAAACGGTGAGGATACGTCTGTCACTGTGTCTTGTGAAAAGCAAGGATCTGTTGGATTTGATATTTTTGATGATACGGGTGCTGCGGTGAAAGACGTGGTGTTTACGTTGTATGATCAAGATATTGCTGTTTCAGAGCAGTGTTCTGATATCAATGGCTCTGTTGTGTTAAATGCTCCTGCCTATCGACGTTCTCCGTATACGTTGAAAGTGTTGTATGACGGTTTTTTAATCGACGAACGTGAAATCAGTCTTGGTCGAAAGGAGACGAGAAAGACCTCTTTTGAGGAGTTGTCAATTGATCTTGTTGATGTGAAAATCTATGTTGAAGATACTCTTGGCCTTGCTCCTGCTGTTGATTTGAATCCTACGATGTTAAGCTCTTCGATGGTTGTTGAGACGGCTCTTCGGGGGGATGTGGTCTCTGATGACGGTTTTAGTGAGTATGTCTTTGAAGATCTTTATCCTGCAGCCTATAGTTTGAGTCTTGGCTACAAGTCATTTGATATGGTTGAATCGGTGTCTGTTTCCTCTGATAGGTCTGTTGACTTGGTGTTTCCAGCTGAATTTCCTGTTGAATTAGAAATACACAATATTGTTGGTTCTACTATTTCTTCTGGTGAGGCAGTGTTGTCCCGCGAGGGCAAGTATCGTTCTGTTGAGATTGACTCAGAAGGTATGGGAAAAATCGTTGTTCCTCCAGGAGAGTATGTGCTTGAGATTAGTGATGACGATGGAGTTATTGCAACGCAGGCGGTAAGTGTGAAAGGAGATAAGGCGATGACGATTGTCTCAGGGCAACAGTCTTCACTTCATTTCATGGTGACAATTCTTGGTGCTTTGATTTGTCTTGGCGGCATTGTTGTGCTTGTCTGGAAGCGTCAGTTGATTCCTGCTCTTAAGATTCTTGCAATTGGTCTGTTGGTTCTTGCAATTGTTTCTCCTTGGTGGGTGTTGTCTGGGTCTTCTGGTGGTGTTGAGACGCAGACACAGACATTGTTGATTCCAGAGAAGATGGTGACTTTTACTGATGGCTCTGATGGCATGGGTGGCGATATCAGTAGTCTTCCCGAAGAAGCGACGATGATGCTTGGTGTGATTGGTAAAGTTTTGATTGCAAGCGTTGTTGTAATCGGTCTTTTGGTTGTATGGTCGCTTCGTTTCGAGTCACTTCTACCAAAGCTTCGTAAGATCTTAGGTATTGTTTCTGTGATTCTTCCGTTGCTTGGCGCAGTCTTATTTGTTGTAGTGATGAGTATGATCGCTGAAGCTGGTGTTGGTACGCTGTCTGGTGCAATGGACCTTGATATCTCGATTCCTGGTGCCAGTAGTGTCTCTGTACCGTGTTCTTGGGGTCTTGCTTCTGGTTTTTATCTAGCTTTTGTCGGCGTGATTTTGCTTTTGGTCTCGCTTTTTGAAAGAAAGCTTGAACGTCTGTTGATTCGGTGGATGTAAAAAGTGTTGGTCTGCTGAATCATTGTTTTTTCTTTTTGTGGATGAGCACGTGATCGATTCTTTCTCCTAGATTTTTTGTCAGGGTCTGCATCTCTCCTTTGTTGATGAGATAGACTCCGATGATTGCGGTAAGTATTCCTGCTATGGCATCGAAGATGAGATCAAGCATTGTTCCTCTAAGACCATCGAATTGTTCGTTTGTTCCAAGAAATGTATCCATACTAAATTCTATGATTTCCCATGTTGACCCCATCGCCATTGCAAAGATGATGACCATAAAAGCCATGGCATAGGTATTCATGTGAAGGCCCGACCAGTAGCGGTCTAGAATATAGATGGCAGTAAAGGCAAGAAAGGCAACAATAAAGCCGCTGATGAAATGCGTGATGTGGTCGTAGCCTTGGATGAGATGGTACCAGTCAAAGATTCCTCCTGCAATGTGAAGGAAGAGTGCTGTGCAGATGAGGATGCTTAGTATCCATGGTACGTCGAGGTTGTATTTTTTGTTGAGTAGATAGGGTATGCTTCCAAGTAGTATTGAAAAGATGCTTCCGTAGACCCATCGAAAGGCACTGGCATCTCCGTTTTCTAAAAAATTTAGTATTCCTATGCTTGCAACGACAAGCATTATGATGAGATAGAATAGTGTGATGAGTGCTGTTTTGTCTTTGTTTGTGGAAAGATCCATTGTGGTGTTGTAAGAGTCTTTGTGTTTTTTATGTTTGCTTTTTAAAGGGCGTCTTTGAGGATTTCTAGGATATCGGGTTTGTTGAGTTTTTTGTATCTTCCTATTGCTCGATTGGAAACTGCTTTGTCTGCAATTTTTTCGAGTTGGTCTTCTTTGACATTGATATCGCTGAGTGTTTTTGGCATGTGTAGCGTTTTTGTGAAGTAGTCTTGGGTGTGTTGTATTGCTTGCTCTGCTGCTTTGAATTTGTCTTTTTCTGTGATGTTCCAAACATTTCGTCCGTATTCTGAAAATTTTTCTGATGTTTCTTCAGTGAGGACATGTCTCATCCAGGCTGGTGTGAGAATAGCAAGTCCTACGGCGTGGGTGACATCTGTTATTGCCGAGAGTGCATGTTCGATGCCATGTGTTGCCCAGTCGGTTTCTTTTCCGTAGGTGAGTAGGCCGTTGAGCGCTAGAGTACTTGCCCACATGAGGTTTGCTCGTGCTTCGTAGTTGTGTGGTTGTTGTAGTGCGATTGGTCCATAGTGTATGGTTGTAGTGAGTAGTGATTCGGCGAGTCGGTCTTGGAGGTAGGCTTCTTTTGTGTTGCTGAAGTATTGCTCAAAGATATGACTCATAGTATCGACGACACCGCACGCTGTCTGATGTGCTGAGACGGTGTAGGTGAGTGTGGGGTCTAGTATTGAGAACTGTGGTCGTATGCAATCGACATGGATTGCTTTTTTTTCTTGGGTTTCTTGGTTGGTGATAACTGCGTTTCGGTTCATCTCTGTGCCTGTGGCAGAAAGAGTAAGTATGCAGCCAAGCGGCAGTGCTTCTTTGAGGTGTGTTTCGTTGTTGTGCTCAAACATCGTCCAGGGATCTTCTTTCCAGTAGAACCCTGCTGAAATTGCCTTTGAACAATCAATAGTTGAGCCTCCCCCAACAGCTAGGATGAAGTCGATGTGATGGTCTTTGCAAAGTGTGATTCCTTTGCGTACTGAGCTGATCCTTGGATTTGGCTGCACACCTTGTAGTTCTTTGTAAGAGATGTTGCTTTTTTCAAGCTCCTTGGTTATTGTGCTGTAAAGGCCTGTTCTTTTGATGCTGTTTTGTCCGTAGACAAGCAAGATGTTGTGATATGATTTGAGATGTGCTGCAATCTTTTTGTGTTGGTCTTTTCCAAAATAGATTTTGATTGGGATATCATAGGTAAAGTTGAGCATATTGATTCCTTTGTTTGGATGGTATGATTGTTTTGCTTTTAAATGTCAGGCATTTTTAATCCCTCTATCCAGTAATTCTATAAACGTTGAGTCTTTGTCTGTGCAGCAATGCCTGTTAAGAAGAACACCATCGTCCTTGCTTGTATTTCATTAGCCTGGTTTTTGATTCTTTCTGGCAGATACAGCATCTCAAATTTACTGCCAGACATTGTTGAGGATCTTGGATTTGGCTGGACGCAGGCTGGTGCTGCGTTATCTGTGATGTGGCTTTTTTACGCGATTATGCAGTTTCCATCCGGTGTTTTTTCTGATGTAAAAGGCAGACGTATCAGTATTTTATTGTCTATGATGGTATTTTCTTTTGCTTACGTGTTGGTTGGCTTTTCTCTAAATTATACGATGTTTTTGTTTGCTGTTGTGTTGTTGGGTGCAGGAACCGGGATGTATCCTCCTGCCGGTGTGTCGATGATCACTGATATTTTTCAGAAGAATCGTGGCAAGGCTTTGAGTGTTCGGTCTAGTGCAGGCTCTCTTGCTTATGGTGTTCCTCTTCTTGCTGCTTGGTTTGGTGGTCTGTATGGTTGGAGGAGTTTTTTCTTTTTGTGGAGTGCTGTATGTTTTATCGGAGTAGGTGTGTTTTATCTTGGAACTCATGAATCAACCGTTTTACCATCTGTTGTTTCACTTCGTGAACGGGTTGTTGATGGCTTTAAGGTATTTTCTAAAAAGGGGGTTCTTTTGATTTTTGTTGTCAATCTTTTTGCAGCGATTACTTGGATTAGTTATATGTCGTTTTATCCATCGTTTTTGATTGTTGCTCGTGGGTTTTCTGAGGTTCAGGCAGCTCTTGCCTTGGTGGTTCTTGGTGTGGGTGGTTTTGTCTTTAAGCCTATTGTTGGCTCATTGGCAGATAGATTTGATCGTAAGTTGATTTTACTTTCTCTTTGTTTTATTGCAAGTATTGGTGCTTTGGTGTTAGTGTGGGTTGAGCCGGTTTGGTTGATTCTTTTGGTGAGTTTTATACCATCTCTTGCTACAGCGATGTTTCCTGTGATTGAGTCGTTTTTGATGGATAGTTTTGAAGAAAAAGGTCGTGCTGGAAAGCTTGGTTTTTATAGGACGGTGCTGATCTTGCTTGCTAGTCCTTCTGCAACAGTGATTGGTGTGTTGGCTGATACCTATAGTTTTGAAGTTCCATTTATCGGTCTTTCATTGATTTTGTTTGCTGCAGCATTGGTGTTAGGATTTGAAAGACTCTATTCTAGGCTAACTGTGAAGTGATTTTTTTTAGCGCTTCATTGATTTGAGTGCTGCTTGTGCTGCTGCAAGTCGTGCTATTGGTACTTGGTAGGGTGAACAGCTGACGTAGTGAAGCCCTGCGTTGTGACAGAATTCGATACTGCTGGGCTCTCCTCCTTGTTCTCCGCAGATTCCAAGTTTGATATCAGAGCGTTCTTGTTTTCCTTTTTGTACTGTTATTTTGATGAGTTCACCGACTCCTGTTTGATCAAGGATTTGGAAGGGGTCGAATTTAAAGATTCCTTGTTCGATGTAGTTTGGGATGAATTTTCCTACATCGTCTCTACTGAATCCTGAGGTCATCTGGGTGAGATCGTTTGTTCCAAAACTGAAGAATTCTGCTTCTTTTGCAATGGTGTCTGCTCTTAGTGCTGCTCGTGGTACTTCAATCATTGTACCAATCTTGTAAGTTATCTTATCTGTATCTTTTAAGGTGGCTTTGGCGACATTTTGTATGATGTTTCTTTGGTGGATGAATTCTTCGACGTGTCCTACAAGTGGCACCATGATTTCAGGTTGCACTGGGATTCCTTCTGCAGCGATTTCTTGTGCTGCTTCAAAGATTGCTTGTGCTTGCATCTCTGGTATTTCTGGATAGGAGATTCCTATGCGACAGCCTCTGAGTCCAAGCATGGGGTTGACTTCTTTTGTGGTTTCTATTTCTTTTTTGAGTCGTTCTATTGGGACGTTGAGTTCATCTGCGACTTCTTGGATATCTTCTTCTTCTTTTGGAAGGAATTCATGGAGTGGTGGGTCGAGGAGACGTATCGTGATGGGTTTGCCGTTCATGATGCGGAAGAGTTCTTTGAAGTCTTCTTTTTGGTAAGGTTTGAGTTTTGCAAGGGCTCTTTTTCTTTCTTCAGAGCCTGATGAGAGTATCATTTCTCGTACGGCTGTGATGCGGTGTCCTTCAAAAAACATATGTTCTGTTCTGCACAGTCCTATTCCTTCTGCTCCTAGTTCAAGTGCTTTTTTTGCATCTCGTGGTGTATCTGCATTTGTTCGGACGTTGAGTCTGCGTACATCATCTGCCCATTCTAGAAGTGTGGTGAAGTTTCCAGTAAGCTGTGGGTCTACAGTTGTAATCTCCCCGTCGTAGATGCTTCCGGTGCTTCCATCTAAGGTGATTTTGTCTCCTTTTGAGTAGGCATGTGTTCCGATTTTGAGGACTTGTGCTTTTTCATCGATTTTTGCTTCTTGGCATCCAGAGACACAGGTTTTTCCCATACTGCGTGCAACAACAGCTGCATGGCTTGTCATACCTCCTTTTGCTGTGAGTATTCCAACAGCTACATCCATTCCTATGATGTCTTCTGGGCTTGTTTCGTTTCTAACTAGTATTACTTTGTGTCCTTCTTTGTGTTGTTCGACTGCTGATTCATTGGAAAATGCGATGACTCCAACTGCTGCTCCTGGGCTTGCTGGTAGTCCTTTTCCAAGTAGTTTTTCTGTTTTGTCTTCTTTTGGATCGAGTTGTTTGTGGAGGAAATGTGCCAGTTGTTCTGGTTGGATGCGCCTGAGAGCTTCTTCTTTTGTGATGAGCCCTTCATTGACCATGTCTACTGCGATGTTGACTGCTGCTTGTGCAGTGCGTTTTCCATTTCGGGTCTGCAGCATGAAGAGTTCGCCGTCTTGGATGGTGAATTCTAAATCCTGCATTTCTTTGTAGTGTGTTTCAAGTTGTTTGCAGGTGGTGTAGAGTTTTTCGTAGCAAGCTAGCATTTTTTCTTTGAGTGTGTTGATTGGCTGTGGTGTCCGTATCCCTGCAACGACATCTTCTCCTTGTGCGTTGATGAGGTATTCTCCGTAGAAGTTATTTTCTCCTGTGGAGGGGTTTCGTGTGAAGCAGACACCTGTTCCTGAGTTTTCTCCGGTGTTTCCAAAGACCATTGTTTGGACGTTGACTCCTGTTCCTTGCAGTCCTTTGATGTTGTTGATTTTTCGATATGTTTCTGCTCGTGGGTTATCCCAGGAGTTAAAGACTGCTTTGATTGCAAGAAGGAGTTGTTCATTGACATCTGTTGGGAAGCTATGGTGATTATGTGTCTTTATGATGTCTTTGTAAATGTGAACGACTTCTTTGAGTGCGTCTACATTGAGTTGGTAGTCATAGGTGACGTTGTATTTGTCTTTGATGCTGTAGAGTGCTTCTTCGAAGTGGTGGTGTGGTATTGTTAAGACGACATTTCCAAACATTTGGATGAATCTTCGGTAGCTGTCCCATGCAAAGGTGGGATTGTTGCTTTGTGCTGCAAGCCCTTCGACGATTTCATCGTTGAGCCCAAGGTTGAGGATGGTGTCCATCATTCCTGGCATGCTGACGGCTGCTCCCGATCGAACAGAGAGCAGTAGTGGATTGTTTGGGTCTCCGAAGTTTTTGTTCATGGTATGTTGGAGTTTTTGGATGTTTTCGTGTATCTGATCTATCATTTCTTGGGTGAGGGTTTGGTCTTGTGCATTGTAGTCTTTGCAGGCTTCTGTGGTGATGGTAAATCCTGGTGGAACGGGGATTCCTATATTGGCCATCTCTGCGAGATTGGCTCCTTTTCCTCCGAGGAGTTCACGTTGGTCTTTTGTTCCTTCTGTATGTTCGTTTCCAAAGAAGTATACGTATTTCATTGTGGGCTCATCTCTTGTTTTGTTGTTCTGATGCACTCTGGGTGTTGTGAGTTTTTTATGTGCATCTCATTTTTTTAATCCCTAGTTATTTTTAGGGAATCCTTTCATAATATTTATATTAGCGGGTCAAACTGAAGATTTATTATTTAATGATTTTGCTGGTACTATTGTAGATTTTGATAGTCTATATATTTCTATAGTTTTTCTAGTGTTTTTTGTTTTTTCTCCGAGTTTTTTTACTGTATTTTGTTGGTGAGTAGTGGTGCTAGAAAAGTTGCAAGTAGCACAAGACTCCATACTCTTCCTTTGAGGAGGTTATAATCATAAAACAGTTTGTCCCAGCTGTTTCCAAACACATAGTGTCCTGCAAGAAATTCAAAGCAGATAGTCATAGTAAGCCAGAATCCGCCTATGAGCAGTGCTTGGTGATCGTTGAGTTGTAATCCTAAGGATCTGATGATAAGATAGGTAAGCAAAAATATTATGGAGATGAAGATGGCTGTGCTGAGTTGATGTGCTCCTGTTTCTCCGAGCAGTTCTTTGTAAACTCCTTCTCGGAGAGCTGCATTGAGGATTGCTGCAATCATGAAAAGGAACCATGTGCCTAGTGTAAAGAGTAATATTTTTGACTCCATCGTTGTGGCGCATTAGGAGTTGGCTGATAAGAATTTCGGTTTTCTATCTAAAAAGTGCTTGAAGTTTTTAAGCTTATGAGTAAAAACATATTATATACTATTTCTATGTTGCTTTTTTGTTATGTCAACATTGATTGTCTACGCTCACCCAAAGACCAAGGGTTTTTGTTCTTTTATGCTTCAGGAAGTTGTCAAATATTTGAAGCAAAAAAACATTGATTTTGAGCTGCTGGATCTCTATGAATCTGGTTTTGATCCTGTTTTAAAATCTGAGGAACATTATATCTCTGGCAATCGATTTGTTTCTGATGAAGTAAAGCAAATTCAACAAAAGATTTCAAAGGCAAGTCATCTTGTGTTTATTTATCCGGTATGGTGGGCTTCGATGCCTGCAGTGTTAAAGGGTTTTTTGGATAGGGTGTTTGTACCCCGTTTTGCTTTTAGGTATAGTCGTAAGGGTGTTTTGAAGTGGCTGCCCGTTGGTTTGTTGAAGGATAAGAGAGCGCTTGTGTTGATGTCTCTTGGTAGTCCTCATTTTTTGTATACTCTTCTTGGTAATCCTCCTAAGAGGATGATCAAGACTCTTGGCCTTTCATTTTTTGGGATGAAGATTAGGGTTCGCCAGGTGTTTAATGCAAGAAATCTTACGGATGAACGTAAGCAGTCTGTCTCTAAGTTGGTTGTTTCTTCTTTGAGGTGGTTATATTCCTAAGAGCTTTTTTTGGGAAAAAGCTTTATGTGTCTCCTGTGTTTATTAGGGGGTGCGTTGTGTGCGCATTTGAGGAGATTTTTGTATGTCTGAGATTGTAAAGCTCAAAGCCCGCGAAGTTCTTGACTCTAGAGGTAATCCGACTGTTGAAGTAGACGTGAAGACAGAAAAAGGTGTGTTTCGTGGGATGACGCCAAGTGGTGCTAGTGCTGGTGTGCATGAGGCTCTTGAGTTGCGTGATGGTGACAAGTCTCGATATATGGGCAAGGGCGTACAAAAGGCTGTAAAAAACGTCAATGAGAAGATTGCACCTCTGTTGGTGGGCATGGATTGTTGTATGCAGGAAGCGTTAGATAAGGTGATGTTAAAGCTTGATGGCACTGAGAATAAGGATAAGCTTGGTGCAAATGCTATTCTCCCTGTTTCTATGGCTGTTGCTAAGGCTGGTGCTGCAGACAAAGATCTTCCGTTGTATGCATATATCGCTGGTTTGTATGGTGTTGATCCTCATTTGATGCCTGTTCCGATGTGTAATGTGATTAATGGTGGTAAGCATGCTGGCCAGCAGAACAGTATTCAGGAACATATGTTGATGCCAACTGGTGCAAAATCCTTTTCTGAAGGGATTCGTATGATTGCTGAGACGTATCATCATCTTGCAAAATTGTTAAAAGAGTTGTTTGGCGCTGGTGGTGCGTTGATTGGTGATGAGGGTGGTTTTGCTCCTGCTCAGATCGTTGATGTTGAGGAGCGTTTTAAGTTGATGTTAAAGGCTGTTGAAAACGCTGGTTATGAGGGCATGATGAAGTTTGCTCTTGATCCTGCTAGTAGTGAGTTTTTCTATGATGGTACCTATAAGATTGGTAAGAAGAGTTATTCTGGCGGCGAGATGGTTGATTTTTATGTGGATCTTGCAAAAAGATACCCTATTGCTTCTATTGAGGATGGTCTTGCTGAGGACGATTGGGAATCCTGGTCGGAGTTGACTGCTAAGATCGGTCGTGATGTACAGGTGGTTGGCGATGATTTGTTTGTGACAAACACAAAGCGTATTGCAAAAGGTATTGAGTTGTCTGCTGCAAATTCTGTGTTAATTAAGTTAAATCAGATTGGATCAGTTACAGAGACTCTTGAGGCAATTAAGATGGCTCACGACAATGGTTGGACGGCTGTTGTGTCGCATCGTAGTGGTGAGACAGAGGATTGTTTTATTGCTGATCTTGTGGTGGGAACAAATGCTGGTCAGATTAAGACTGGTGCTCCTGCGCGATCTGATAGGAATGCTAAGTATAATCAGTTGTTACGTATCGAGGAGTCTCTTGGTGAGGATGCGCAGTATCTTGGTGCAGAATTTCGTGCTCATCTAGCTATGGCGTAAATACGTTTTTATAAAGCTTGCTTATTCCCTGCTTTTAGGGGTAATCGTAATGAAAGTCTTAGTGAGCGATAAGATGGCTGATGAGGCCGTTGCTGTTTTAAAAGATGCTGGTCATGATGTTAGCTGTGATGAGGTTGATGCTAAAACCTTAGTTGAGGTTGTTGGCAACTATGATGCGTTGATGGTGCGTAGTCGTACAAAGGCTACTGATGAGGTGGTTCGTGCTGGTGCAAAGGGAAATTTGAAGGTGATTGGTCGTGCGGGTATTGGTGTTGACAATATTGATATTAAGGTTGCTGGTGAGCTGGGCATTCCTGTGGTGAATTCTCCAACGGGTGCTACTGCATCAGTAGCAGAACTTGCAATCGGTCATATGTTGGTGCTTGCTCGAAATATCATGAAGGCTGATCATGCGATGAAGCGTGGTGAGTGGATTAAAAAGCAGTGTAAGGGCAGTGAGCTTGGTGGTAAAGTGCTTGGTTTGATTGGGTGTGGTAATATTGGTCGTAAGACTGCTGAGTATGCTCGTTTGTTTGGGATGAGTGTGATTGGTTTTGATCCGTTTCTTGATTGTGAGATGCTTGGGAGTTGTAATATTGAGAAGGTCGAGGATTTGTCTGAGTTGATGAGTCGTTCTGATTTTATCTCGATGCATATTCCTCATACGGATGATACGCATCATATTGTTGATGAGCAGATGTTAAAATCCATGAAGAAGTCAGCGTTTTTGGTGAATTGTGCTCGTGGTGGAACAGTTGATGAGGCTGCACTATTTAAGGCATTATCTGAGAGTTGGATTGCTGGTGCTGCTCTTGATGTGTTTGAGTCTGAGCCTCTTGGTGAGAGTCCGCTTCTTGGTCTTGATAATATTGTGTTAACGCCTCATATTGGTGCAAATACTAAGGAGGGGCAGATTCGTGCAGGGACAGTATGTGCTGATCAGATGAATCTTGTGCTTGCAGGAAAGGACCCTGAGTTTTGTGTCAATAAGAAGTTTTTGAAGTAGGATTTGTCCATTTTTTGGCCTGGTAATCTTTAAGACATATTGCGTTGTTTAGGTAGTTGTATGAAGAATCTTGAGAAGATCATCGATAAGATTGATGGGCATATGGGCGATAAGGAAAAAGTCCGTGATGAGGCGTTGCGGTGTTCTCGGGATATTATTACGTGTTGTCGTCGTGCGATTCAGCGTATGCATCAGTCTGAGATGCAAAAAGCCTCTGATTTGATTGCTGAGGCATCAAAAAGTGTTGTTTCACTTCAAAAGTTGACGCGATCGTTTCCTGATTTGTTTCATGCAGGTTTTGTTGAAAATGCCTCTCAGGAGTTTGTTGAGGCGTCGTGTTTGTTTGCAATTATTAAAGGAGATGATCTGCCTGATCCTGATAGTCTGCATACGACGTATAGTTCGTATTTGTTGGGTCTGTGTGATGTGGTTGGTGAGCTGCGTCGGGCAACGTTGGATTTTATTTTGGAAGGAGAACCTGAGCGTGCAAATGAGTATCTTGCGTTGATGGATGAGATTTATGATGCGATTATGGGCTTTGATTATCCTTCTGGTTTGGTGCCTATTAAGAAGAAGCAGGATATGGTGCGTGGGATGATTGAGCGGACTCGTAGTGAGCTTGCTGTTGCTTCTTGTGAGCGTCGTATTGATGATAGGGCTAACGAGTTTCGTGGGATGATTGATGAGTTAAATGGTGGTGCGAAGAAAAAAAGAAAGAAAAAAAAGTCTTCGTCATCTCACGAAATCGACATCGACAAGGTTTGGTAAAACATTGGTTGTCTATAGGTTTAGTTCTACGAAATGTTTATAAAAAGCCTTTATATACTTCACAGGGGAATCCATCATATGGCAGACATTACGGTCGAAAACGTTGTCGTTTCTTGTAAGCTGGCTAGTAGTCTTGATGTGAAGGCAGCAGTTGAAAAGCTTGCAGAAGCACAGTTGATTCGTGATGCTGAGGCGTGTGTACTTCATATTGAGGAGCCCAAAGTCGCAGTGGTTTTGTCTTCTGATGGACGTGCGGTGTTGACTGGTTCTCGTGATTTAGATGACGCTGAACTTGCCTTGAAGATGGCTTGTAAGATGCTTGCTTCTGTTGGTATTTTGGCGAAGTGGACGTCTGATGTGACTGTTGAGTATGTGGTCGCATCGTCTCATCTTGGCAGTCCAGTTGGCTTAAAGCAGTTATCCGAGCGTCTGTTGGTCGATGGTGGACTAAATGGTGTTTCTGGCAGTGTTGTCTGGAATAAGAGGAAGTTTCCTGGTTTGATGTTTAAGGTTTCCAAGGGAGAGACGGTGTTGATGGTGTTTTCTTCAGGTCGTATGGTATGTACTGGCAAAGATGCTGGTCGTATTGCGATGTTGTTGGAGAAGATGGAAGTAGTTGTTGGTTCGTTGAAGAGTAATAATGTATGAGCGGAGGAAAGTGTTGTATGCCTGAAGTAATTGTTGAAAATATTGTCGCGTCGACGTCGTTTTCAGAGAAGCTGGATTTAGATGTAATCGCTCAGTCTCTTGAGGAAGCTGAGTATGAACCTGAGCAGTTCCCAGGATTGGTCTATCGTTTGACTGACCCAAAGACTGCAACGCTCTTGTTTAGGAGTGGAAAAGCAAATTGTACTGGTGCAAAGACTATTGATGATGTACGTACGACAATTAACATCATTCGTGATAAACTTAAGCGTCTTGGTGTTGAGGTCTTTGAGGACCCAGATATTGTGATTCAAAATATTGTTGCTATTTCTGATCTTGGCGGTGAGTTGAATCTCAATGAGGTTGCTATGGCTCTTGGTCTTGAAAATGTGGAGTATGAACCTGAGCAGTTCCCAGGATTGGTCTATCGTATCAAAGACCCTCGTGTTGCTATGCTGTTGTTTGGCTCAGGTAAGATTGTGTGTACTGGTGCTAGGAAAATCAGTGATGTCTCTCTTGCAGTCGATAAGTTATCTGATGAGCTGACCTCATTTGGTTTGATTCATTAGAATAGTTTTGTAAGGGTTTTTTAAACCCTTTTTTTATCTTTTTATTCTTCTGTTTCGTCAGTGTTTCCTTTTGCTATAAGATATCCTCGTGCTCGTTCTGTATAGGGATACGCATTGACCAGTTTCCAGAATTCTTTTGAGTGATTGGGCTGGATGAGATGGGCGAGTTCATGCACGATGACGTAGTCTTGTACCCATTGTGGCATGATTCCGACTTTTTCGCTGATGCGAATGGTGTTGTTGTGCGG
>Ga0207831_100153_pt1 | contig 38123 bp, 33 predicted proteins | sample TtanPargueraPR_7_FD_187741 | JGI IMG/M metagenome (GOLD analysis project Ga0207831, IMG submission 187741) | Aerobic enrichment media microbial communities from Bioluminiscent Bay, La Parguera, Puerto Rico - Tt and M1 (2) (SPAdes) | ecosystem: Environmental > Aquatic > Marine > Unclassified ...
GTTGGTCGATTGCCTGTACGTAGCAGTCTTGAACTAAAAACGGTAACAAACAAGATTATTTCCTATGAGCGTTCAGCCTCTGGCAGTTCTTGGTTTAATCGTATGATTGCAATAGGTGGTGATTCTCATGATGATGCAGGCACTGATTTTGTAGAAGGTGAAGTTGTTGGTGATGCAGCATTATCAATCATGGCAGATTTTACAGCAGTTAGACTTTACGCATCAAATCGTGAGACGGACCCAGATATGGTTCCAAATCCTGAAGCTATCGTGCGAGAGTTTAGCTCTGGTGCTGGCTTTGTCATCTTTGATGGCCATGGACATCCTGGTAGTTGGAATACCCATTGGCCAGGCGAACATGATTGGGGAGACACCCCTGGCGGTGTTAAATCATATGACTTTATGAAGATGAAAAATAAGGATGAGTATCCTATTGTTCTTATTGGTGGTTGTCATAATAGTCAGCCTAATGTCACTCTCCTTGCAACAGCTCTTAATAAACCTATGATGTGGACCCATGGTATGCCAGTTCCTTGGAGTTTTTCCTACTGGCTGGTTCGTAGAGCAAACGGTGGTGCTATTGCAAGCTTTGGATCAACAGGTCTTGGATATGGATATACGGGAAATTATAGTGATGTTGATGGCGATGGAGTAGATCTTCCAGATACCTTAGAGGGTCTTGGCGGTTGGACGGAACTTGAGTTCTTCCGAGTGTACGACTCTGGCGTTGATGTTCTAGGAGAAGTATGGGGTCAGACCATTGTGAACTATCTTGGTATTTTCCCATCGATGGATGATAAGATTCAGATGAAGAGTATCCAGGAATGGATCATGTTTGGCGATCCAAGTTTAAAGATTGGCGGCTATTAAAAAAGCCCCCTTTTTCTTCTTTTTTTGTTTTTTTTGACGTTTGGTTGTATCCATACGTTTTTATAGCATAATTGATTGCTGCACTCTTCATATGTCTGAGGCTAATCTGACGTTGTTTGTGCTTGCTGCCTATGTCGTAGTTGTATTTTCTTTTGGTTTGTATATGGCAAAGGGTGCTCAGGATAAGTCTCGTTTTTTTCTGGCACAGAGAAAATTAAGTGGTACTCTCATTGGAGCTACTCTTTCTGCAACTGTTGTTGGCGGTTCTGCAACTATTGCAGCTGGCGCATTGGTCTATTCTATTGGACTTCCCGGCCTTTGGCTTGATATTGGTGGGATAGTTGGTTTGGTGTTGTTGGGTTTTTTTGTGTCTGCTCGTGTGCGTAGGACAAGTCTGTTTACCTTACCTGAGATTGCAGGTCAGATGTATGGCCCTCTTGTTCGTAAAGTGGCTGCGTTTCTTGTGGTGGTAAGTCAAATTGCTTGGGTTGCCTTGTTGCTTCAGGCATGTAGTGCTGTGATTGGTTCAGTTCTTCCGATAGATTCTTTGCTTGTGTTAGCTTTTTTACTCCTTATTTTTGTTTCATATACTGTTGTTGGTGGGCAGTTGAGTGTGGTGTACACTGATGTGATTCAGTTGGTGGTGATGATTGTTGGTGTGTGTTGTATTGCAACGCCTCTAATTGTTATGCAGGCAATAAATGGTTTTGATGCTCTCTCTTTAGAGACAGTGAGTTTTCCAATTAATTCTTCTGTTTCTGTTTTTTCTGCCGCTTCTATGTTTTTGTTAATGGGGCTTCCAAGCCTTGTTGGGCCTGATGTCTATTCTAAGATTTTATCTGCTAGAGATGAGACTGCTGCATCTCGTGGTTGTTTTATTGCTGCAGCAATAAGGGCTCTTTTTGCTGTCTGTATTGGACTCTTGGGACTTTCTGCTGTTGTTTTAGTTCCCGGCCTTAACAATGCTTCTCTTGCGATTCCTTCAGTTATTTTGTTGCTTCCAACTGCATTGTCTGGTGTGGTGTTAGCTGCTTTTTTAAGTGTGATGCTTTCTAGTGCTGATTCAGTACTTCTGTCTGCTGGCACAGTGATTAGTGTTGATATCGTTGGAGATAAAAAGGTGTGGACTTCTCGTGTGTCGATGGTTTGTGTTGCGGTTTTTGGTTTTGTTGTTGCAGTTATTTTAAACGATCTTATTGTGACCTTAAAGCTTGCCTACACCGTTTTTGTTGGTGGGTTAACTTTGCCTATTTTATTTGGTTTGTATTCTGATAAGACACGTGTTTCTTCAAATGGTGCTCTGCTGTCTTTTGTCTTAGGCGGTGCGGGGTCTTTAATATGGTTCTTTTTAGAGTCCCCTTTTGTTGATGCAGTGTTATTTGGTTTGTTGTGCTCTTTTATTCCCTTGGTTGTTTTAAGAAAGAAAAAAAATTTGGGTTAACCAAGCCCGCTCTATTTGTCTATTCAATTCTTTTTTGAAATTTCATTGATTTTGTTGATCTAATTTTTTTATTTTTTTTCTAATAAGTGTCATTGTAAATGTGATGATTGCAAATGCTAGAAGTAATCCTCCGTATGTGCCAATGCTTGGGATGCTTAATAAGAAGTTGTAGGTGCTATGAAGGAATATGGCCAGGACGAGGTAGGGAACAACGGTAAGTAATCTCGTATGTTTGAGCAGGTGCTGTCCATAGCCATAGCCGGTGAGTGCTGTTGCACTTGCATGTAGTATGCAGCCTCCAAAGCTTCGTGTAAGCATCAAAATGATAAAAAGAAGTAATCCTTGCTGTAAAAATCCTACGCCATAGATGAGGTTCTCTGTGGCGCTAAAGCCTAATCCTGCTATTGCTCCATAGATAAAGCCGTCTTCTGGTTCTTCAAAGTTTTTTTTAACAATTGGGATTCGTAGTGAGAGTGGTTTTGCAAACTCCTCACAAATAGGTGCTATGATGACAACGCTAATGAGTGCGATAAGATTTGTTTGGCTATAATTTATTGTTATGGATGTATTAAGCAGTATTTCTAAGATGAGTGCTGCAATGACACTGATTGTTGCTCCCCATAAAAAGCATGCTCCAATAGCAATCCATGCTTCTCTATGATAGGTTTCTGTGTTTCGAATCCATATGGTATAGAGGATTGGTGGTAGAAATGATAAAATGAGTAAGAGTATGAGTTCTAATGTAGTCATGATTGTTTTTTTGTTATGGGGTTGTTTGTCTTTAATGTTGTCCTTTTTTTGTATGTGGAGCATGTGTTATGGTATGATCAGCTGCAGTTCGAAAGGCTCTTCCTACACCGCCAACACCGAGTTTTATTCCTCCAAATATTCTGCTGACGATGAGTACATGAGAATTTAGATTATTTGTTATGAGAAGTTCATGAATTATTTTTCCAGGATGTCCTACTTCTCCGTCGTCTCTGTAGCCATCGATTGTTACATGTTGTGTTTTTAAGATGTAGGCGTAGCAGTGATGAACAGCCTTTTTGTATGTTTTTCTATGGGCTTTAAGAAGCAGTTCTATGTCTGATTCGCTGTCTATTTTGTAGAGGTGACTGTAGAATCGAGATTTTTTTTCTACATATTTGAATGCTGAGAGTTCCTCCATGTATTTTTTGTATGTGCTGTTTTGTCTTTAATCTTATGATTAAAAAAAGAGTAAAAAAGAAGTGAAATGGTGTTTTATCGTATCCCGATTTCACTGACATTAAAGACTGCTTCACCTTCTGGCAGATGTGGGCTGTCGATAAGTCGTGCTATACGTTTTCCGCCCTTGCTTTTTCGAAGATAGATTCTAAAGGTACTAGTGTGTCCTACGATGTGCCCTCCGATTGCTCGTGTAGGATCCCCAAAGAAGGCATCGGGTTTTGCTGCGACTTGATTGGTGACAACGACGATACCATTGTTTCTATCTGCCCATTTGAGAAGATCATGCATGTGTTTGTTGAGTTTTTGTTGACGATCCGCTAGTGCACCTCTTCCGACAAATTCGGCTCGGAAGTGACTGGTGAGACTATCTACTATGAGAAGTTTTGAGGGATATTCTTTTGAAAGCTCCATTGCTTTTTCTACAAGAAGCATTTGATGATTGCTGTTATATGCTCGTGCAACATGGATTTTATCAAGAACTTCTTCTGGGTCAAGTTCAAAGGGTTCACACATCTGTTTTATTCGATCGGGTCTAAAGGTGTTCTCAGTATCGATGTAGAAGACATGTGAGTCAAGTCCTCCTTGTTCTTTGCTGAGTTGTACGTTGACACAGAGTTGATGGGCTACTTGTGTTTTTCCACTTCCAAATTCTCCGAAAAGCTCAGTGATGCTTTGGCTTTCAAAGCCTCGTCCACCTAGAAGTTCATTAAATGATTCAGATGCAGAGGTGACGTAATCAATCTGTTTTCTTCGTTCTAGAAGTTCTATTCCTGTTTCAAAGCCTCCAACATCGGCAAGTCGTCGTGCTGCTTGTATGATCTTTGCTGCAGTGGTTTCTCCAATATCTGCTACATCACTCAGCTCTTTTGGTGAGGTGACAGCGATGCTCATGAGATCTTCGTATCCGGATTCATTGAGTTTTTCTGCGATTGCTGGGCCTACTCCGGGTAAATCGTTGATGTTCTCTCCCATGGGTTTATTCTCCCTTGTATGGACCTGTATTGTGAATAGATTTATAAAAGTGTGCTGAAGGGTTGAGTAAAAGTATACTTGTCCTGATTTTTTACATGATTCTCTGTATCATTTCAATGACAAATCCACTATCATCGATGCCATAGCGAGCAATCCCAATTTTTTTGGCATAGTTACGCATCTTTTTAACACTCAGTATCCGTTCAAAATCACTGCCTCGTTGTAGCACATCAAGTTCTAAGACACAGTCTGCAAGTGTCTCAAGTTTTCTTTCAAAGAGTTCTCCATGTATCCCTTTGGTCATCAGTAAGAAAAACACCCCCTTTTTTTCTAAGATTGAGATTTTACTTGCATAGATGGTCTTTAAGACATCTTCTTGAGGGTAATGATTAAGATAAAAATCAAGGCTGTTAAGTAGGAGTATCTGTTGTTTATCAATTTCAGATATTGTTGTTGAAAGACTTGCTAAAAAATCTTCTGTGACAAGATTGATGCTGGGAAGTTCTTTACTTCCCATATTGATGAGTTCTTTGATGTTGACTTTTGACCGCTGTCTGTAGATGTTGATTCGTTTTTCTTCGTTTTTGATGAGGTGTTCCCTATGTTTTGTACTGATATCTATGATGTTTAGATTCTCATTTTTCCAATGAAAGCGTTTGAGTGTGCTTTTGATTTCTTCTTCGTTTTCATCTGTAGTGATGTAAACAGAGTTTTGTGTGTGTGATGCAATTTGCTTTGTAAGAATCTCAGCACTGCTGCCGGGGACAGTTAAAACAAGTACCGTAAAGCCTGCAGGTATGCCTCCGTCAAGTAGCATATCGAGTTTTTCTATACCTGTTGAGGTGACGCCGTCTTGGCGAGCTGCTGCTTTTGTAAAAGCATTGTCTTCAGGCATAGATGATGCGTCCAAATTTTTTTATCCAATAAAGCTGTCACGCAGTACGATTATCTTTTCATTGAGTTGAAGCAGGCTGTTTGTTGCTGATTCTTCTTCGATGACGATAGTAATAATATGTACGTTGTCAGAGCGTGATTTGTTAACAAGAAGTGACATGAATTTTTTTATAAGGCCTGGTGTGTTGTGAAGTGTAAAGGCACTCAGACTGTCTATGAGGAGGAATCGTTCTTGTTGCGGGGATGTTTTTTGGTAGGAGTGTGATGCTTCAAGGGTGATTGTTTCAAGCATGGTTGGGCTGTCGATGTGGGTGCAGGATTCTGTGTTTGGTTCAATTATTCCAGCATAGGTGCTGATGCAGTCTATGATATGTAGATTTTGAAGTTCTTTGATTTCAGGATATGTGTTTTGAAGGGTATTGTATGTATTGTTAACAGTGACAAACGTCCAGTGGTCATTATTATTTGTCTGCATGAGATCAATAATGCTTTTGAGAAGATCAGAATGTCGTGCTTCTGGCACTTGTATTCCTATTGTTGAATTTGCCTTTATAGCAGTTGAGACACGTTCTTTTATACCTTGGATTATACTATCATTCATCACATATCCCTCTTTATGGGTTCACCATACTGTAGTGATTTGTTTTAATCAGTGGTGTTATCTCAATTCCTCGTTGTGTATTGATATTCATTGCATATTTGCTTCTGCTGTGATGACATCCTCTCATCTTAACGACTTGCAGTGTTCGTATGAGGTCACCTTGTCGGTCTATATCGCCAAGAAAGATGATTCCATCGCTGATGAATTCTTCAATGTCATATTGACTGAATTTAAACGTTTGAGGGGGTATTTCACTGGTTAGTAGTGTGGTGCAGTCCATCATTGCAAGATTTGTTCCAAGTTTGAAGATAAAGTCTCGTATGAGTTCTCGTGATTGAAGATGATAACAAAGAGCAGTGATGCTGTCGATAACAAGACGTTTTGCATTGAGTTCATCAGCAATGTCTTTGAGGATGTCCAAAAGCGCTCCTGCATCTTCTTCGCTGTATTTTTCGCTATTAAGGCCAAGCCGTTCACTAATAACCCTAAGGTCAATGATATTGACTTTTCCTTCTTCTATGAGTTTTTTGTCATAAAAACTGTATGATTCCATGTTTTTTGTGAGTTTGAAGAGGGGCTCTGTTATTGTAAAAAATATTCCTGGCTCGTTATTTCTAGCTCCTTCAAAGAGGTATTGCATACATAGAGTAGTTTTTCCACATCCACTAGATCCAGTGACAAGAACAGTATTTCCAAGTGGTATTCCTCCCTCCATATGAAAGTCAAGTTCTTGTATCCCTGTAGTGCAGACATCTCGAAACTCAGTCATGGTGCTCTCCTCATCCATTTTTTATATGTATAGAGAATCGGTCATTATAAAAGTTGGCTTTTTTATTAAGTTGTTAAAGAGTGCAGGGGGAGCGATTCGAACGCTCGAACTTCTGCAAGACAAGGCCCTGAACCTTGCGCCGTTGACCAGGCTTGGCTACCCCTGCAGGCAGTGTTTTTTCTGCAGGTATGTTCCATTGGTTTTTTAGGTTTGTCATCTACTTGATGTGACTGTCTGTCAATGGTTTTAAATAGATGCTTTGATATGTGGTGCTCCTAATTCATCATGGTATGGCCGCAGTAGTGTAGCCTGGTTAACATATGGGACTGTGGATCCTCTGTGCCGGGTTCAAATCCCGGCTGCGGCCCTTTTTTTTAAAAAATTTATCAAGTAATATAGTAATGATTTTATACTATTACTACAATTTTATATATTGTGATAGAATAAATTTAGAATTTGAAGCAATAAATATCATCATTTTTCGATATTTCAAAAAAAGGATGAGTTTGAAATCTTTTGTCCTAGGTTGTGTTCTTTGTGCGGGTCTTTCATTGGTTGGTTTAATGCTTATTTCGTTGGTGGTCCCTTTTTACATTATTAAACTTTAAATTTTTAGAATCCTTTTTATGAAGTATTTACTTTCTTTACTCGGTTAAATCTTTGAAGCAAGATAATCGCCCTGCGGATTCTTCATCTAAGAAGTTTGTAGTTGATGTTTTAAAGAAGTCTTCAAAGACGACTGTTATGCTGCTAAAAATTCTTATCCCTGTAAGCATCATTGTGAAGATCTTGGAGATGTATGGTTTAATTGAAGTTATTGCCTCATATCTATCGGGTGCGATGGGACTTATGGGACTGCCAGGTGAGTTTGGCTTGGTATGGTCAACAGCTCTCCTTACAAATATCTATGGTGGGATGGTAGTTTTTTTTAATCTTGTTCAATCAGGCGCAATATTTTCTGTAAGGGAAGTAACTATTCTTGCAGTAGTAGTGCTAGTTGCTCACGCTTTGCCTGTCGAGGTTGGAATTGCTCGTAAAGCCGGGGTAAGAGTCTGGTTTAGTGTTGTTACAAGGATTGGCTGTGCTTTTATTTTTGGAGCTTTTTTAAATTTTATTTTTGTGACTTTCAATCTGTATTCTTCTGATGCAACAATTTTCTGGACTCCAGAAATTAGTGATCCTTCTTTGCTAAGCTGGATGGTAAGTCAACTGCGTAGTTATATCTTGATTTTTGTAGTGATTTCTGCCCTGATGTTTATTATGGAGACTTTAAAACTACTAGGAATTATGAGTTGGCTCAATAAAAAACTTGAACCTTTTTTGGAAATGTTAGGTATGAGCCGAGAGGTTGCCCCACTTGGAATTGTTGGTTTGACCCTTGGTTTGAGTTATGGCGGTGGACTAATAATTCAAGAGGCAAAGTCTGGACGTTTGAAGAAAAAAGATGTTGTTTTAGGCGTCTCGTTGATGAATCTGTGCCATAGTTTGATTGAAGACAGTCTTTTGATGATCAGTCTTGGAGCTGCCTTGTCTGGTGTTTTTGTTGCTCGACTTTTCTTTGCAATTGTTGTGGTTTTTTTACTTGCAAGGGTGCTTGCCTTCTCAAACGATAAGATACTTGGTTTTATTTATTCTTCTCCTTAGTTTGTTGGTATGCTTGGTAATGGTAAAAATCTTGAGATGAAGTTATAGAGGTTTTGAATGCTGGTAAAAAGGCTAAGCGGGGTATATTGGACCATGAATGGTTTGTAGTATGTATCTGTTGCTCCTTCGTTGTCTGTGACGGTAAGTGTGATATGATATGTTTTTGCCTGTAAGAAGAGGTGGCTTATGTTTTGCCCTGTTGTTTCTTGTTTGTAGAGGCTGTAAGGAAAACTCTCATCAAAATCCCATTCGTACGATACAATTATTCCATCGGAATCGATGCAACTGGCGTTGAACTGTGCTCTTGCTGGCCCTATGAGTATGGAGTCTTTATCACTGGTAATGTTGTTGATTTTTGGTGGTTGGTTGTCTTGGATGAGTATCGTTATGTTTTGTGTAGTTGTCTTTCCTTGATCATCTGTTGCTGTGTAGGTGACGATGTAGGTGCCAATTTGTGTGAAGGCGTGATTTGTCCTCTGATCTGTTGAGGTTGTGTTGTCAGAAAAATCCCAGTAGTTGTTTTGTATTATTCCATCATAATCTTTTGCAAAAACACTAAATTCTATTGGTTGGTTGGGTCGTGCTATTGTAGTATTTGATGATATTTGTACGCTTGGCGGGATGTTTTCATTGATGATAAGAGTGGTGTTTGTCTGTGTTGTTGTATCTTCATTGTCGGTGACGGTCAGTGTAATAGTATAGGTTCCAGGCAATTGATAGGTATGTGTGAGTTTCTGTGTACCATAAAGCTTACTTCCATCTCCAAGGTCCCAGCTGATATTGAGTGGATCTGTTTCATCATTGAAGATGTCTGCTTCTAGGGTTATTGTTGCTGGTGCTGTTGCAGTGGTCGGATGTATTTTTAGATTGATGTGTGGCGGATAGTTTGGTAACTCTTCGCTGAGGCATCCACAAAGTGAAAGAGTTATCGTAAGGATGAGCAGAATACTAAGATGTTGTTTATATTTCATGAGGACACATTTAGTATTATACGAGTTTTCTTATTAATGATTTTTCTCCTAAGAAGACAGTTGTTTAGCTTTTCGCTGCAAACACTTATATATATGGTATTATGATAGTATTGTGGGGACATATAATGAAGAGTGTCATTCCGTTGTTTGTTGTAGGCATGTTGATATTCAGTGGTGTCGGAGCATTTTCGGCATCTCTTGAGAGTGAAGAATTTGTACTTGAGAAATGCTCAAGTGTTTTGTTTTCTAGTCCTGTGGTAAGTTCAGTTGAAGGGTTTGTTAGCGTTGATGTTGAAGAGGCAACTTCTATGCTTCGTGTAACCGGTGCTCCGCTGCTTCCAAAGAAGACAACTCAGTTTGTGCTGCCTTTTGGCTCATCTGTTGATGAAGTATCAGTTGAGTATCTTGGACGCACTGTTGAGAGAATCAGTAGCGTTGTTGAGCCCGCTCGTGCTCCGGTAGTTGAGGGCAGTTCCAAATCTTCTGAGTTGGTCTGTGATCCAGCATATTACGAGCTTGATATGTACCCTGTTGATGACTATCAGGTACGTGTCAGTGCAGGTATTGTTGATGGAGTTCGTTCAACAATCGTCTCTGTTGAAGTCTATCCTGTGAGATATTCACCAAGCCAAGGAACTTTAGAAAGCTTTGAGGAGACAGTTATTGATTTGAGTTATTCTACTCCAACTAATCCTATCACCTTTAATGATGAATTTGATCTGGTCATTATTGCTCCTGAAGAGTTTGTTGATGAACTAGAACCACTTGTATCTCACAAAAACAGTATCGGCACGGAATCATATATTTTAACTGTAGAAGAAATTGAATCTGATTTCACAGAAGGCGTTGATGATGCAGAAAACGTAAAGTTGGCAATTTTAGACGCTGTTGAAACCTATGGTATTGACTATGTACTGTTAGTTGGTGGTCTTGTTGGCCAAAAACTAGAAACATGGTATGTGCCTGTTCGTTATGTTTCCACTCCTAATGAGGATGCATTTTTGTGTGATTTGTATTATGCTGACCTGTATATGATTGAAGACAATGAAACAGTCTTTTCAAGTTGGGACAGCAACGATGACGATCGTTTTGGTGAATGGTTAAACCAAGCTGGTAGAAAAGATATCATTGAGGCAGTTCCTGATGTGTATGTTGGTCGTTGGGCATGTCAAAATGAAAAAGAAGTAACAATTATGGTTGAAAAGACGATTAGCTATGAATCTGCTGTTGCAGATGAAAATTGGTTTAAACGTATTTTGACTGCTGGTGGTGACACATATCCCGATGTTGGCCCAATTGATGAGTATGAGGCTGAAATCGATGTTGAGGTCACAATTGGCTATATGGATGATTTTACACCGGTTCGGCTGAAAGCTTCTGATGGTTCATTGTCTGGCCAGAGTGCTTTTACTGATGCTTTTTCTGAGGGCGTTGGTTTTGTGCATTGTGCAGGGCATGCAAACCCATCAACTCTTGTGACTCATCCACCAGGTGTAAAAGCAGAAAAAATCGAAATCATGCGTATGCACCGTCTCTCTTTAATGGATTTCTTGTGGTCTGTTCTCTATCAAGGAATGGGTATTGGCGAGGCTCTTGATATTTTAATGCAGCCTATGCAGCCTAAATTGACTAATGATGAGATGTTGCCTATCGTTTTAGTTGGCGGCTGTCATAACAGTCAATTTAATGTTTCGACAAGAAATATTATTGAAGGCGGATTTACTCATGCGTATGGTTATGGTATCCATGGTCCAAATTGTTGGAGTTGGTGGTTGACCGTTAAAGAAGACGGTGGTTCCATTGCAACGATTGGAAATTCTGGTTATGGTATGGGTATTGTTGGTGCTGGCTATCCAACTGGTCTTGATGGTTGGTTGTATCCACGCTTTTTCTACAACTACAACGTAAATGAGTATCGTGTTCTTGGTGCTGCTCATGCTGGTGCAATTTCTGATTACATCAATGAGTTTGACATCAATCAGGATGCTGAGGATCGTCAGATGGTTGAGCAGTGGATTTTGCTTGGTGATCCAAGTATCCTACCTGGCGGATTTGAATAAACTCCGCTTTTTCTCTCTTTTTTCTTTTTTTTATTTTGTTTCTTGTGAGGTTTGTCTTTGAGCGCAAATGTAAAGCCGACTAAGAATTTCATTTGTAATGGTTTGACAATAGGCATTATTGAGCAAGTCTATGACCCTGCAGAGGATTCTTTTTTTTTCTTAGAGTCTCTTTCAAATATTGCTGTTGAGGGTTTAAGGGTTGTTGAGGTCGGTTGTGGTTGTGGTGTCTTGTCTCTTGAGTGTGCTCGTAGAGGAGCATCTGTTGTGGGCATTGATTGTAATCCTTTTGCAGTTGCATTATCTTCTTTAAATGCCAAAAGTAATAAGGACAGTCTCAAAGGCTCTTTTGAGGTACTGCAAAGCGATTGTCTTACAGCATTTTCTCAACTGAGAAGTTTTGATTTGGTGATATGCAATCCTCCTTATCTGCCAAGCTCTAAAGAGTTGTCTGATGATTGGATTGGTGTTGCTTGTGAGGGAGGAAGTGATGGACTCTATCTTATCAGGCGTCTTTTTGTTGAGGCAAAAGATGTTTTGAAAAAAGATGGTATGTTGTTGGTGATTGTGAGTTCTTTGACCTCTGTTTCAGATGTGTTTTCTTTTGCTTCGTCGTGTGGTTGGTGTTGTGAGATTGCTGATGAGATGTGTCTTGGCGATGGGGAGACTCTTTTATTATTGTCGTGTTCTCGTGTGTAGTTTTGTGTGCAGACAATCGTTGTATTTTTATGCTGGGTTGTATTGTTTGGTCTGTAAAATGAGCGATGAGTTGTATCCTTGGGGCGGTGAGTTTTCTGTTGGCTCAAGGCAGGGTTGTGTTGCAGTGGTGTGTTTAAACATCGAGTTTTGTCCTGATGGTGATGTTGCTATTTTTGGGCCGTTGAAAACTGAAAATATTGGCATCGAAAAAATTGTGGCAAATGTGATTTCTAATCCTTTTATTCGTTTTGTTGTGGTGTGTGGCTCGGAGGTTCGTGGGCATTTTGCTGGTGCTTCTCTTCTTGCTTTGCATAAGAATGGCATTGTTGAAAAGACTCACCGAATCATTGATGCTCCAGGTGCTATTCCTTTTGTAGAAAATATTGATGATGATGCTATTTCTCGTTTTCAAAGCCAAGTTGAGATGCTTGATTTGATTGGATGCTGTGACGAAAAAAAGATTAATGATGCTATTTCACAGTGTACTGCTAAAAATCCTGGGTGTTTTGGTGATCCTTTTATCGCTATTCGTCTTGAACGTGAATCTGCAACTGTTCAAGGTGATCTGCATGCGTTGCATGCAAGAATTGTTGTTGATTATCTTGGAAATGTTTCTCGTCGTAGGGAGGAGTCGTAAGTATGTTTTCATTTAGTAAAAAGCAAGAAGTTGTGTCGTTGTGTGATGTGTCTTTTGGCGGTCAGCCTGGCAGGTTTCCAACGGTGTGTTTTGGTGGTGTGTTTTTCCGTGGCAAGCCTAAGGTTGATGTTGTGTCTGATGATGTGTCTGCGATGTATGAGTTATCCAAAAAGCTTGGTGTTCCTGTTGTGTTGGATGTTTTTATTCGTAAAAGTGAGTATATAGTTCCTGTTCTTGATTTTGTTGAAGAATATGTTCCGGAGTCTACGCCTTTTTCTGTTGATATTACTGATGCTTCAGTAAAACTTGAGGTGTTAAAAGAACTCGATTCAAGAAATCTTTTGGATCGTACGATTTACAATTCTCTTCATGTGGGAGTAACAGAAAAAGAGGAGCTCGCTCTTAAAAATCATACTCCTGCGGTGTGTCTTGTTGTTGCATTTAATCCTCGAGATAATAGCCCTGATGGTCGCTTTGAGGTATTGTCTTCTGGTGCTGGTCTTGCTCGTGATGGTTTGTTGTCTATTGTAGGTGAGGTGGGCTTTGACAGGGTATTAGTTGATACTGCTGCACTTTCTCCCGGCAATTGTTCTGGTGCTGCTCTCTCTAGTCTTGCGGTGGTAAAAGAGGAGTTTGGTCTTCCGGCAGGCTGTGCTATTCATAATGTTGTTGAAAAGTCGTTGTGGTTGGATGAGTTTTCTGATGTTCGTGGTGTGGTGGATGCTGCAAGTAATGCTGGTGTGTGTTTGTTTGGTGGTGATTTTTGTTTGTTTGGCTCTGCTGCTTCTGCTAGAAATGTTTTACCTGTGGTTGCGTGGCAGGATATCTTGGTTTCTGAGTATGTACAAAACTATTTTGGTATTGAGCCTGAGAAGTGTCATCCAAGGATGGTGCTCTCAAATGGTTAACAAAGGTAAACCATTGGTATCTGTGATTGGTTCTTTTCCAGCATCGTTTGATGTGCATTCTTGTATGGATTCTTATTTTAAAGGTGGTTCTGGATGTTGGAGTAAGGTTGTTTCTTCTGCCGTTAACCAGATGGTTAACTCAGGTGTTGAGTCAGTGAGTGATGGTCAGGTAAGAGATATTTTTACAAATGTGTTTATTCGTGGTCTTGGTGGTTGTCGTGTGAGGGAACGTTGCGAAGTGGTGGGGCCTGTTTTGTGGAATAATCCTATCACGCTTGAAGATGTGAGGTTAACAAGAGAGTTAACCAAAGGGAGCTGTGAGGTGTTAGGCCTAGTTGCAGGACCGTTTACCTTGTTACGTTCTGTTGTCGATTTGTTTTATCATGATGAAAAGGAGTTGTGTTTTGATTTTGCTAGAAGTCTTAATAAAGAGTTAAAGGCATTGGCTCCGTTTGTTGACATGGTGGGAATTGATGAACCGTTTTTTTCTAATGAGTTTCCTGAGTATGCAAAGGAGCTGCTTGGTGTTGTTGTTGAAGGGATTTCTCATCCAGTGAGACTTCATGTGTGTGGTGATGTAAAAGAGATTGTGCCAGATCTTTTGGATCTTGATGTTGATGTATTGTCTCATGAGTTTTGTGTTCGTCCACAGCTCTTTGACGTGTTTTCTGAGTGTTCATCGTCTAAATCGATGTGTGTTGGTGCACTGAGAAGTGATTCTATGGTTGTTGAGTCTATTGAATCGATTTGTAGTCATCTTAGACATGCTGTTGAGGTGTTTGATGACCGTATTGTGCAGGTGTCTCCGGATTGTGGTCTGAGAATGCTTTCTTTGGATGTTGCTTGTGAGAAATTAAAAAACCTATATAGTGCAAGGGAGGCTGTTTTTTGTGGCTAGTCGTCGTGTTCGTGTGATTGAAGCAAAAAAGACTTCTGAAAGTGATATGATCTTAGATCCTGCAGGATTTGTTGTTATTGAAGTCTATGATGATGCTGTTCATGTTGAGTTTTATGAAAATGTGATGCGTAAGGAAAAGATTGTCTCTGGGAAGCTCTGTTTTGTAATTGAAGGCATTGATGCTGCTTCGTTATGTGATTCCTTTTCAGCCGAGATTGGCGAGAAGTTGCGGCCTGAGCATCTGTTGTATGTGGGCCGTGAGATTCAGCGTGCTTGTGATTGTTTGAAGAATGGTTCTAAGTTTGTTCAGGATGGTTGTTAGTCGTTGTGGAGGTTGATATCTTCACTATCTCCGTTGAGTCGGTAGATGTTATCTGGTGTTTTTGTCAGGTTTTTTAGGGTAAGTATACTGCCGATGGGGATGTCTTGTAGTGTTTTTACTTGTTTGTCTTCGAGTCGTATTGTAGATGGTTGTGTGTTGTCTTTTGTTTTAAGGGTTATTGTACTGGTAAAGCTGATGCTGCCATCAGTGTTGATGTGTGGCGTTGTTGGCTGTTTTTCTGTGAGTATTCCTGTGAGGTTGAGTTCTTCAGTTGAGTTTTTTTTCTCATCTTCTGCATGATTTATTTGTAGTTCACTCCATCTGCCAAGGTTGAGTTGAAGCTCTCCTGTATAGCTTGTTTTGGTGTAGGCGTTTATGACGTTGATTGGTGTGCCAACTTGTAGGTCTCCATCGTGTTGTGTTCGTTTTACATCATCATTCCAGAGGATAAGGGGTATGGTGCCAGTGTCATCTTGTACGCTGAGTTCTACGAGTTGTCCTGTTTTTCCATTTTTTTTGGTAAAGGTCCGTGGGTCTTGTATGTGTGCTATTGTTGCATGGATGCTACAGTCGATGTTTGGCTCTAGATTCTTTATTTTTTTGTAGCTGTTTTGGTTTCTGCCCAATTGATCAACGATGAGAAATGCTGCTGTCTCTTTGTTAATGAGGTCGTCGTAGTCTTGTTGGAGGTGCTGTATTTTTTGTTCAAAGTTGTCTCTGTCTATGAGGTCTTTTATTGAGTTATAATACTCCTCCACCTTGGTATTTTGCATCCAGTTTTGTGTATTGGTTTTGGGTTTTTAAGTTTAGTGTACTATGCTTTTGTGTGTAGGTAGGTATGCAGCCATAAGCTTTTTATTCGCTCTTGTTTTTTGTTTTGTTTGGACGCACGCTTTGTTTGACGGCATTTTTCCGTCGACTGGATTGGTGTTTGAGGATGGGATTCAAAGAGAATCATAGTAATGTGAAGTTAGAAAATGTTCAAGATTTTGAGATGATGTTTGAACGTTTAAAGGTTAATAGGCCTCGCGAGGCTGCTACGTATTATACTCTTTTGATTATGGATGCTCCAAAGGAGTTTTCTGAGATGCTTCGGTATGCAAGCGATCTTGTCAATATGACGCGTCGGCCTTTGGAGACGGGCCGTTCTTCGCTTCTTAAGTTTGGTCTTATTGCTGAGGTTTTATTTGCTGAGGATAACAACGAGTTTGGTCGTGAGAGTTTTTTACCAGTGCATCCTGAGGTTATTTGGCTTGATGTAAGAGATGACCTTAAAAAAGTAGTGTCCTCTGAGACATTTAACAGTATTGAGAATCGTCTTGCAGGCTATATTGATGCCTATGATGATAATTATAAGACGTATGGCTTAAAGCTTCGTCGTCATGGCAATGTGACATTGCGTTATAGTGGCCGTTGGGTCCTGTATAATATTTTACATAATTGTATGAAGCAAAATGATTCTCTTGATATTCAGATTGGCGGGAATCGTTTGTTTGACGATCCATATTTTGGTTATTTTAAGCAGTTTTTGGAACTGAATAACAATGTCCGTTTGATTGTTGATGAAAACATCAATCAGAAGTTAGTTGATGATTTGATGAGTAAGTACGGCGAGAAGCTTGATATCCGTTGTTTTAATGAAGCTACAGCAGGCACGATGCGTAACTATGTGTTTGGAAAGCAGCTTGCAATTAATGGTATTAAGATTTTGCAGGAAAATCATAACGAACCATCATACGTTGGAACCGCCTATGTCGAGCCTCATGAGATTGAGATGTTGAGCTGCAAGTTTGATGATTTGTGGGATTTAGCAAAGCCGGTCTGTAAGAAAAAGGCATCCTAGTTTTTTTTGTGGATGTTTCTTTTTTCTTTTTTTGTAGTATTTTTTTATATTTATAGAGTTTTATTACAGTAATACTTAAAAAGGTGCTTCTGGATTGGGGGGTCGGCTAGTCCGCCCTATGTTTTCTTTATTTGCAATGAAGAAGAGTGGGCGAAAAGATATTCGGGGTAGTAGTTATGCCTATTATTGAAAGAGGAATACTTGAAAAAGAGATTAAAAAGCTCATTAAGGCTAAAGGTGGCGATCATTCGTCATTGATGCCTGTTTTAAAAGAGCTACAGCAAAAATATGGTTATATCTCGCCATTGATGATGCAGGAGGTTGCTCATGCTCTTGATATCCATCCATCTGAGGTGGAGGGCGTTGCAACGTTTTATGCTTTCTTGCGTACAAAAGAGCGCCAGGGCAAATATGTGATTCGCCTTTGTAAGACGATTTCTTGTGATATTGCAGGAAAAGACCGTATTGCTCGTCAGTTGGAAAACGAGTTAGGAATCAAGTTTGGTGAGACAACTAAAGATGGAATGTTTTCGTTGGAGTATACGAATTGTCTAGGTATGTGCGATCAGGGTCCTGCCTTGATGGTCAACAATCGTTTGTTTGCTAAAGTCACTCCAGATAAGATCCCATTGTTGATTGAGGATTGTCGTCGTGGATTCTTGCGTTCAAGTTTCCCTGATGTTGAGTTATCTGATGTCATCAAGTATGGTCCTATACTTGAGCATGGGGTGAAAGTCGGTGAGCCATTAAAACAAGCGTTGAAGAAGTCTTCTCAGGAAGTCATTGATATGGTAAAATCTGCAAACCTCCGTGGTCGTGGCGGTGCTGGTTTTCCTACTGCGTTGAAATGGCAGCTTGCTCATGATGAGAAGAGTGAGAAGAAGTTTATTGCTTGTAATGCTGATGAGGGTGAGCCTGGTACGTTTAAGGATCGTTATTTGTTGCATGCTCATACTGATTTAATCATTGATGGTATGACGATTGCAGCCTATGCTGTTGGCGCCAAGAAAGGATTTTTGTATCTTCGTGGCGAGTATGCCTATCTTCGTGATCAGATTGAAGAGGTCTTAGAAAAGCGCCGTAAAGACAACTTATTAGGCAAAGACATTCTTGGTAAGAAAGGCTTTGAGTTTGATATTGAGATCCGTATGGGTGCTGGTGCCTATGTCTGTGGTGAAGAGACTGCATTGATTGAGTCTATTGAAGGTCTTCGTGGTGAGCCTCGTAACCGTCCTCCATATCCTGTGGATACTGGTTTTCAAAACGTTCCAACGCCAGTTAACAATGTAGAGACTTTTGCTGCAGCTGCTCTTATCTGTGCTAAGGGTTCAAAATGGTTTAAGGTCCATGGTACTGAGAAGTCCACTGGTACGAAATTCTTCAGTGTCTCTGGCGATTGTGAGAAGCAAGGAATCTTTGAACTTCCATTCGGTATTACCATTGATGAGCTGTTAAAAGAGGTCGGCGGTGAGAACGCTAAAGCTGTTCAGGTTGGCGGTGCTGCTGGTCGTTGTGTTGCTCGTCATGAGTTTAAAGACACGATTGCCTTTGAGGCTATTCCTACTGGGGGATCGATTATTGTCTTTGGTCCTGGCCGTGACATGTTAGAGGTTGCAAAGAACTTCATGGATTTCTTTGTGGAAGAATCCTGTGGTCAGTGTACTCCTTGTCGTGAGGGAAACGTTAAGTTGCTTGAGGGAATTGAGCTTCTTGAGCAGGGTCGTTGTTCGATGACCTATCTTAATGAGTTGATTGGTCTTGCTGAGACGATGCAGGTTGCATCAAAGTGTGGTCTTGGCCAGTCGAGTCCTAATGCGTTTTTGTCGATTGTGAAGAATTTCAAAGAAGAAGTTCTTGGTCGTCTTCCTAAGGAGGTTGAATAAAATGTCTGCTAAGAGTTGTCCACCTACCAGTCGTGCTCCAAAAAGTGAACGTGCTTCTGAAGTGTGTGCTCCAAATGATGTGGAATGCAAAATGACACCTATCAAAGTAACTATTGATGGTAAAGAAGTTGAAGTGATGAAGGGTACGACTATCTTAGAAGCTGCAAAACAGATTGGAATTAAGATTCCAACCTTGTGTCATCATGAGGATTTGTGTGTTGCCGGTGTCTGTCGTATCTGTGTTGTTGAAGTTGAAGGTATGCGTACACTTCAGGCGTCATGTGCTTTTCCTATCTCCCAGCCAATAACAGTGCATACCCATACTAGAAAAGTTCGTCGTGCTCGTCGCCACATTCTTGATTTGATGTTGTCAAGTCATTATGGTGAGTGTTATTCTTGTATCCGTAACAACAATTGTGAGTTACAGACGCTTGCAGAGGAGTATGGTGTTGATTTCTACAGGTTTGGTCATGTAGAAAAATCGCAGCATGATATCGATGATTCAAGTTATTCTATTGTTCGTGATATGGATAAGTGTATCTTGTGTCGTCGTTGTATCCGTACTTGTGTCGATCTTCAGGAGGTCGGTGTGTATGGTGTGGTGAATCGTGGTGCTGAAACAAAGATTGCTACGTTTTTGGACCGCCCTATGAATGATATCATCTGTATCAATTGTGGTCAGTGTGTAAATCGTTGTCCAACAGGAGCCTTGCATGAAAAAGATCAGCGTAAGGCTATTTGGAATGCAATTGATGATCCAAGCAAGCATGTGGTGATTCAGACTGCTCCTTCTCCTCGTGCTGGTATGGGCGAAGAATTCGGTCTTGAGCCAGGAACTCCTGTGACTCTTGAGATGAATACTGCTCTTCGGTATTGTGGTTTTGATAAGGTTTTTGATACCAACTTTACTGCGGATTTGACTATTATTGAAGAGGGAACTGAACTTCTCATTCGTCTGCATAAGGCATTGGTGAAAAAAGAGGAAGTTGCATTGCCTCAGTTCACATCCTGTTCACCTGGTTGGGTCAAATACATTGAGCATTTTGGACCAGAACTTTTAGATCATGTGTCTAGTGCTAAGAGTCCTCAGCAGATGTTTGGTGCAGTCATTAAGACCTATTATGCCAAGATCAACAAGATTGACCCAGCAGATATTGTCACTGTTGCTTTGATGCCTTGTACTGCTAAGAAGTTTGAGTGTAATCGTCCTGAGATGGATGATTCTGGCTTCAAAGATATCGATTATGGGCTGACGACTCGTGAGCTTGCTCAGATGTTTAAAGAAACTGGAATTGATCTTCCAGCTATGGAGAAATCTGAGTTTGATGATCCATTTGGTCGTGAGACTGGTTCTGGTGTTATCTTTGGTGCTACTGGCGGTGTGATGGAGTCTGCTATTCGTACGGTCTATGAGTTGGTAACAGGTGAGAAGATTGAAAAGCTCTTTGATAAGGCCCGCATTATGCCTGTTCGTGGTTTTGAGGACATCAAGTATGCTGAGTTGACTATTGATAAAGTTGGTCCGGTTCCAGCTATCTTAAAGCCACTGTTTAAGGATTTCAACTGGTTGAAGGGTGCAACGCTTAAAGTTGCTGTAACCCATGGAACGGCTAACGCTAAGAAGGTTCTTGAGGACATCAAGGCTGGTGGAAAACTTAGTGAGGCTCATTTCATTGAGTTTATGGCTTGTCCTGGTGGTTGTCTTGGTGGTGGCGGTCAGCCGATTCCAACGACTCCTGAGATCCGTGAGGCTCGTGCGAAAGCAATCTATGCTGAAGATGAGCGTAGTGAGGTTCGTAAGTCCTATGAGAACCCTGCTGTAGCTGAGCTCTATGAGAAGTTTATTCCTGAGGGGCCTTGCAGTCATTTGAGCCATAAGTTGTTGCATACTGGCTATACGAGTCGCGGTAAGCGTATCGTTTAAACAGATTGGGACAGTTTTTTCTGTCTTGGTTGACGATGTAAAAATTCTGCATCGTCGGCCTTTTTTTGTTTTTTATATCTTTTTTGTTTGTTGTCTAGATTTTTTTGATAAGAAAAAGTTTTATTAATACAAACCTCCTATAAAATCTAGGGGTAAAGAAATGAAACGGATGGTAGCTTTACTGATTGTAGGCCTGCTGCTTAGTCTGACTGCTACTTCTTGTGCTAGTGCAACTGATATGGAAAAGAACCCAATTATAAATCATGGATCCATTTATGTTGGATCAAAACCACTTCATAGATACAATGATCCAGGTTTTGTTTTTGGTTGGTATGACACTATTGAATGGAGCTCTACTACAAGTGTTCGGTATTTCTATAGTCCACATCTATTGTTTGGTTGGGATATTGATATTGTTCCAGAGCCAAGTTATTTTAAGTATTCATTTCAGGTCGCTGCGTTCGCTTCGAGAGCATTATTTACTAATTTCGGACATACATTTATTGGCTACTTCTCAGGTACTGAACCTGGTTTTATCTGTGGTTTTGTCGATGATACATGTACTTTTTACTATAGAGAACCATCTGCTTAATAATGCATTAACATGCCTTAAATTTCATTACTGAAAACCTTATTTCAAATTGAAAATTCTTATCTATTGATGGTATAATGTGAAAAGAAAAAATGGGGAAAAGTAGAGAATGATAGGCTGTCTAATCATCCTCTACTGTCGTAGTTTTCCTATTAATGTAGTGTGTGTGTAGCAGTGTATGCGCTTTTTTGGAGAGGGGTTTTTCTAAGAAGTCTTTGTAGAGATGTTGTATCTCTGGATTGTCATGTGAACATCGTATCGTGTTTTTCTCATCATCATCGTAGAGTCCAAGAGCGCGTTTTCGTCTAATCGCATCAGTAACACCATATGGTTGTCCTCCGCCACCAATGCATCCACCTGGGCAGGCCATGACCTCAATAAAGTCATACGGACGTTCTTTTCCTTGTTCTTGTGCTTCTCGTACTTTGTTAAGGACCGCTGCAACATTTCCTAGGCCATGTGCTACTGCTATTTTGATTGGTATATCGTTGATCTTAATGGTTGCTTCTTTGATTCCTGTGAGTCCCCGGATTTCTTTGTAGTCGACGTTTTTAAGATTCTTTCCGGTGATTAGGTTATTTGCTGTCCTAAGAGCTGCTTCCATGACTCCACCAGTCGTTCCAAAGATGACTCCTGCTCCACTGTAGGATCCAAGCATACTATCGGCTTGGCTGTCTGGCAGATTTTTAAAATCTATTCCTGATTGTTTGATCATTCGCGCAAATTCTCTTGTGGTAAGTACAATATCTGTATCCTGGTAGCCACTGCTATACATCTCTTCAGTTCTGCTGATTTCATATTTTTTACTGGTACACGGCATGATGGAGACAACTATCATGTCTGCAGGATCGATGTTTTGAGTATCTGCATAATACGTTTTTGCTAGTGCTCCAAGCATCTGTTGGGGAGATTTGCAGGTGGAAAAATGTGGTAGCATGTCTGGGTAGAATTTTTCCATGTAGTCTATCCATGAAGGGCAGCAAGTGGTAATCATTGGTAATGGTGCACTGTCTTTTGTGAATCGTTGCACAAACTCTGTTGCTTCTTCCATGATGGTGACATCTGCTGCAAAGTTGGTATCAAAGACGGCTGCAAATCCTAGTCTGCGTAGTGCTGTATACAGTTTTTTGGTAAGATTGGTTCCGGGTTCATAGCCAAAGGCTTCTCCAATTGCTATACGGACTGCAGGAGCTATTTGTACAACGCAGTATTTTTTTGGATCTTCAAGGGCATCCCAAACGTGTTTGGTGTCGTCTTGTTCAAAGATTGCTCCGGTTGGGCAGTGGGCTGAGCATTGTCCACATTTTACGCACGGACTTTCTGCTAGACTCACATCGCCTGCTGGTGCAAATTTTGTGTTAAAGCCCCGTCCAATAAAGGAGAGTGCCCAGATATCTTGGATTTCTTGACAGACTTCTATACAGCGTCCACATTTGATACATTTTTGTGAATCAATAACAATTGAGCCGGTACTTTTGTCTCGTGGTATGTCTGGGACGATATCATCGAATCGTTCTTCTCGTATTCCAAATTCTGCTGCGAATCGTTGGAGTTCACAGTTGTTGTTTCTTCCACATTGAAGACAGTCATCATGATGTCCGCTGATGATGAGTTCTATGACTGTTTTTCGTACGTCTACTATTTCTGGGTCATGGGTGATGATTTCCATTCCTTCAGTAATTGGTGTGCAGCAGGCACGAAGCATCTTGTTCATGCCTTTGACTTTAACTACACAGATACCGCAGGCTGCTGTTGGTGGCAAGTCGGGATGTTTACAAAGTGTGGGTATTTCGACTTGTTGTTTTCGTGCTGCTTCAAGGATGGTTGTTCCTTCTTCAACTTCAACTGGTCGTCCATTGATGCTTGCATGTATCATTGTTTAGTCCCTCCTAATTGAGTCGAATTTACATGCTTCCATGCATTGTCCACATTTGATACATTTTTCTTGGACGATGTGATAGCCTTTTTCGCGATCTCCAATGATGGCATCAGCAGGACAGTTTTTTTGACAGAGTCCACATTTTCGACAAGCGTTTTGAATGATAGTGTAGGTGAGTAGTTCTTTGCAGATTCCTGCAGGACAGCTGTGGTTGTTGATGTGTTCTAGATATTCTTGTTTGAAGTATTTGAGCGTTGAAACAACAGGGTTTGGCGCACTTTGACCAAGGCCACAGAGCGATGCTCTGCTCATCGCTTTGCTAATGGAGGCAAGTTTTTCTAAATCCTCAGTTGTTCCTTGTGCTTTGGTGATTTTTTCAAGGATCTGTAGCATCTGGTAGCCTCCAAGTCTGCATGGTGCACATTTTCCGCAGGATTCATCGACACAGAATTGTAAGTAGAATTTGGCAAGATCAACGACACAGTCGTTTTGATCAATGACGATAAGTCCTCCTGAACCCATGATGCTGCCAAGATTTTGTAGTGAGCCAAACTCAACAGGAGTATCAAGGTAGTCTTCTGGGATGACTCCACCGCTTGGCCCACCGGTTTGTACTGCCTTTATTGGTATGCCGTGTTCTACGCCTCCACAGATGTCATAGACGATTTGTCGTAGTGTTGTTCCCATGGGCACTTCTACTAGGCCACTGTTGGCAATCTTTCCAGTAACAGCAAAGACTTTGGTTCCAGTGGTATCTGATGTTCCATATTTTGCGTAGTTTTTTCCACCTTTACTGATGATGTAGGGGATGTTTGCAAGGGTTTCTACATTGTTGATGACCGTTGGTTTTCCCCAGAGCCCAGAGACGGATGGATATGGTGGTCTTGGTCGTGGTGTTCCTCGTTTTCCTTCAAGACTTGCAATAAGAGCTGTTTCTTCTCCGCAGACAAATGCTCCTGCTCCAAGACGTACTTCTAGATTAAAACAAAAGGTTGTTCCTTGTATGTTTTCTCCTAAAAATCCTTGTTGTGTTGCTTGTTGTATTGCGTTTTGGAGTCGTTTGATTGCAAGTGGATATTCTGCTCTAACGTAGAGGTATCCTTGACTTGCTCCTATGGCATAGCCTGCAATAATCATTCCTTCGATGACGCTGTGAGGGTCTCCTTCGAGAAGACTTCTGTCCATGTAGGCTCCCGGGTCTCCCTCATCAGCATTGCAGATGACGTATTTTTGATCTGCTTGTTGACTTTTTGCAAAACTCCATTTTTGCCAGGTGGGAAATCCTCCACCACCTCGCCCGCGTAGTTTGCTTATTTTAAGTTCTTCGATGATGTCTTCAGGTTTTCCTTTGAGTGCTTTGATTAGTCCGTTGTAGCCTTTGTTTTCTAGATAATCGTTGATGTCTTCTGGATTTATTTTTCCGCAGTTTCGTAAAACTATTCGATGTTGTTTTATTTGTGCTTTGTAGTGTAAATCTGTAAGTATTCGTCCTTGTTTGAGGGTAGCTGAGATGATGCGTTTGATGTCATCTACTTTGAGATTGGTGTATACGATGTTTTCTGGAAGTATTCGTATAACGTTTCCATGGTCGTAGAGTCCGATGTCTTTTGAACGTATGACCTCAATTGGGAAGTCAAGGCTGCTTTGAGTAAGCAAATCAATGAATTGTTGATAGAAGTCTTGTGTTGCGCTGTCATCTGGATGTTTTGTGTCGGTGTTTTGAATCAGTATCGTTGTTGTCTTCATTCTTCTGCCTCCATGTCTGAGTAGTAGATGTGGTCATGGATGAGGCGTTTGTCTCTAATGTGTGTGTTGAGTATTTTTTTAGCGATGGTAAGATCGACTTTTCCATAGAGGACATGTGGTGTTCCGGTGACATCTACTTCTACAAGGGGTTCGGCAAAACACATACCAAGGCAGCCAACTTTTTTTACAGTGATTGGTAGTTTTTTTTGTTCTACTTCTGTTTTGAGGTAGTCATAGATTTCTTGTGCTCCTGCTCCAAGTCCGCAGGTACTCATGCCAACTTTTATGGTATTAGTAGCACTCATGCACTTACCTCCTGTTTGGTGTATTCTGATAGGATGTTGCTGATGTCTGCTTTTTTGACGTTTCCGTAGACTTTTTCATCAATGGTAAGAACGGGCGCAAGACCACAGCAGCCAAGACATCTGACAAGTTCTAAGCTAAAGAGTCCATCTTTTGTGGTGCCACCTTCTTCGATGTTGAGGATATCTTTGATTTGTGCGACAAGTTCAGGTGCTCCTTTAAGGTAGCAGGCTGTGCCCATGCACACACTGATTTTGTGTTTTCCTGGTGCTTCTAAATTGAAGTAGTGATAAAAGGTGATGACTTCGTAGATACGTGCTAGTGGTATGTCAAGTAGTTCGCTGAGAACTTCTGAAACGTCTTTTGGTACGTAGCCATAGTGGTTTTGTATTTCGTGGAGGATCATGATGAGGGTGCCTTTTTTTCCTTGCCATTTTTTGACAAGTGCTTTGAGTTCTTTTTTCTCCGAGGCCTTCATTTTGGTCTTGCTCCTTTGGGGCAGTAGTGTCTGTCAGGTGTGTGTCTTCTTTTGTCTGACGGACTTGGCCTGGTATTTTTGTCTTACTTTTTAAGCTTTTTACTGAGATATCGACTTATGCCGTAATTTTTTAATAAAAATCTGATATTAAATTTCAATTATTTTTAAATTGATAAACTTTTGAGTATAAAAAATTATATTAAATATTTTTTTCTATAATAAAATAATATTCATGAATATTTTGTAGCATATAAGCATCATTTTTTTCTAGACTTCGATCTAAATAATATGAATTAATCCCAAGTTGTCGTGGTACTTCAAAGTCAAATTTGTAGTGATCACCAATATGATACATGCAGTTTGCTTCTATCTCAAGGAGATCGAGGATATGTTGATAAAAACCTGAAACTTTTTTGACTGCTCCAAAATCACTGGTACAAGAAAAAATATGGGTAAAATATTTTGTTAGACCTGTATGGTTGAGTTGTATATCGATGAATTCTTTTTTTGCATTTGAGATGATAATCAATGGCAATCCCTTGTTTTTTAGTTTTAGAAGAGTGTCTTCTACATCAGAAAAAGCCTGTATTTTATCGGTATGCGCTTTGAGAAGTTCCATCCATGAAGATGTGAGTTTAAATTTTTTAAACCAATAGTCAATATCATACCATTCTATGCGCTCAGGGCCTATTTTTTCATATTCTTTGAGAATATACTTTCGTGCGGTTTCATAGTCTATGTCATGGTGTTGAGAATAGAGTTTGGGTAATGCAGTAAGCCAGACATGATCAGGATATCCTGTATGAACTAACGTTCCATCTAAGTCAAAAGAAACAACTTTTTCCATCTAAGAAAAAGGTATGCTAAAGCCCATGTATATTGTTTTGTAAAAAAAGAATTAAGTAGACTTGCTACCTATCTTAATGATGCCAAGACTATCTGTTCCACCTTCTGTTTGACTAAATCTTCCTTGAGTGAGGAGAACAATATCGCCATCTTTTACGAGATGATTTTCCTTAAGATAGGGAAGTAGTGTTGGATGCCAGCTCTCTTCATCAATAGGCATATAGATGGGGTAGACACCATAAGAGAATTGAAGAAAAGAGGTAGTACTTTGTGATTTACTAAAGCCAAGTATCCAGCTTGTTGGTTTGAATCTGCTTATGCGTCGTGGGGTGTTTCCACTATCGGTTGGTGTGAGTATATAGCGAGGTTGCAATATTTGTTGTGCTTTTAGTGCATTAAGGCTGATGACATCTGCTATACAAAGAGGGTGTGATGTATTGTTGTGTTGTAATTGGTCTTCAAGGGCATTTGGTAAGCAATCTTTTGTGTTTTTTTCCTCAGTTGTTGAAGCGATTTTTACCATCATTTTGACAGTATCAATGGGATACGATCCAATGGCAGTCTCTTCGCTAAGCATGATGGCATCTGTTCCATCTAAGATGGCGTTTGCAACATCAGTGACTTCTGCTCGTGTAGGCCTTCGGTGTTCGGTCATACTTTTGAGCATCTGTGTAGCAACAATGATTGGTTTGCCGATGAGGTTTGCTTCTTTGATGAGTTGTTTTTGTACAAGGGGCACATGTTCTATTGGTGTTTCGACGCCTAAGTCGCCTCGTGCAATCATGATGCCGTCTGCAGACTCAAGAATGGCGCTATAGTTTTGAAGTGCTCTTCCTCGTTCAATCTTTGCGATGATGTAAAGATCTGTTTCATGCTGCTTAGCATGTCTTCTTAGTGTTGCAATATCATCTGGGCTTTGGATGAAGCTAATACAGTAGGTGTCAATTCCTTGTTGTATGCCAAATTCTACGATGCTTAGGTCAGTTGGGGTGATTGGCGCAATATCAATAGTATTTCCCGGGACATTGACGCCTTTATGGCTAAGCAGTGCTCCTCCAACAATAACTTCACATTCTATGGTGGTTGATGTTTTTTCAAGGACTCTGAGTTCTATGAAGCCATCGCTAAGAAATACAGGCTGGTCTTTTGCAACAAGTTCTGGAAGCTTTTTGTAAGAGATTGGAAGTAATTTTGAAGTACCTAAAAGCTCCTCTGTTGTAAGAGTAACTTTATCGCCGGCTTTGAGGTTAACTGGTTCTTTTTCTAACTTTCCTATACGTATTTTAACGCCGGGGAGATCTGCTAAAATGGGTACGATTGTTCCAAGTTTTTTTGATGCAGCTTTGATATTTTGTATTGTCTCATAATGTTCGTCAAGTGTTCCATGTGAAAAGTTGAGTCTAGCAATATTCATGCCCGCCAAAATAAGTTGTTCTATTTGGTGCTGTTGTCGTGTGGAAGGCCCAATAGTGCAGATGATTTTTGTTTTGTGAGTAGGAAGAGTAATTGAGTGTTTTGATGATTTCATGATGATGACCTTAATTATGATGTTTTTTATAGAGTTTTAGGGACATTATCTGCTAGATTCCAAGGTGTAAGCGTTCTTTTTAAAACCTCTCTGCCCTGTAGATAACTGAGGAATAATCCATAGTTGGTATAAGAAACCCCCAGGTTTTCAAGCTCACGAAGTCTTGCAGTAAGCTGTTGTGGACTAATCATGCATGCTCCACAGTGGATAACAAGATCATATGATTCAAGATGGTCGTTTTCTAAGAATTCTGACCCAAAATTGTAGTCAAGCTCAAGTCCTTCTTGTATTGATTTAAGATATCGTGGTATCTGTACTGTTCCTATATCTTCGCAGATTCTGCTATGATTGCATGCTTCAACGATGAGTATTTTTGATTCTTTTGTGAGTTGGTTAAGTTTGGTTAACCCATTGATGAAGTGGGAAAGTTTTCCCATGCTGATGTAGTTAATCATGGTGATTGAAAAAGTAGTGATATTGATGTTTTGTGGTGTCCAGTGAGGCACGATATCCATTGCTTGACTGTCCGTGATCAGACAATCTGGAGTGGTTTGTAGGCTGTGTAGAAAGTGTTCATAGCGTTGTTGTTCTTCTCTTTTGATTTTTTGATTGTTGCTTCGTGCTTTTGAAAGATCCATACGATAACAGACAGGATAGGCATAGTTTCTAATCAGATATTCTACTGCGAGTTGTTGGGGACGAAGCAGTCGTCCTTGTGGTGTTTCTTCATCCATTGGAATGATAAGAACATAGAAGTGGTCTTTTTTTGTAAATGGTAGTAATTCGACAGAGCCTTCATTTGGTTGATATGATCGAAGTATAAAATCGATAAGCTCAGCTCGATTGTTTGTTTCAGTAAGACTAATAGAAATACTAGGATAGTAGTGAGAAAACTTCAGTGTGTCTTTGCAGTTGTTGATATGCTGTTGGGTTGTATTTGGATAAATATTGTAGATGAAGAGGAGTTGTTTGCCAAGTTTTCTGAGTTCATCAATAAACGTGTTTTCTGTGCTAAATTCTTGTGTTCTTGGGTCGATGACAAGAAGTGCAAGATCTATTTCTTTGAGGTCGTTGTAGGCTTTTTTTCGTTTTTTTTCTCCAAGTATTCCTTGTTCGTCAAGTCCTGGTGTATCGTAGAGTTTTACCGGCCCTAGACCATGAAGTTCGATGAGGAGTCGTTTGGTATCTGCTGTGGTGCCTGGTGTGGAATCAATGATGCTTGCTTCTTGTTGAGCAAGAAGGTTCATAAGAGTGCTCTTCCCAGCATTCATTTTACCAAAGATGCCGACGTGTTCTCGTTTAAGCTCCATTGTGTTTTTTCCTCCGTTCATAGTAGTGTTTTGGATCGCCTGTTTCAGAAAGTTTTGTGATGAGTCCAAGCTCTTTTATCATATCTTGCATGTGTGTGAGGCTTTCTTCCGTTGCAATCTCAAGATTTGGTTTTCCTTCATAGAGTTGATAGTCTGATCTATAGTTAGGTGGAGTTGTTTGCGGCATTAAAACATTAGCTCCCGCGAGAAGACCCATGCGTTGTCCTAAAGGGTCAAGTGCAGAAAGTGCAGTGGTGCTTGCAATATTTATGGTAGGCATGAGTATTCGAAGAAGCGATATCATGTTGTAGGTAAGCATGAGTCTATGAGCATTTGCATCTGGACGTGCAAGTTCAGGATGACAGATTCCAAGGGGTGTTTGTGCGTGGTGGACATAGGGACCCATTCCTACCATATCGATGTCTTCTTGTTGCATGAATAAAAGATCAGCTGCAAGATCAGTTGGTGTTTGTCCTGGCAGTCCTATAAGGACTCCGGTCCCTACTTGGTAGTCACAGTCACGTAGGAATTGGAGGCATTGTTTTCGTTTCTTAAGGCTCATCGACTCTGGATGATATGTCTTGTAGAGTTCTTCATTTGTTGTCTCTATTCGAAGCAGATATCGGTCTGCTCCTGCATTTTTTAATCGTTGGTAATCGTCTTTTGTCTGCTCTCCGCTTGACAGTGTGATATGGATATCTGGCATATGTGTTTTAAGTAAGCTAAGCAGATTGCAAAGTGAATCGATAAAGGATGGGTCTTGTCGTTCTCCTGATTGTATGACCAGGCTTCTAAAACCAAGTCCATAGGCATGTTTTGCAGTTCTTAGTACTGTATCGATGTCAAGGCTATAGCGCTGTACATGGTGGTTACTTTTTCGTATGCCACAATAGTAACAGTCATTTGAACAGATGTTTGAAAGTTCTATAAGGCCTCTGAAATAGACATGAGGACCTAGTGCTTTGTTTCTTATTTCTTGTGCTTTTTTTTGAAGCAATTGTTGATGTTCTCCAGTTGAAAGAAGCAGACTGCTGAGTTCTTTGATGGAATGGTTCATAGGTCTTCAGTTTAGATGTAGAGGTCTCTTTCTCCTTTTGATATTCTTGAAAAGTAGTTTTCGTATGTGGTGACAAGTTCTTCGCTAAAATCTTGTGGTACTCGTTTTCGTACTTGTTGCATTTCTTTTTTGATGAGCTCTTCACCTATCTTTTTGGTCTCTGGACTTGCAAAGTCATCAAGATATTCTTTAAAGGTTAAAACTGCATTGAGCTTACAGAAGTGCCCTTCACGCCCAGTGCGCAGAAGATCCATGATTTTTCCACCCGTTCTTCCACAGCGATATCCTGCGGTACAAAAACTGGTGATGTAGCCCATCTCTGCAAGTTCTCGAACAACTAAGTCCATTTCTCTAGGATCTCCTATGAGAAATTGTTGTTTTGAGAGATCTTGGACTTTGTCACTTGCACTGTAACTGCCTATTCCAATCTGTGTTGATGCATCTGTTTGAGTAATACCAAGAGGAATGCATTCGCGCCGTAGTTGTGCTGTTTCTCGTGCAGTAATAATCATGCCACTATAAGGTATACTGAGACGAAGGATGACGATTAGTTTTTTGAAGTCTTCATCTGAAACACGATATTTGCTCTCTAAAGTGTAGGGGGCGTTGTCTGCTGGGTTGAGTCGTGGAAAGCTGATGGTGTGAGGCCCTATATTGAGATATCTTCGTTCAAGGTCGATTGCATGATAAAGCATTGCCATGACTTCAAAGCGCCAGTCATAAAGGCCAAAGAGTGCTCCTATTGCAACATCATCTATTCCTGCTTTTTGTGCTCGGTGATGGCAGTAGAGTCGCCATTTGTAGTCGTTTTTTAGTGTTCCTTTGGGGTGCACTTTATCGTAGGTGTCATGATGATAGGTTTCTTGGAAGACTTGGTATGTTCCGATTCCTACGTTTTTGAGTCTGATGAGATCATCAACACTAAGTGGTGCACAGTTGACGTTGACTCGTCTTATCTGTCCTGTTCCATGTTTTGTGGGAACAGTGACGTTGTAGATTGTTTTGATGGTGTCTTCCATGTAGTTGATTTCTGAACTTGGATGTTCTCCGTAGACAACGATGAGTCGTTTATGCCCGATTTTTCCGGCAAGTACCTCTGTTTCTGCTCTGACTTGGTCAAGATTGAGTTTGCTTCGTTGTTCATGGGTGTTGTCTACTCTAAATCCACAATAGGTGCAGTTGTTAACACAGTAGTTGGACAGGTAGAGTGGTGCAAAAAAGACGATTCTGTTGTCATAGACCCTTCGTTTCACTTCTCCTGCTGCTTCCTCCATTTCTTTGAGAAGTTTTGGGTCTTTGACGTTGAGTAGTTTTGCAGTTTCTTCTGGTGCTAATGTCTCGATTCGAAGGGATTTTTGTATGATTCTTCGGATTTCTGAAGGGTCTGGGTCTTTGTTTGAATTTATTTGTTTCCAGATGAGGTCATCATCGATGAAATCATTGCCTTCTTCATCAAGATATTCTTCGTATTCTTCTTTTTTGATGACGTTTTCTATCCATGAGGTGCGTGTTTCTGACATGACGGTCCCTTTGTAGTATTTGGTTGGTTTTCATTTTAAACTTTATAAGATCTTATTAATATAGGTACCGTTTAATTTTTAAACGATTAAATTATATTTAGTTGTAATGTCCAATAATTATGAGCTTTCAGAAAATGAACGAAAAGTATTGCTCTATCTTCTTGACAATGCAAAAGCAACCGACTCAGAGATTGCAGCAAAAATTGGAATCACGCCCCAGGGCGTAAGAAAGATTCGCTTAAAACTTGAAAGCAATTATATCGATCAATATCGAACAATTATTAATTATGAAAAAATAGGAATTGAAGTCTTTGCAATAGCTGAGATGAAGGTACATAATAGAAGCATTCTCTCAGAAAAACACATCATTGGAGCTTTTGAGGTAAACGAGGCTCTCGTAACCCATATTTTCATTCTTGGTTTTTCTTCTCTTCAAGACCTTGATGAATATAAGGTTCAAGTTCAAAATGCAGCAGAGATTCAAAACATTTATGTTGTCTCAAAAAGAGGAATCCTTCATAATTCGCCGGTTGAATTAATGAGATATATGTTGCAGAAAAAACGATGACCTTCATAGAGACAACCATCGTAATTTATTTATGACTAACTTGACATTGCTTATCTCATATAATAAAAAGGAGCGGAGAATCAAAAATGACTGAATCATGTATTATTGTTGGAGTAAAAATTAACGACCGTGTCCATCATGCAGAGGAAGTACAAAAAATACTAACTGAATTTGGCTGTAACATCAAGGCAAGAATCGGCCTTCATGAAGCTGGAAGCGTCTGTGCCCCTGATGGTATTTTGTTGCTTCAGATGTGTGCAGAACAACAAGTCTCAGAAGATCTAATGGCAAAACTTAATGCTCTTGATGGAATCACAGCAAAAAGTATGAGTTTTTAAAAAAATAAAGTAAGGCCAGTTTTGGCCTACTCGCCCATTTTTTTCTTTTTTGATTAATCCTAGAATTAATAGATGACAGTAATTACCCATTGATAGATTGTCTCAAGTAGTGGAAAGGCCTCAAAGACTGCTTCTAAAAATTCAGAGAAGCTAAAGACTCTTGGGAGAGTGAGAATCGATGGTTGACTCCACTCACTTTGTTTTCCGTGAGTATCTTTACATTTTACTCTTACTTGGTATTCTCCTTGATCTTCCCATTTATGTTCCACACTGATTTCTTCACCCGTGGTATAGGGGCCAACCCATGCACTATAGGTCCCATCTCCCCAGTCAAATTGATAGTAGAGATCATCAAGGTCTGGATCTGTGGATGATGTCGTAAAGCTGTGTTCATCCTTAAATGAACCTTCTTCGGGCCCACTAGGTCTTGTGGGAGTGTTTGGTGGATTGGATTCTTCACCTATCTTGACACTTGGATCTCCAAAGAGATGATATTCAGTGACCATCTTAAGATCACCTGCATCCATATCCGCTTCGATGTAGTCATTGAGAGCATAGACGAGGAGTTCACCAATGGTTGTTGCTCCCTCTCGGGCAAATGCTTTAAACATGTTAAGCTCCATTTTTCCGATGAGTCCCTCAGTTACATATCGACCCAGATATCCATATCCAAGTGCAGCACAACCAAAACTAGCTATTGCTCCACCATTTTCAGCAGTAAGAAATGACCAACAAAATGTATTCACATTGGAGGTGTATTTGGCAACAGAACATGCTCCTGTAACAACAATCGGTAATGCATCGCCATTATCAAGTGTTCCAACTTGAACATTAGAAAAACCTCCGGTAGGAGTTGGTAACCAGGTATTTCCATTTTCAAACGGATGTGTAGCCCACACTTTTGTGTTTCCATGGCCTGAAAAATCTATAAAACCACATCCTTCAGCTATACCGTCTTTAATTTTTTGTACACCTGTTGGGGTAACCCCTTGTAATCGTTCGTTTGATGCCCAATAGACATCATGGCTAAAGGTGTTCATGATATTCATGATCTTCTCATTGGTGTATTCACCTTCACTTACTTGACCATCATCTCCCGGAAACGTATCTCCTCCGCCTAAAAGGAGATTGGTGAACCAGTCTTGTGTATATGCTTCGTTTTCTTCATACGTGATTATTTTGTCTACGACGATTTCTACTTCATCGACTTGATATGCTGGCAATCTTCCAAAGATGACGTCGGGGTAAAAATCAATATTTTCATCAGTGTTGCGTTCTGAACCCCAATCAAATTCACAGAAGACATCATTTTGATTTGTATCCCAACTTGAGAAGTTTCCTCCAGAATCATAGATGTCTGCAAAGTAAAGATCACTTGGGAATTGTTCGGTATCAGAACTACTTACACGTATGTTTGTATAGCGAACAGGAAATACTGAGGAGTGTCCAACAAGTAGCACATAGACAATGTTCCATTGATCAACTGAATTTTTTATGAAGAATTTCACTTGTTCTGCATCATCTCTTCCTTCAACAGGGAAATAAGTTCCTGCTTGTATATCTGAGAGAGTGACAAGTTTTGTAGTTGTTCCTATGCTGTTTTTATGTGAAACAAGCTCTTGAAGTGCGCTTGAGAATTCATCTGGTGCTAGTATCACCAAGTCGTAGGATTCTTTTGTTTGCGTGCTTTGTGGTTGGGTTTGGGTGGTTTGTATATCAATTTCAAAAGATTCAGCACTTGTTATGCTCATATGTTCTGCGTTGTAGAGAACAGGATGTAGTTCGATATCTACTATGAGGCCCCGTTCATAGGGATTTATCATACCATGACCAATATTTACTTTGTACCACTGCTCAATTGATTGAATCTCTGTTTGTTCAGAAGATTGAATAGAGATCTCAGAGGAGAGCGGTTGTGGCGTAGGTGTTTTTTGTAATGGGTAGTCAAGTGTCTGTGTTGTGATTTCTTTTGCATTGACATTGATTTGATCTATTGTTGTACCTTCAGGGAAAGTGTAGGTCTGCTTTTTGATTGGAATTTGATAGGAGTTTTGTTGGGTATTTATGTTTTCAATATCATCGATAATCACTTCGCTGTACTGATTAGAAATGCTAATTATCTGTGGATGAGCTATTGTGAGTGTTTCTTTTGTTTGAAATGTATTGTTTTCTGGTTGTCCAATTACAGAGATGCCAGAGAGCAAAAAGCCTAAGACTATGATGACAGCGAGCACTTTTATTTTCATATTTTCCCTCAAGATTGTAAACCTAGTATTTATCTATCTTTTTATAATTATATAAAACTATCGAGTCTGTAGTTTTAACAAACGTTAAATCAGTGATTTTTCACTCAAATTCAAAGTGTATTAGTCGCTAGTTAGAGGATGAATGGTCCAAAGAGTCTTATTTCTTCATGTATCTCTGTCTGATCGCAGTAAACATCGATTGTAATGCTGCCAAATCCAAAGAGGAATTTTTCAAGTGATATTTGTTTGGTTTCACCTGCAGAAAAACTTTGGAATTCACCTTGATCAAAGAGAGCTATCTTTCCAAACAATCCTCCAAGTATTGAATAATTCCATGAGATATCTGAGAAGTCATCTTCTGCATTATTTGTAAATTCAAAGATTAGTGAACCTGTCTCTTTGATAATTTCTATATGTATTTGTGGCGGAGAAATTAATATGATTGAAGCCGAACTCCAATTGCTAACAAGTCCTTTAGTATCTCGTGCTCGGACTTTGACTTCATATTCTCCTTCATTTGCCCAGTAATGTGATTCAGATGCACTTTGTGATTGTGGATAGTAGCGCGTCCAGTCACTTATCTCTCCATCTCCCCAATCAAATTGATAGGAGATTTGGTTGTTTTCAGGATCTGTTGTGGAAGCAGAAAAATGATATCTTATGCCAACTGATCCCGTGTTTGGTCCGCTAGGGGCATCAGGAGTTATTGGAGGAAATGTTTCATCGGCAATCTGGATGCTTGGATCACCAAACAAATGGTATTCGGTGACCATTTTAACATCTGCTTCATCCATGCTTGAGAAGATATAATTATTGATTGTTAAGCTGAGAAGTTCACCTATGGTATAGGCGTCAAAGTCTTTGTATGCTTCAAAAATTCCAACCTCAAAAGCTCCAATAAGTCCCTCAGTGACATAAGATCCAGAGTATCCATATCCAAGTGCTGAACAGCCAAAACAGGCAATAGCCCCACCATCTGGGTTTTTTACAAAGGCCCAGCAGAAGTTGTCTGGTTCTTCATCATATTTTGCAACACTGCATGCACCAGTGATAACAATTGAGAGTTCTTCGTTGCTGAGGCTTTCTGCATGAGAGACTAAAAAGCCCATGGTTGGTTGTGGAAGCCATTGACTTGGAGTTTCATGAGGATGTGTCGCCCAAGATCTTGTATTTCCATGCCCGCTCATATCAACGAATCCAGCTCCTTGATTTAAACCATTTTTTAGCTTGGTGACTCCTGCAGGAGCTATCCCTTCAAGTTTTCCATTTGATGCCCAGAAAAGATCTGCTTCATAGCCATCCATGACATCTATTATTGCTTGGTTGGTGTATTCTCCTTCGTCGATTTGGCCATCATCGCCTGGAAAGGTATCGCCACCAGCATAGACGATTGTTTTAAACCATTCTTGTGTGTAGGCATTTGATTGTTCATAGGAAATTATCTTGTCGATGACATCTTCTAGTTGACTTTCATCAACAACAGGTAAGCGCCCAAAGTGTACATCAGGATAAAAATCGATTTCATCATCGGTTGAACCCCAGCTATATTCACAAAAGACATTGTTGTTATTGCTATCCCAGCTACTGAAATTACCCTCTTCATCATAGATATCTGCGTAATAGAGGTCACTTAAGAATTCTTCACGATCATCATTGCTGACTTTGATGTGGGTTGTTCGTGCAGGAAAACTGTTGCTTCCTCCAACAAGTAAGAGGTTTGTAACATCCCAGTTTTCTAGAGCATTTTTTACAAAATATTTGATTCGCTCGACTTTATCTCGTCCTTGGCTTGGAAAGTAAACGGAGGTTTCTATTTCTGAGATACTGACTATTTTTGTTGAGGTGCCGATGTTTTCTTTGTGTGTTCTAAGGCTTTGAAGCGTATCGGTATATTGGTCAGCAGTTAAGATGAGAAGATCGTAGTTTTCTTTTGTTGAGCATTGTTGGAGAGGTTTTTGATGTGTCTTGATTTGTATTTGGAATTTTTCAGCACTCATGAGTTCTTGTTTTTCTTGTAAATAAAGTGCTGGGTAGAGCTCTATGTTTACTATGAAACCACGCTGGGTAGAAGATATCATCCCATGTCCAATATCTATGCTATACCATTGAGTGATTGAATGTGTTATTTCTTGTTGTGTGGATATCTCACCATTGTTCTGCGATAATGGTTGGGCAATCGGTGTTTTTTCAAGAGGATGATCAAGTATCTGTGATGAAATGTAAGTTGGTTGAATATCTATGCTATCAATCGATGTTCCTTCAGGATAAAGATATTGGAGTTTTTTTATTGGTACGACATAACTGTTATTTTTTGTGTTAACAGAATCACACTGCTTGATTTCTAATGCTGTTGAACTATTGCTTACCAAAAGCGCCGGTACGTCAAAAGAGAGTGAATCTTTAACTGTTTGTTCTGAGTGTTCATTCTGTCCAGAAGCAAAAGAGAAAGTGGTAGTTATCATAAGCATTGTAAGTAGTATGGCCAAGAGTTTTTTCATAATGTGACGTCCCAATTTTTTTAACAATAAATATATCTATTTCATTGTTTTTTATATTTGTGATTGATATTTTGTGTATTTTACCAGTATATTTTTAAGAAACGGTGATATGTATGGGATTCTAAGTAGGGGTGAACTCAGCTATGCCAGAGAAAAACGAAAAATATGTTCGTCAACCAATTGTCAGTGTTCTTGGCCATGTAGACCATGGGAAAACAAGTCTTCTAGATTTTATTCGTGGAACAACCGTTGTTGCAAGAGAGTCTGGTGCTATCACCCAGCACATTGGAGCAACAGAGGTACCTATTGAGGCTATTCACGAGGTGTGCGGAAAGCTTCTTGGCGAAAAGAAATTCAGCCTCCCGGGGCTTTTATTTATTGACACTCCTGGCCATCAAGCTTTTACTAGCCTTAGGTCACGTGGTGGTTCACTTGCTGATCTTGCAGTACTCATTGTTGATTTAAACGAAGGTTTTCGCCCTCAGACCCATGAGTCCATCATGATTCTTAAGCAATACAAGACTCCGTTTATCATCGCTGCAAATAAGATTGATAAGATTCAAGGTTGGAAAAAAGAAAAAGGATCGGCAAAACAAAGAATTGAAGCTCAAAACACGAGGACAAAGACTTTGTTTGAGGAAAAAATCTATGATCTCATTGGTACGGTCTATG
>Ga0207831_100155_pt1 | contig 38068 bp, 9 predicted proteins | sample TtanPargueraPR_7_FD_187741 | JGI IMG/M metagenome (GOLD analysis project Ga0207831, IMG submission 187741) | Aerobic enrichment media microbial communities from Bioluminiscent Bay, La Parguera, Puerto Rico - Tt and M1 (2) (SPAdes) | ecosystem: Environmental > Aquatic > Marine > Unclassified ...
CACATCAACAGGAACAGTACCATCAATAGGACCGAACCGAATGAGTTACTACCTTGATATACATGGACCAAGTGAACCAATAGAAACAGCATGTTCAAGCTCATTAGTAGCAATACATAGAGCTGTCGTGGCAATGCAAAATAGCAGCTGTGACATGGCAATAGCAGGAGGCGTAAATACAATTCTAACTCCTGATGCACATATAGGGTTCAGCAAAGCAGGAATGCTAAGTGAAGATGGAAGATGCAAGACCTTCTCAGACAAAGCAAATGGTTATGCAAGAGGCGAAGGAGCAGGTATGATAATGCTGAAAAGGCTAAAAGATGCAGAAGAAGCAGGAGATCATATCTATGGAATAATAAAAGGAACAGCAGAAAACCATGGAGGACGAGCAAACTCCTTAACTGCACCAAATCCAAAAGCCCAAGCAGAACTAATAAAAACAGCTTATGAAAAAGCAGGAATAAACCCTAGAACAGTCACATACATAGAGGCACATGGAACAGGAACAGAACTAGGAGATCCAATAGAGATAAATGGATTAAAAGCAGCATTTGAAGAAATGTATGAAGCGTCAAAAAATAATCAGATAGAAGACAGCAGGTGTGGAATAGGGTCAGTAAAAACCAACATAGGACACTTGGAACTTGCAGCAGGAATAGCAGGAGTCATAAAAGTATTACTCCAAATGAAACATAAGACCCTAGTAAAAAGCTTACACTGTGAAACTATAAATCCATACATAAAACTTGAAGGAAGTCCATTCTATATAGTAAACAAAGCAGAGGAATGGAAAACACTAAAAGATGAAAAAGGTATGGAAATACCAAGACGAGCAGGAATCAGTTCATTTGGATTCGGCGGAGTAAATGCCCATGTTCTAATAGAAGAATATAAACCAAAACAAGAAGAAAAAAAGATACAAAAAAATATGGAATCACAAGCAATGATTATACTATCAGCCAAAACAAAAGAACAATTAAAAGAAAGGGCAGAACAGCTACTCTATACAATAAAGACAGAACAAATGAAGGAAGATGACCTGCAAAAGATAGCCTATACCCTTCAAGTGGGAAGACAACCAATGGAAGAACGACTAGGAATCATAGTCAAAACATTGGATGAACTAAAAGAGAGACTAAATGATTATATAGAAGGAAAAGAATCAGTACCTGAACTTTTTACAGGAGAAAGTAAACGAAACAAGGAAACATTAGCTATACTGGCAAAAGACGAAGAAATACAGGAAGCCATTGAAAAATGGATTAAAAAGAAGAAATATACAAAACTATTAGATCTATGGACAAAAGGATTATATGTGGATTGGGATGCACTGTATAGAGATAATAGACCTCAAAAAATAAGTTTACCTACTTATCCTTTTGCAAAAAAATCTTGTTGGGTTCCTAGAAACATCGTTGAATATAACATTGAATCTACTATTGATTCTACCGTTGAGTCCACCATTGAATTAGACAACGTTAATGACAACAAAGAGATCTCAATATCAAATGCTACAAAAGAAAAACCTAGGAGTATTTCTTTAGTTCCATTAAATGATAAACCAAAAATAACTAATATGAATGTAACATGCCAATGTGATGATAAGGATTTATCAAAAGAAAAATTATCCATTGATAAGATATTACAAGATTTTAGTTATGGGTCATTAGATATTGAACAGGCAGATAAATTATTACATAAAATGGATATAGACGAAAAAACAGAAATTGATACACATATTGAAAACGAAGAAGATGAGCATATCTCAGGTAGTACATTGCAAGAGTCAATAATCAAAAGTTTAACACAAATATTATATATCAACGAGAATGACATTGATATTGATGATAGATTCATTGATATGGGTATGGATTCTATTACTGGTGTGGAATGGATACAGACAATCAATAGACAATATGGACTTTCCATAAAGATTACTAAAATCTATGATTATCCAAGCGTAAGAGAATTTGCCAAATATATTAAAAAAGTAATAAATGATTAATACAAAAAAAACAACTTAATAAAATAAAAAAATATAGATATGGAGTGATATAAATGAACAAAGAACAAATATTAGAAATTATTTCAAGAAACATAGGAGAGGTTTTACCAGATTTGGAAGGGTATCAAGCAAAGCCTAGTGACAAGTTAGTAGATTTAGGTGCTAATTCTGTAGACCGTGCCGAAATAGTTATGATGACAATGGAAGAATTGTCATTGAATATACCACGTGTAGAACTTTTTGGAGTGAGTAATATTGGAGAATTGGCTGAGGTAATCTATGAAAAATTACAATAATATCATAATTTCAGGTATTGGAATAACTTCATCAATTGGGCAAGGGAAAAAGGCTTTTACTCAAGCATTGATGGAAGGAAGACATAGATTTGACATCATGAAAAGACCTGGAAGACAAAATGGAACATCTTTTATAGGTGCAGAAATTGATGAAATAACTTATCCAGATTCAATCTCAAAGAAAGTATTAAGAACAGCTTCTTTTTCAGCAAAAACAGCAATGGTTACCCTTGATGAAGCTTGGAAAGAGGCTAAGCTTGATGATTGTGACTCTTCTCGGATTGGATTAGTGGTAGGAGGCTCTAATATTCAACAGAGGGAACAACTGCTGATTCATGATAAATACAAAGATCGTTTTGGGTTTATATCACCAACATATGGTTTATCATTCATGGACAGTGATATTTGCGGGTTGTGTACAGAACACTTTGGAATAAAAGGGATGAGCTATACCTTAGGAGGAGCTTCAGCTAGTGGACAAGCTGCCATTATTCAAGGATTGCAAAGTATATTATCAGGTCAGATAGATGTTTGTATAGTTATAGGAGCTTTAATGGATCTTTCATATTGGGAGTGTCAAGCTTTCAGGTCATTAGGAGCTATGGGTTCGGATGCATATGCTGATGAACCTGAAAAAGCTTGTCGTCCTTTTGATGAAAATCATGATGGATTTATATATGGAGAAGCTTGCGGAGCTGTAGTAATAGAAAGAGCAGACACAGCATCCAAAAGAAAAGTAGAACCCTATGCCCAATTATTAGGCTGGTCCACTGTATTAGATGGTAATAGAAATCCAAACCCATCTTATGAAGGAGAACTAAGTACTATAAAAAAAGCTATGGAGAAAGCAAATCTGGAACCACATGAAGTTGATTATGTGAATCCACATGGGAGTGGTTCAAAAATAGGAGACGAGACAGAGCTGAAGGCAATATGTGACAGCGGACTTTCTCATGCTTATATAAATGCAACTAAATCTATAACGGGACATGGTTTAAGTTCTGCTGGAACAATAGAAATTATAGCTACAATGTTGCAAATGAAAGAAGGTAAACTTCATCCAACCATCAATCTGGATAACCCTATCAATACATCATTGAACTGGGTGAAGCTAAAACCTGTTTCATATGAAGCCAAAACTGCAATAAATATAAGTATAGGTTTTGGAGGCATCAATACTGCAATATGTTTAAGAAAGATATAAAAATATTAGGAGGTAATATATATGACTACAGTAGGAATCGAAGCAATCAATGTATTTGGAGGAAGCGCTTATATTGACGTAATGGAGTTAGCAAATCATCGCCAGCTGGATACTGCTAGGTTTGATAATCTATTGATGAAGGAAAAAAGTGTCGCTCTTCCATATGAAGACCCTGTATCTTATGGGGTAAATGCGGCAAAACCTATAATAGACACTCTAGCAGAAGATGAAAAAGACCGTATAGAATTGTTGATTACTTGTTCAGAATCAGGTATAGACTTTGGTAAGTCAATGAGTACATACATACATGAGTATCTAGGATTAAATCGTAACTGTCGATTATTTGAATTAAAGAATGCATGTTATTCTGGAACAGCTGGATTCCAGATGGCTGTTAATTTCATATTATCACAAGCCTCACCTGGAGCAAAAGCTCTTGTAATAGCTACAGATTTAGCTAGATTCATAGCAGTGGACCCAGGGGAAGCATTGACAGCAGATTGGTCATTTGCTGAACCTAGTACAGGGGCAGGAGCTGTTGCTATATTAGTAAGTGAAACACCTAATGTATTTCAAATAGATGTAGGTGCTAATGGATATTATGGTTATGAGGTTATGGATACATGTCGTCCAGTTCCAGATGGAGAGGCTGGAGATTCAGATTTATCTCTATTATCTTATTTAGATTGTTGTGAACAATCCTTCAATGAATATAGAAAACGTGTAGATGGAGTAGATTATAGAGATACATTCCAATATTTAGCTTTTCATACTCCTTTTGGAGGAATGGTAAAAGGTGCACATCGTACCATGATGAGAAAAATGTGTAAAGCTAAACCAGCAGATATTGAAAAAGACTTTGAAAATCGAGTATTGCCTGGTATGGTTTTTTGTCAGCGTGTAGGTAACATAATGGGAGGAACAGTATATATGGCACTTGCAGGTACCATTGATAATGGAGAATTCCACTCACCAAAGAGAGTTGGTGTTTTTTCATATGGTTCAGGATGCTGTTCTGAATTCTATAGTGGAGTAGTAATGCCTGAAGGTCAACAGCTGCAAAAACGTTTTAATATAGGTGAACATTTGGACAGACGTTATAAATTGTCTATGGATGAATATGATTTGTTGCTTAAGGGTAATGATGCAGTTAAATTTGGAACAAGAAATGTAAAGATGGATTTAGATACTTTACCAAAGATTATGAATAGGTGTCAAGGAGAAAAGAGACTATTCCTAAATGAGATCAAAGAATTCCATAGAGAATACAGGTGGGTATAATGAATTACAAAACAATAAAAGTAGAAGTCAAAGGAAATAGTTGTTTTATACAATTTAATAGGTCTGAGTCTAATAATACAATAAATAAAGTTCTAATAGATGAATGTAACGAAGTTCTAGATATGTGTGAAGAGTCCATCACTATAGTAGTTTTTAAAGGACTACCAGAGGTTTTTTGTTTTGGTGCAGATTTTAAGGAAGTTCATAATAAAATGGCAGATGGACAGGAGCAAGAGAGCTACTCAGAGCCGTTATATGATTTATGGCTTAAGATAGCAACAGGTCCTTATATAACAATTGCATTGGTTTGTGGAAAAGCAAATGCAGGAGGGGTAGGTTTTGTAGCAGCATGTGATATTGTTCTTGCAGATGATACAGCTATTTTTAGTTTATCAGAACTGCTATTTGGACTTTTCCCAGCTTGTGTTCTACCTTTTTTAATCAGAAGAATAGGATATTCAAAAGCTCACTACATGACTTTGATGACTAAACCTGTATCAGTAGAGCAAGCTTACAAATGGGGTTTAGTAGACTCTTATGGTACTAATGGGGATGCCCAGTTAGGTAAACATATGTTGCGACTTAGATATCTATCCAAAAAAGGTGTAAAAAGATATAAAAGTTATATGAGTAATTTATCTGATTTTCTAATAAGATCAAAAGATACAGCTCTTACTGCAAATCTAGAGATATTTTCTGATACTGGTAATTTAAAGGGAATCTATAGATTCGTCGATACAGGACAATTTCCTTGGGAGAATTGATGAAAAGGTTTATGGAAGGAGGCAGATATAATGGAATCAAAGGATATATTGAATGCATTACAAACAGGTAAAATCAGCCTAGATGATGCAAAATCAGAATTACAGAATCTATTAGAAACAAAAAAACAACCAAATAAAATCTCAACTGAAGAAAATATCAACAAAAAAGAGCTTAATGTTGATATAGAAGATGATTGTACGAATAAGCAATCAATAATAGATTTGAATGAAATCTCTCCCGGTATTGTTCAATTGACAATGAAAGATTACCAGCATAAGAATACGTTCTCCAAAGAGCTGTCATTAGGGCTTATTGAAGCATTCAAAGAAATTGAAGAAAATCTTGATTATAAAGTTGTTATAATCACTGGTTATGAAAATTATTTTGCATCTGGAGGAACTCAAGATGCTTTATTAGATATATATAATGGTAAGGTAAAATATACGGATAATAATCTATACAAAATTGCATTAGACTGTAAAATTCCAGTTATTGCTGCTATGCAGGGACATGGAATCGGAGCTGGCTGGTGTTTAGGGATGTCTTGTGATTTTATTGTTATGAGCAGGGAAAGCTATTATTCTACTAATTTTATGAAATTCGGCTTTACACCTGGATTTGGAGCTACCCTATTCTTCCCAGAGAAAATGGGAGTAAGTTTAGCTCAGGAAATACTTTTTATGGGTAAGAGATATCAAGGTGCAGAACTTGAAAAAAGAGGAGTTCCGTTTCCGGTTTTACCCTCTAAAGAAGTATTATCATATGCCATAGAAATGGCAAAGACTTTAGCTGAGTCACCTAGAGAGTCATTAGTACTTTTAAAATCAAATATGATTGAACCACTTAAAAATAAACTTTCTGATGCTATAGAAAAAGAGATTAATATGCAGGATAGAACTTTTGTTAATCAGCCGGAAGTAAAAAAGAAAATAGATTCGGTTTTTGTGGAAATGAGTGATGCAGGTAATAAAGAACATAAAAAAATAGAAAAACAATATAAAACTGATATCAAGAAAAATAAAAAGGTTAATAATGCATCAAGTTCAATTAATGATGGAAATAAAAACAATGATATCGCAGTCATTGGTATTTCGGGAATATTTCCAAAAGCTTTGGACATTAATATGTTTTGGGATAATATTAAAAATGGGAAAGATTGTATTTCTAGGATTCCATCTTCTCGCTGGAATCATGAAGCTAGAGAATTAGATGAGGATACATCTAACGATTTTTATTGTAAATATATGGGCGTTCTAGAGGATATTGATAAATTTGATCCTTTGTTTTTCAATATCTCACCAGTGGAAGCAGAGCTAATGGACCCTCAACAACGTTTATTTTTAGAACAGTGTTACAGCTGTATTGAAGATGCGGCGTTAAACCCTTCTTCCTTATGGGGAAGCAAATGTGGAGTTTTTGTAGGTTGTGGAGGTAGTGACTATGAGAAGGTGTTGAATGCCCAAGGATTAATGGGAACAGCAGCTTCTATCTTGAGTGCTAGGATTTCTTATTTATTAAACTTAAGAGGTCCTTCATTAGCTATTGATACTGCTTGTTCATCTTCCCTTGTGGCTATAACACAGGCTTGTGATAGTCTTATATTACATAACAGTGATTTGGCACTGGCAGGAGGAGTTTGCGTATTATCAGGACCATCAATGCATATTATGACTACAAAAGCAGGTATGTTATCTCAAGATGGTAAGTGTTTCACCTTTGATAATAAAGCAAACGGTTTTGTTCCAGGTGAAGGCGTTGGCGTAGTTCTATTAAAAAGATTATCTGACGCAATCAGAGATGAAGATATGATTTATGGTGTTATCAAGGGGTGGGGTACTAATCAAGATGGAAAGACAAATGGTATCACCGCTCCAAGTGTCAACTCACAAATTGATTTGGAGAAAGAAGTATATCAACGTTTTAACATTGAACCTGAAACAATATCCTTAGTGGAAGCTCACGGAACAGCAACAAAGATTGGTGATCCTATAGAAGTGGAAGCATTGACAGAATCCTTTAGAGCATTTACCAAAAAGAACAATTATTGTGCACTTGGTTCAATAAAAAGCAATATAGGACACCTATTAGCTGCGGCTGGTGTCTCAAGTCTAATTAAAGTTTTACTTGCAATGAAACATAAAATGCTGCCACCTACAATTAATTATAAATTACTAAACGAACATATTACAATAGATGACAGTCCTTTCTATATAAATGATACATTGAAAGAATGGGAAACGACAAAAAGTATGCCAAGAAGGGCTTGTGTAAGTTCATTTGGTTTCAGTGGAACCAACGCACATTTAGTTATTGAAGAGTATAATCCAAAGGGTGGAACAATATCAATAGATACAGATAACAGTGAGCCTATTCTATTTGTTTTATCTGCTAAGACGAAGGAACAATTGAGAGTATATGCAGAACATATCAAGGAATACATTGATACTCATGAAGAGACTTCAATAATGGATTTAGCATATACTTTGCAAGTGGGTAGAGAATCTATGGATTATCGAGTTGCTTTTGAAGCAGATTCAAGAGAAAATCTTCTTATGATTCTTGAAGAATTCTATACAGATAATAAATCAGATAGAGTATTTTTGTCACATGTAGAAAGAACAAAAGATAAAACAAAAGATAAAACAAAGGATAAAGATATAGAAGATAAACTTCAAAAATACTACCAAAACAGACAATTAAAGCAATTAGCATCTTTATGGGTAAAAGGTTCAGATATAGATTGGACTAAATTATATAGTAATAAACCTAAACGAATAAGTTTACCTACATATCCATTTGCCAGAGAATCCTATTGGATAACTAAACAAGATATGAAAGAGGATTCTAACATAACACTATGGGATAAGGTAATTCCTATACATCCATTAATTCATAAAAACACCTCTAATTTGTATGAAATCAGATTTAGTTCAGTTTTTACTGGAGAGGAATTTTTCCTTTCTGATCATAGAGTTAAGGGAGAAAAAGTTTTACCTGGAGTTGCATATTTGGAAATGGCTCGTCAAGCTGTTGAAATGGCGACAGAGATAAATACACGCAAGGATTTAAGCATTAAGCTAAAAGACATATATTGGATAGATCCTATTGTGATTAAGGAAGAGCCAAGAGAGGTATTTATTAATCTAGAACCTATAAACCAGCATGAGATTGAATATAAGATATATACTGAAGATGAAAATATAGAGGATAGAATAGTCCACAGTCAAGGAACAGCAGTACTTGATAAGCTTTCTATGCCTTATTTGGATATTGAAAAGACTAAACAAATATGTAATGACAAGATAATAATACAAAATGAGTGTTATGAAACCTTCAAGACCATTGGTGTGGATTATGGTATAGGATTTAAAGCTGTTGAGAAAATATATTGTGATAAGCAACAGGTATTAGCCAAACTATCATTACCTGCCTCCCTGCAAAAAACTATAGATGATTTTATTCTCCATCCTAGTATGATGGATTCAGCTTTACATGCATTGATTGGTTTGAGTATAAATTCTGATTTAATAAAGGATAGTGGTACAGAAATCAACCCATACTTGCCTTTTGCATTACAGCAGCTTGAGATATTTGGAAGGTGCAAGACTTCTATGTGGTCCTTGGTTCGTTATAGTGATTATGATAATGCTAATGACTCTGTACAGAAGTTGGATATAGATTTATGTGATGATGAAGGAAATATCTGTGTACGCATAAAGGGTTTTACCACTAGAGAATTAACAGGTAAAGTTAATAATGAAAACACAACTTCTCTAGATGATAATAAAAATAATGAAAGACCTGTTGGAGATATTATGCTTGTACCAGTATGGGATAAAGTTATAGTTGAAGATAATCACATACAAGAAGTGAACAATACTTTAATAATTGGTAAAGATACAAAACACTTTAACTTAGATGATGGCAACGAGGCAATCCAATTAGAAATTAGTCCAGAAGATACTATTGATGTCATTATGGAGAAACTCAGCATAAATAATCATATAGACCATATTATATGGGTTGCTGATAATACTCCAGTTGCATGTTTGGCATCAGATACATTGATAGAAGAACAAGATCAAGGAGTTATCCTTTTATTTAGATTCATAAAAGCTGTACTTAAGCTTGGATATGATAATAAAGAATTACAATGGAGTATTATAACTTTTGATACTCAATATGTACATAGCAAAGAATCTATTAATCCTGCACATGCTAGTATTCATGGATTAGTAGGTTCCATGGTGAAGGAGTACAGCAATTGGAAGATCAGACTTATAGACCTGGAGGGAAACAGTAATTGGTCACTAGCTGATATAAAGAATCTGCCAATTGAAGGCAAGGGACATCCATGGGTTCTTAGAAATGGTCAATGGTATAGACATCAGCTATTGCCATTAAACTGTCAAGCATCTAATGATACCATATATAAACAAGATGGAGTATATGTGGTGATTGGCGGTGCTGGTTATATTGGAGAGGTATGGAGTGAATATGTAATTCGTAATTATAATGTCCATGTTATTTGGATTGGACGTAGAAAGATTAATGATATTATTCAATCTAAAATAGACAGACTTGCTGCTATTGGTAAGGCACCACAATATATAAGTGCTGATGCTGCCTGTTTGGAAGATATGAAGCAGGCATATAATAAAATAAAAGAAAGTCATTCACAGATAGATGGTGTAATTCATTCTGCTATCGTATTCAACGAAGAAAATATCAAGGATATGACAGAAGAGGGATTAAGGAATGGTCTAAGTGCAAAAATTGATGTAAGCATTCGTATAGCTCAGATATTCAATAAGGAAAAATTGGATTTTGTATTATTTTTCTCCTCATTAATCTCATATATCAAAAATCCAAAACAGAGTCATTATGCTGCAGGTTGTACTTTTGAAGATGCATTTGCACATCAATTATCCAAGATATGGTCCTCTCCAGTTAAAGTAATCAATTGGGGATATTGGGGTGAACATGAAATGGATAATAGGTTCCTCCAACATATTCATAAAATAGGTTTGGATCTAATTGATTCTCAAGAGGGGATGAAAGCATTAGATATATTGCTTACTGGACCAATCAACCAGATAGGTATGATAAAAACAAATAAACCTATTGCAGTGGAAGGTATGAATACAGAAGAAGTGATTGATATATATAATAGTAATTTCTCAGTGGATATGAATTCATTACAAAAAGGTATCAAAGAAATTGAATTATGTATCAAACCAGATAATTATATCACTAGCAAAGAATTGAACCATAGAATTTGTAGAATACTTCTAGGTCAATTACAATCAGTGGGATTATTTGAACATGATAGATTAGATAAAAATAAAGTCAACCAATTATGTATTAATAAATATAGCCGATGGCTTGAACAAAGTATAGAATTTCTACAGTCAGCTAACTTCATAAAAGATACTGGAGATTGCTATGAAGTTATTAATTCTGGCATGGCAGATGTGGATAATATGTGGAATGAATGGGAAAAAGTAAAAGCTTCTTGGTTACAAGATAGAAGTATGAAAGCATGGATAACTTTACTTGAAACCACACTTAAAAAACTGCCAGAGATTATAATTGGAAAAGTACCTGCAACAGATATTATGTTCCCTAATTCATCAATGGAATTAGTAGAAAAAATCTATAAAAATAATCAAGTAGCAGATTATTTCAATGAAGTACTGGCTGATGCAGTTGTTGAATACATAAAACAATATAATAAAAAATCAGCAGATATAAGGATACTTGAGATTGGAGCAGGAACTGGAGGGACTAGTTCAATGGTCTTCAATAAAATAAGACAATATAAAGAATATATCCAGGAATATTGCTATACGGATATCTCAAAATCCTTCCTATTACATGCTGAAAAAGAATATGGACCAGATAATCCATATATAGCTTATAAGATATATGATTTGGAGAAATCTCCTGAACAGCAAAATATTGATCTTGACCATTACGATATAATAATTGCAGCCAATGTATTACATGCAACCAAGGATATTGCTAAATCTCTTCACAATGTTAAAAAAATTCTAAAGAAAGATGGTTTATTGATACTTAATGAAATGGTAGGCAACAGTTTAACTGCACATCTTACATTTGGATTATTAGAGGGCTGGTGGCTAAATGAAGATACTGAAATAAGAATAAAAGGTTGTCCAGGTCTGTATTCGGAAAATTGGCAGGATGTATTAGAAAAAGAAGGTTATGAATCAGTATTTTTCCCAGCAAAAAATAAAGTTGAGTTTGGTCAACAAATTATTGTTTCAAAGAGTAATGGTGTAGTTCGAAAAAAAGTATCAATAGATAGATGTATTGAATCAAAAAATACAGTTACTCTAGAGTTACCTAAGAAAAATACGATTGACAGGTCAAATACAGACAATAATAATGATGAAAAATTAAGAGAAAAGAGCACAGAGTATATAAAACAACTTATAGGAAAAACCCTGAAAATAGATATAAACAAACTAGATACCAATGAACAATTTGAAAAATATGGAATTGATTCCATTCTGGTTATTGAACTAACCAACTCTTTACGAAAAGTATTTGACAATATCAGCAGTACTATATTTTTTGAATATACAACCATAGATGCTATGGTAGAACATCTTATCATTACACAAAAAAATTCTCTAATTAAGCTGGTAGGATTAGATAAAATAGAAAATAATAATAATCAAAAGCAACATGAACAGAGCATTAATAATGATTCATTTAGAAAACCAAGAACATTCATTAAAACAAATGAATCAGTTTCAACTAAAGAAAAAAATGGTTCAGAATATGAAGTTGAAGATATTGCAGTTATAGGAATTTCTGGTCGTTATCCAAAAGCACGGAATCTTAATGAGTTTTGGAATAACCTAAAAAAGGGTGAAAACTGTATTAGTGAGATTCCTAGTAATCGCTGGGACTGGAAAGATTATTATGATGAGAAAAAAGGCAAAAAAGGAATCATGTATACAAGATGGGCTGGATTTATGGAAGACATAGATAAATTCGATCCTCTATTTTTCAATATTTCTCCACGAGAAGCTGAAAGAATGGATCCTCAAGAACGTTTATTTTTGGAAATAGCTTATGAGAGTATTGAAGATGCTGGATATACACCAGAGAATATCAGTACCAGCAGAAAAGTAGGTGTTTTCGCAGGTGTCATGAACGGTTATTATCCTGGTGGACATTCCTTTTCTTCAATTGCTAACCGTGTATCTTATATTTTTAATTTCCAAGGTCCTAGTATGGCATTAGATACTGCTTGTTCATCTTCTTTAACAGCATTGCATCTAGCGTTGGAGAGCTTATACAGTGGCAGTATTGAATGTGCCATTGCCGGAGGAGTCAACTTGATTATGCATCCAAATCATCTAATAAGACGTTCTGAGATGACCATGCTCTCAGAAGGTAATGAATGTAAAGTATTTGGTGTAGGTGCAGATGGATTTGTAGATGGTGAAGGTGTAGGCGCAGTAATTCTAAAACCATTAAAGAAAGCAAAAGAAGATGGTGACCATATTTATGGAATTATAAAAGGAAGTATGATTAATACTGCTGGAAAGACCAATGGGTATACGGTTCCTAATCCAGCTGTTCAATCACAATTAATTACTGAGGCATTGAAGAGAGCTAAGGTCAACGCAAGAGAAATAAGCTATTTGGAAGCTCATGGAACAGGAACCATATTAGGAGACCCTATTGAAGTTAAGGGAGCAACTAGTGCTTTTGAAGAAGATACTAAGGAGAGACAATTCTGTTCTATAGGTTCTGTAAAATCCAATATAGGTCATTGCGAAAGTGCTGCAGGTGTTGCTGGATTAACTAAGCTATTATTACAGTTGAAATACAAGCAATTAGTACCTTCAATACATTCAAAAGAATTAAACCCTAATATTGACTTTGACAATTCACCATTCTATGTTCAACAAGAACTTCAAGAATGGAAACGACCAATAATCAATATAGACGGAGTAGAAAAAGAATGCTCTAGAATTGCTGGTTTATCAGCTTTTGGAGCAGGAGGATCAAATGCACATATTGTATTAGAGGAATATATAACTAACAATGAGTTAGAAATATCTTATTCAATAATGAACCCAGTGATCATTCTATTATCTGCTAAGAATGAAGAAGGACTTTGTGGAAGAGTCAAGAGGTTATTAACAGCTGTTGAACAATCCAATTATACTGATAAGGATTTAATGAAGATATCATATACGTTGCAGACAGGGCGTCAGGCAATGTACCAACGATTAGGTTTAATGGTTACATCAATACAGGAATTAAAAGAAAAATTAATGATGTTCCTAAATGATGAAGAATACATAGATGGTTTATATAGAGGACGAGCTAAATCAGATAAAGAAATATTATCTGTTTTTGGTGATGAAGATATCCAAACTACTATTGATGCCTGGATTAAAAAAGAGAAATACCAGCAGCTAGTAAAATTATGGGTTAAAGGTTTGGACATTGATTGGAATAGACTATATGACGAAAATAAACCACGTAGAATAAGTCTGCCTACATATCCATTCGCTAAAGAATCCTATTGGGTAAAAGAAACAAATTGTATTCCTATTAAAAATGATACTCATAAAAATTTATACAATACCAAAACAGAAGTTAAAGATTATCAAGAGGATTACCAACTAATGACCTTTGAAGAAGTTTGGAAGGAAGAGCCTATCAAACAATCTGAATTCCAAAATATTGATAAGGTAATTTGTTTTGTTTCAGGAAAGGAATACAAGCAAAATATTCTTGAAACATTACATGAGAAAAATAATAAAGCTAAAATTATATTTATCTCCAAAGGAGACCAATATAGTAAAGTATCCTCAGATAATTATAGGATATCAGCTAACAACAATAATGATTATATAGAAGCTTTCAATGATATAAAAGATAATTATGGTGAGATTGATACTATATTGTATTTATGGGCACTTGAAGATTCAAGTTGTATTACTGACTATTCTCCAATAGTTTATATATTACAAGGAATCAATTCTGTAGGATTAAGGATATCCAAGATACTATTAGCAGGTGAGTTCACAAACGATTTAGATAGATGTTACCTGGAATCTTGGGTCAGTTTTGAACGTTCAATGGGTCTTATTATGCCTGATACGAGAATATCTGCTATCATCAAAAAAACAGAAAAAGAACTATCAAGAGTAAATATCAAGGATTGGATTAATAGATTATATGAAGAGTTATCAATTACAGAAATAAAAAGTGCATTATATATTGAAGATAAAAGGTACATACATAAATTCCAGCAAATGACTTTGGAATCAAAGATGAGTGTATTAAAAGAAAATGGTACTTATCTTATAACTGGTGGTTGTGGAGGTCTTGGTTATATGTTTGCTAAACATATAGCAAAAAAACATCCAGTTAATCTTATTTTAGTTGGAAGATCACCAATGGATAATGAAAAAGAATCAATGCTTAAGCAATTAGAAGAGCTAGGCAGTAGAGTGATATATATTCAAGGAGATATAAGTGACCAGATTCTTATGAAAAAAGAACTAGATTATGTAAAACAAGAATTTGGAGCAATCAATGGTGTCATTCATGCCGCAGGAATCATAGGTGACGAAAGTATCTTTAAAAAATCTATTGAAAAATTTAATGATATTGTGAAACCTAAAATAAATGGAACAATGGTTTTAGATGAATTAATTGAAAATGAAACACTTGATTTTATGTGTTATTTTTCTTCTTCTTCCGCTATTCTAGGTGATTTTGGATCTTGTGATTACTCTATAGCTAATCGTTTCCAAATGGCATACGCACATCATAGAAATAGGAAATATAATAAGAAAAATACGTATGTAATTAATTGGCCTTTATGGAAAGATGGAGGTATGGGCTTTGATAGTGATGAAAATTCCAAATCATACCTGAAATTAAGCGGACAACGTTATCTAGAATCGAAAGAAGGAATACAAGCATTTGAATCTATAATTGCTCAAAATAAAACTCAACATATGGTATTAGTTGGAAAACCTTCAAGGGTACTTAATTTCTTGAAAATAGATAATCATGAACAACATAATCAAAAGCCTAAATCGAATACTTTTTCTAATATAGAGAGACAGGAAGAAGTGGAAGAACCTAATATAAAAGATTATCTTGAAAAAGATTTGAAGGGTTATATTGGAGAAGTATTAAAAATTTCAGAAGACAGATTAGAAATAGACAAAGACCTTGCTGATTTTGGATTTGATTCTGTTAGTATGACGGAATTAGCAAGTTTATTAACTGAGAATTACAGATTGAATATTACGCCTTCACTGTTTTTTGAGTATTCCAATATAGAGAAATTAATAAATTATTTCCAAGGAGAACACAAAAGCCTGATTGAAGAATTTTATAAGGAAAACACTGTCAAGCCATCTATATTAACTGATGAAACCTATGGGGAAGAAACTGAAAAATTGGAAACAGTAAATATTAGAGATAATAAAATGGAAACTGATACCAATTTAGAACCAGATTTCAACTTAGAACCTATTGCAATTATAGGTATGAGTGGAAGATTTCCTAATGCAAGAACTGTAGATGAGATGTGGACAATTATTGAGAATGGTCAAGAAGTGATTAGTGAGATACCAAAAGATCGCTTTGATTGGACACAATATTATGGAAATCCAATAAAGGAAAAGGATAAAACTGATTGTAAATGGTGTGGAAGTATGCCTGGCATATGGGAATTTGACTCTGCTTTTTTTGAAATTACACCACAAGAAGCTAAAAAAATGGACCCAAGACAAAGACTTCTATTACAAGAATCATGGAAAGCTTTGGAAGATGCCGGATATGGTGATGAAAAATTAAACAGTAATAAAATAGGGATGTATGTTGGAGTAGAAGAGGGAGATTATCATAAGCTTTCAGAAGAAATGAGCAATATTACTTCCAACCATAATGGTATTCTAGCAGCTCGTTTGTCATATTTCTTGGATTTTAATGGACCTAATATGGCAATTAATACTGCTTGTTCATCTGGATTAGTGGCACTTCATCAAGCTTGTATGAGTCTGCGTAACGGGGAATGTGATACTGCAATAGCTGCTGGAGCTAGTATGATTTTTACTCCAGACGGTTTTTTAGCCATGAGTAAAATAGGTATGATATCAAATACAGGTAAATGTTATGCCTTTGACAAGAGAGCTGACGGAATGGTACCAGGTGAAGCAGTAGCCGCTGTGGTAGTTAAAAAACTATCAAAAGCCAAAGAGGATAACGACCCTATATATGCAGTAATCAAGGGTACAGGTATTAATTATGATGGTAAAACAAATGGTATAACTGCACCTAATGGGGCGGCACAATCAGAATTGATGAAATCAGTATACGAAAAATATAATATTAATCCAGATAATATTGGATACATAGTTACACATGGTACTGGAACAAGATTAGGTGATTCAGTTGAAATGAATTCCATGTGTAAAGCTTTTAAAAACTATACTAATAAAGAAGGATATTGTGCAATAACTTCAAATAAAACTAATTTTGGACATACTGGTGCTACATCAGGATTATTGAGTTTAATAAATCTAGTAGAGTCCATTAATCAGGGTGTAATTCCAGCAAGTCTTAATTGCCAACAGGAAAATGACTATACAGATTGGAGCCATAATCCTTTTTATGTGAATAAGCATAATAGACCTTGGGATTTAATCAATGGAAGAAGAACAGGTGCAGTCAGTGCTTTTGGAATGAGCGGAACCAATGCACATGTAGTATTGGAAAATTATGAAGATGAAATAGTTAGTGTAAGTGAAAAAATGCCTTATCACTTACTGGTATTTTCAGCTAAGACAAGAGAAGCATTAGAGCAAAAAATAACAGATATGATTGAGATGTTTACGGTAAAAGACATAAGTAAAAGTGATTTAAGTAATATCAGCTATACTTTATTAGTGGGACGCCAGCATTTTAATCATCGCTGCGGGATTATTGTAAGAGATAATAATGAAGCTGTATCCCTGTTAAGGGATGTGTTAAACAATAAGACAAACCAAAATATTTTTGTGGGTACTACCTCAAGAAGATTCCAAGGGAAAAAAGAAGATTATGATTATGGGGAAAAGCTATTAAAGGAAAGCTCAATACAAAAAGATAAAGAAAAATATTCAGAGACACTTAGTTTATTAGCCGACTTATACTGCAAAGGATATAAATTAGATTGGAAGCAACTATTTGGACCTAATTCTAAGAGTATGCACCTTCCAACATATCCATTCATTAGAAAAACATATAAAATATCTGAGAATATTAATAAGAATGATATTTACGAACCAAAAAATAATAAGATTATGGGAGAGCAGTTGAAGATGAAGCAAGAAATAACTGGTAAACCTAAAAATGTAGCCTTAAATTCTGTAGTTACTACAAAATATATACCTGTAGAAACAGATAATAAAAATGAATATGTATCAGGTAAAACGTTGCAGAAAGAACTAGTGGCAAGCCTATCCAAGTTATTACAAGTTGATGCTTCGGATATTGATGCAGATGCAAAGTTCATTGATATGGGTGTTGATTCGATAAGTGGTGTAGAATGGATTAATATATTAAATAATAACTACCAAACAACGATCACAGCCACAAAGATATATGATTATCCTACTATCAGAGAATTCTCTTCATATTTAAAACAAGAATTAAATATCAATATCAGCCCTAGTAAAGAGGATTCTCATGAAAAACAGCATATTGCTTTGCAATCCCTAAGTCAGTTTACTATTAAAGATAATAATACTAAAAATAATAATACTAAAAACAGTCCCAATATAGATTCTAGTATTAAAAATATAAGTTTAGATAGTACTACAAAAGCAGTAGTTAATCTTAATCCAATAAAAACCAATGATACTGCAACGCTCCAAAAAGAATTAGTAATCAGTTTGTCTGAGCTTCTTCAAGTTGATGCTTCGGATATTGATGTAGATACTAAGTTCATTGATATGGGTGTTGATTCAATAAGTGGTGTAGAATGGATTAAAGGATTGAATGAAAAATATCAAACATTGATTTCTGCCACTAAAATATATGATTATCCTACTATAAATGAATTTGCTATTTTCTTAGGCAGCAAGATGAATTCATTGGAAGTACCAGTTGTCAAGTCATTAGCAGAGGTAAGAGAAGATAAAAATATAATTAGTAACCATGACATAGACAATGATATATCTGAAAATGTAATTGACATAAGTGAGATTGAACCAGGTATTGTTCTAATTAAAATGCAGGATCATGTAAATAAAAATACTTTTACAGAAGATTTGGTTAATGGACTGACAGAGGCGTTTGAAGAGATACAATCCAACACTAATAATAAAGTCGTTATTGTTACTGGATATGACACTTATTTTGCTTGTGGAGGAACCAGAGAATCATTAATGGCTATACTAGATGGAAAAGTAAAATATACAGATACCAAGTTATATAGATTGGCGTTGGACTGTGATATTCCAGTTATAGCTGCTATGCAGGGACATGGTATTGGTGCTGGCTGGTGTTTTGGAATGTCATGTGATTTTGTTGTAATGAGCAGAGAAAGTTATTATACAACTAATTTTATGAAATTCGGTTTTACTCCAGGGTTTGGTTCCACAGTAATTTTCCCTGAGAAATTAGGAGGAAGTCTAGCTAGTGAAATCTTATTTACAGGAAAAAGATATCAGGGAATAGAATTAGAATCAAGAGGTGTTCCTTTTAAAATATTGGATTCCAAGCAGGTATTACCTCATGCAATTGAATTAGCCAAATCATTGGCAGAATCTCCTAGGGAATCTCTAGTATTATTGAAATCAAATATGATAAGATCAATAAAAGATAAACTTGCAGCTGCTATAGAAGATGAAGTGATGATGCATGATAAAACCTTTGTCAATAAGCCTGAAGTAAAAGAAAAAATACAATCATCGTATCAACCTTCAACGGAAAGAAAACATGAAATCAAAAAAGATGAAAATAATAGGAAATCCAATATTAACATATCAAAAGATGATAAACATGGTATGAGAAATGAAATACAAAGAGAAGATATTGCAATCATAGGAATGGCAGGTCGCTTTCCAGAGGCAGATAATCTATATGAGTTTTGGGATAATCTAGCTAACGGTAAAGATTGTATCTCAGAAATTACAGACTCACGTTGGTCCTTGGAAAAATATTATGATGAAGACCCTCAAGTACCTGGTAAAACATATTGTAAGCATATGGGGTTACTAAAAGACATAGACAAATTTGATCCTTTATTCTTTAATATTTCACCAACTGAAGCAGAATATATGGATCCACAACAGCGATTATTTCTAGAAAACTGTTGGAACTGTATAGAAGATGCAGGTATTCATCCTAAGTCTTTATCTGGTCAGCGTTGTGGTGTATTTGTTGGTTGTGGCAACAATGATTATTCAAAATTATTTGAAGAGAAAGAGCTAAATGCTCAAGGACTTACAGGTGTTTCTTCTTCATTTTTAAGTGCTAGAATATCCTATTTATTGAATTTGAAAGGTCCCTGTTTAGCTCTTGATACTGCTTGTTCTTCCTCTTTAGTAGCTATAGCACAAGCTTGTGACAGCCTTGTACTAGAAACGAGTGATATTGCTTTAGCAGGTGGAGTATATGTTATGACAGGACCGTCAATGCATATTATGACAAGTAAAGCAGGTGTATTATCCAAGGGTGGTAAATGTTTTGCATTTGATAATCGTGCAGATGGCTTTGTTCCAGGAGAGGGTACAGGAGTCATTTTATTAAAACGCTTATCAGATGCTGTTAGTGACAAAGATAATATCTATGGAGTAATTCGTGGATGGGGTATAAATCAGGATGGTAAAACAAATGGGATAACTGCTCCAAGTGTTAAGTCTCAGATTAATCTAGAAAAGGAAGTATATAATAGATTTAACATCAATCCAGAAACTATTTCTTATGTTGAAGCCCATGGTACAGGAACCAAACTTGGTGACCCTATTGAGGTAGAAGCATTAAAAGAGTCATTTGGTTCATTTACAACCAAGAAAAATTATTGTGCCATTGGATCAGTAAAAAATAATATAGGTCACCTATTGGCAGGAGCAGGTGTAGCAGGTGTCATTAAGATTTTACTTTCATTGAAACATAGAATGTTGCCACCAATGATAAATTATGAAACCATCAATGAACATATTACCTTGGAGGAAAGTCCATTCTACATTAACGATAAACTAAAATCTTGGGAAACTAACTTGGACAACCCACGCCGTGCATGTATAAGTTCCTTTGGACTTAGTGGAACTAATGCTCATATGGTTATTGATGAGTATATACCAGCAAATGATGATTTACAGAAATATAAGGTTAATCATAATGAAGATGATAATAAAGTTTTCCTTTTATCAGCTAAAAATGAAGAACAGTTGAATGAGTATGCCAAGTCCATGAAAACATTTATTGAATCTAATAAAGATGTGGATTTAAGGGATATGGCATATACCTTGCAGATTGGTAGGGAAGCGATGGAATATCGTTTAATCATAACAGCGGATTCTAGAGAGGATCTAATGGATGGTCTGGAAAATTATACGGATAATAATTATTCTATCAACGTATTATCATGTCATGTAAAAAGAAATAGTGATGATATTATACTTTTTGAAGAAGATAAAGATGCAAAAGAATTACTAAATACATGGATTAAGGGAAGAAACTTAAAGAAATTATCAGAACTATGGATAAAAGGTGTAGATATTGATTGGAACAGGATATATGATAGCTCAAAGCCATCAAGAATAAGTCTGCCAGCATATCCATTTGCTAAGGAAAGTTATTGGGTTCCTGATACAAAAGCAGATACTGATTCAAATACAACAAGCAATACTCTAATGCTTGAACCTGTATGGAAACAGAAACCAATCAACTATGATGGATTACATGCCAGTTATCAACAACATATTGTTATGGCTTGTGAAATAGATTATATACCAGAAGGATGTATTCCTTTGAAATCAAATCAAGATAGTGTTGACAAACGTTATATAGACTATGGTTTGCAGGTTTTTGAAAGAATCAAGGATATACTTGCCACTAAGTCAAATGATCGTGTGTTAATTCAAATATTAGTTCCTAATCATAAGGAACAGCATATTTTTAGTGGATTATCTGGATTATTAAAAACAGCTTCCTTAGAAAACTCAAAAGTGACAGGTCAAATAATTGAATTATCCAGTTGGGATGATACATCGGTTATTTCTAAAATAGTACAAGAAAACAGCATACATCCTAATGATAAACATATTAAGTATAATAATGATAAGAGATATGTTAAGACATGGAAAGAAATAGATATGACAGATAGAAATACTAGTATTCGATGGAAAGATAATGGTACATATCTGATAACTGGAGGAGCAGGAGGATTAGGAATATTATTTGCCGAAGAAATTGCCAGAAAGGTAAAAGAGCCTGTAATTTTCTTAACTGGAAGATCACTACTATCTATGAAGAAGCAAAATAGGATTAAAGAAATTGAAAAACAGGGAGCTACTGTTATCTATCAACAAGTGGATATTTCAAGTAAACGACAAGTCAATAATTTCATTAGAGAAATTGAGGACAATTATGGAAATATAGATGGTATCTTACATAGTGCAGGCATCATAAAAGATAATTTCATCATCAAAAAAGAAAGAGAAGAAATACTACAAGTACTTTCACCAAAAGTGACAGGACTGGTTAATCTTGATAAGGCAACTATGAGTATGCCAATGGACTTCTTTGTACTATTTTCATCAGGTGCTGGAGCAGAGGGGAATATTGGACAAGCCGACTATTCAATGGCTAATGCTTTTATGGATGCATATTCCAAGTATCGTAATAGTCTTGTTACCACAGGAAATAGGTTCGGCAAGACTCTTTCCATCAACTGGCCATTGTGGAAAGATGGAGGAATGCATGTAGATGAAGATACAGAACAATTATTGAGAGAAAATACTGGAATGATAGCTATGAAAACTGAATCTGGTATAAATGCATTTTATCAGGGATTGGAAATAGGTAAAGATCAAGTTATGGTTTTTGAAGGGGATAAATCAAAATTAGAAAGACATTTGAAAAAAACGTTACTTGCAGAGGGTACATTCACTCCTGATACACAAGATAATACATCAATTAATATAAGAATGCTTACAGAAAAGACACTGTACAAGCTGAAATCCTTGTTAGGAGAGATTACTAAAATAGGTATCAACAAGATTCATGGAGACGTATATCTTGAGGAATATGGTATAAATTCAATAATGATTACTCAGTTGAATCATAAATTGGATAAAATATTTAATGATATATCAAAGACTCTATTCTATGAATACCAGACATTGGATGAAGTCAATAAATATCTTGTAGAAAACTATTCCAAAGAGTGTCTTTCATGGATAAGTGATGAAGTTCTTCATGAAGAATCAACTCCATCAGTAGATGATACTAATACTCCTGATGGCGATAATAGTGGTGATATAAAAGATATTACTGTAGCTAATACTTCTAGTTATGATGTCGCTAATAGAGAACCCATAGCTATAATTGGTATGACTGGACGCTATCCAAAGGCAGATAACTTGGATGAGTATTGGAATAACCTAAAAGAAGGTAAAGATTGTATCAGTGAAATACCAAAAGAACGTTGGGATATGGAAGGATTCTATATACCTGATAAGGAAGAGGCTGTAAGAAAGGGCAGGAGCTACTGTAAGACTGGAGGATTCATCAATGGTTTTGCTGATTTTGACCCTCTATTTTTCAATATTTCTCCAAGAGAAGCGGTAAATATTGACCCTCAGGAAAGACTATTCATTAAATCATGCTGGGAATTATTTGAGGATGCAGGATATACTAGAGAACAGCTTTCTCAAAGATTCAATAATAACATAGGGGTATTTGTGGGAATTACCAAAACAGGTTATGGATTTTATGCACCGAAATTATGGGAACAAGAAAAGAAAATATATCCCCACACATCCTTTAGTTCAGTAGCAAACAGGATTTCATATCTAATGAATTTGCATGGACCTAGTATGCCTATTGATACAATGTGTTCTTCTTCTTTAACAGCTATTCACGAAGCTTGTGAACATTTGTATCGCAATGAATGTGAGATGGCGATTGCAGGAGGGGTCAATCTATACCTACATCCTTTGAGCTACATTGAATTATGTGGTAAAAAAATGCTTTCAGTAGACGGTTGCTGTAAGAGTTTTGGTAAGGATAGCAATGGTTTCGTACCTGGAGAGGGAATAGGAAGTATCTTATTGAAGCCTCTATCCAAAGCCATAGCAGATGATGACCATATATATGCTGTTATAAGGGGTACTTCTATTAATCATGGTGGAAAAACCAATGGTTATACAGTACCTAATCCAATAGCTCAAGGAGAACTAATTAGAAAAACATTAGATAAAGCAGGTGTTGATGCTAGAGCAGTAAGTTATATAGAAGCTCATGGAACAGGAACAGAACTTGGTGACCCTATTGAGATTACAGGACTCAATCAAGCATTTGGAGGATATACTAAGGATACTCATTTCTGTTCAATTGGTTCAGTAAAATCCAATATTGGACACCTAGAAGCTGCTGCAGGGGTAGCAGGTGTTACTAAAATAGTACAGCAGATGAATAATAAACAGATTGCGCCAAGCCTTCATTCACAAGAATTGAATCCAAATATTAACTTCACCAAAACACCTTTTGTAGTACAGCAGAAATTGGGTTATTGGAAAAGACCTACTATCAATATAGATAATGAGGAACGTGAATATCCAAGAATAGCAGGGCTTTCTTCTTTTGGAGCAGGAGGAGCCAATGCTCATGTAATCATTGAAGAATATAGTATAGATAAAAAAGAACAAATAGTTTCTGATAAGCCAAAAGTTATAGTGCTATCAGCTAAGAAGAAGACAGTTCTTAATAATATAGTTAATAACTTATTGACTTACATAGAACAAAAAGGATTATCAGACTACAATCTTGATGATATATCATATACACTTCAAGTAGGTAGAGAAGCAATGGAATACCGTTTAGGATTAATTGTAGATTCTATGGCTGAACTTAAGATGAAACTACAAGATTTCCTAGATGGACAGGATAATATTGAGAACTTATATACAGATAGAGCACAATATCATAAAAATTCTGGATTAACAGCTGATGAGAATATTTCTAAGACTGTTGATGATTGTATATGCAAAGGTGAGTATGGTAAGGTATTAGAACTTTGGGTTGAAGGATTAAAAGTTGATTGGGACAAGATGTATGATAGTATTAAGCCACATAGAATAAGCCTACCAACATACCCATTTATCAAAGAAAAATATTGGGTACCAGAGGAAGATAACTGTGAAGTTCAACCAATAAAAGAAATCAATCAAGATAGGAAAACAAAGCTGCATCCACTATTACATGAAAACACCTCGGATTTTTGGGAGCAAAGATTCAGTTCAACATTCACGGGACAAGAATTCTTCTTAGACCATCATAGGGTGGGAGATAATAAGATACTTCCTGGAGTGGCTTATCTTGAAATGGTAAGAGCTGCTGTAAGTCAGGCAGCAAATGTAACAGATGAGATGATAAAAATCAAAAATGTGGTCTGGATACAACCTGTCATAGTTGATGATGACCCTGTAAACATAAATATACGGTTATATCAGAAAGATGATGGAGAAATATCTTATGAGATTTATAGTAAAACATCAGATGATAATAAAGGTGATGAAGAATCAGAACTGATTCATTCACAAGGAACCGTTGTTATAGGTACTAAAGAAGAAACCACAAAAATTGATATAAATAGGTTACAAGAAACATGTGACAAGGATATCCTATCATCTAATCAATGCTACGAAATCTTCAGCTTAGCAGGTATGAATTACAAAGAAGGACATAAGGGAATTGATAAGGTCTATGTAGGTAATAATGAGGTACTTGCTAAACTTGTATTACCAACAGTGATACAGAACACATGTGACCAGTATATACTTCATCCTTGCATGATGGATTCTGCCCTCCAAGCATCAATCGGTCTGATGCTTGAAGACAACGAGAAAAAGCTTACACTACCATTTACACTGGAAGAAGTGAAGATTCATAACTCATGTACCAAATACATGTGGGCATATCTTCGTAACAGTGAAAACAGCAACCTAGAGGATTCAGTGAAAAAAATAGATATAGATTTATGTGATGAAAACGGTAAAGTCTGTGTAAGTATGAAAGGCTATACTTACAGAACAATAAAAGAAGAAAAAGGAAATATAATAGAAACAGAAAATAAAGTTGAAACATTGATGTTTCAGCCAATCTGGGATGAAGCAGAATGTGGCAGTCAAGAAGAAATAGTTTACTATGACAATCATATTGTAATGTTCTGCGGATTTGACGAAATATCAGCAAACAACCTAGAAAACAAGATAGATGGAGCAAAATGCATAAACCTTGAATTAAAAGAATCAATAGAAGAAATAGAAGGAAGTAAAGCAAGCCAAGGAATGCATATAGCAAATATACCTATACAAGAACAATACACAAAATATATGCTTAGTGCATTTAATATCATTAAAAGAACAATAAGCAATCAGACAAAAGAGAATCAAGACAATAAGAAACAAAATACACTCATTCAAATCATAACTAAAAATAAAGGACAAAAGCAATTGTTCTCAGGCTTATCAGGATTATTGAAAACTGCAGGAATAGAAAGCACAAGACTCATAGGACAGATGATTCAAATAGAAACAGATGATGAAGAAGACATAATAAACATAATAAAAGAAAACAGTCAATATCCTGAAAATAAGCAGATATCATACCAAAATGGAAAACGTTACGTAAAAAGATGGGAAGAACTATCAGAAGTAGAATATAGCCAGGATACATACTTAAAACAAGAAGGAGTATACCTGATAACAGGAGGAGCAGGAGGACTAGGACTACTATTTGCAGAAGACATCATAAAAAAAGCAAAAGGAAGCAGGATAATACTTATAGGAAGATCACCATTAAACAACGAAAAGAAAGCTAGATTAGAAAAAATAAGAAAAACTGAAAATATACAATATAAACAAGTAGATGTAACAGACAAAGATATGGTGGACAAGCTCATAAAACAAATCAAACAAGAGTATGGTAGGCTTGATGGAATCATTCACAGTGCAGGAATAATCAAAGACAACTATATCATTAAGAAGACAGAAGAAGAAATCAAACAGGTAATGCAGCCAAAAGTAACAGGATTAATAAATCTTGATTTACTGACAAAAGACATACCTCTTGACTTCTTCATCCTATTCTCATCAATATCAGGAGTAGTAGGAAACCTAGGACAAGCAGATTATGCAGCAGCCAATGCCTACATGGATGCATATGCAGAATATAGAAACCAGTTGGTAGAAGAAGGATACAGAAAAGGACATACCCTAGCTATCAATTGGCCTATGTGGAAAAATGGAGGCATGAAGATTGATGAAGAAACAGAAAAGATGATGGAAAAGAACATGGGAATGACAGCTATGGAAAACAGAACAGGCATAGAAGCATTCTACAAAGGATTAGTATTAGATAAAGACCAGGTAATGGTAATCGAAGGAAACAGTGAAAAAATAAGACAGAAGATAAATACACTTATAAATTCTCCTTTAGCTAAAACTAAAACAGCAGTATCATCAATAGATAAAATGTCAAATGTATATGTAATTGAAGAAACTGTTAATGAGATACAGGACATAGAATATATAGAAGAGATAGATGATACCAATATAGAAATTGAAACTATAGCTAATAAAATAAAAACAACATTGAAGCAAATGGTATCAAAGCTACTCCAAGTTAAAATGCAAGATATAGACGTAGATACAAAACTCAATGAATACGGTTTTGACTCAATAACTTTCACTGAATTTGCAAACAAGCTTAATCAAAAATACAACCTAGAGTTAACACCTACCATATTCTTTGAATATTCTACTATACATGAACTTACACATTATCTAGTTACCGATTATAGAAATTTACTTATAGATCAACTAGGAGAAGAGGCAACAACGAAAGGGATAAGAAAAAATCAAGAAAAATTAGTGGTAAAACAAGAATCAAATATTAATAATAATAAGCGTTTTATTCAAAGAAAGAAACAGGTATTATCAGCTGAAGATAAAAAACAAATGTTGCAAGAAGTAAAAAAACAAGTAGAAGTATCAGAAGAAATAAAAAAAGAAAAAGAAGAAATAGCAGTTGTAGGAATAAGCGGTACTTTCCCAAAGGCAAGGGATTTAGAAGAATTCTGGGATAGCCTTGAAAGGGAAAAAGACTGTATTACAGAAATACCAAAAGAACGCTGGGACTGGAAAGCTTATTATGGTGACCCTAAGAAAGAAAAGAATAAAACCAACATAAAATGGGGTGGATTCATAGATGGAATAGATGAATTCGATCCAATGTTCTTCTCCATATCACCAAAAGAAGCAATGCTCATGGACCCACAACAAAGACTATTGATGATGTATGTCTGGAAAGTAATAGAAGATGCAGGATACTCTGCTATGAAGCTATCAGGAACAAAAACAGGCATATTCGTAGGAACAGGATCAACAGGATACAACCAGATAATATTAAAAGCAGATGTGCCAATAGAAGGTTACACATCAACAGGAACAGTACCATCAATAGGACCGAACCGAATGAGTTACTACCTTGATATACATGGACCAAGTGAACCAATAGAAACAGCATGTTCAAGCTCATTAGTAGCAATACATAGAGCTGTCATGGCAATACAAAATGGCAGCTGTGACATGGCAATAGCAGGCGGAGTAAATACAATGATAACTCCTGATGCACATATAGGGTTCAGTAAAGCAGGAATGCTCAGTGAAGATGGAAGATGCAAGACCTTCTCAGACAAAGCAGATGGTTATGCAAGAGGCGAAGGAGCAGGCATGATAATGCTGAAAAGGCTAAAAGATGCAGAAGAAGAAGGAGATCATATCTATGGAATAATAAAAGGAACAGCAGAAAACCATGGAGGACGAGCAAACTCCTTAACTGCACCAAATCCAAAAGCCCAAGCAGAACTAATAAAGACAGCTTATGAAAAAGCAGGAATAAACCCTAGAACAGTCACATACATAGAGGCACATGGAACAGGAACAGAACTAGGAGACCCAATAGAGATAAATGGATTAAAAGCAGCATTTAAGGAAATGTATGAAGCATCAAAAAATAATCAGATAGAAGATAGTAGATGTGGAATAGGGTCAGTAAAAACCAACATAGGACACTTGGAGCTTGCAGCAGGAATAGCAGGAGTCATAAAAGTATTACTCCAAATGAAACATAAGACACTAGTAAAAAGCTTACACTGTGAAACTATAAATCCGTACATAAAACTTGAAGGAAGTCCATTCTATATAGTAAACAAAGCAGAGGAATGGAAAACTATAAAAGATGAAAAAGGCATGGAAATACCAAGACGGGCAGGAATCAGTTCATTTGGATTCGGCGGAGTAAATGCCCATGTTCTGATAGAAGAATACAAACCAAAACAAAAAGAAGAAAAGATACAAAAAAACATGGAAACACAAGCAATGATTATACTATCAGCCAAAACAAAAGAACAATTAAAAGAAAGGGCAAAACAGCTACTCCATACAATAAAGACAGAACAAATGAAGGAAGATGACCTGCAAAGGATAGCCTATACCCTTCAAGTAGGAAGAGAGCCAATGGAGGAACGACTAGGAATCATAGTCAAAACATTGGATGAACTAAAAGAGAGACTAAATGATTATATAGAAGGAAAAGAATCTGAATTTTTCACAGGAGAGAGTAAACGAAACAAGGAAACATTAGCTATACTCGCTAATAATGAAGAAATTCAGGAAGCTGTAGAAAAATGGATTAAAAAGAAGAAGTATAAGATGCTCATAGATCTATGGACAAAAGGATTATATGTGGATTGGAATGTATTGTATAAAGATTATAGACCACAAAAAATAAGTTTACCATCATATCCTTTTGCCAAGAAGCGTTACTGGGTAACTAAGTTGAATCAAAAGAAAGATAGGCATGAAGAAATAAGAATAGAAAATAATAATATAAACATTATTAAAAAGCCAAAACAAATTTGCTTATCATCGTTGTCAGATACAAATACATTACAAAGTAATACAACTAAGAAAGAAGTAAGCAAGATATCTTTAATTGATAATCATGAATCTATAACTAGAATTAATGAAAAAATTAAAGAAGAAACAATTAAAGAAACAAATGAAGAAAAAATTAAAGAAACAATTGAAACACAAATCAACAAAGATTCACTTATAAAAGAACTAAAGGTCACTCTTTCAGAGGTTTTGTGTATGGAATATGATGATATTGATACAGATGAGAGATTCATAGATATAGGAGTAGATTCAATCATTGGAATAGAATGGATGCAAAAAATCAACAAAAAATATAATACAGAAATAGCTGCGACAAAAATATATGATTATCCAACAATAAATAAATTTGCAGATTTTCTAAAAAATAAGATTTCTAAGCTTACAGATAATATGACTTTACATGAGTTAGTCAAAAAAGTAAAACAGGGAACAATTGATGTTGATGAAGCTGAAGGACTATTTTATGATTCCACTAACAATCAAGAATGAAAGGAAAATTATCTATGAATCCAAAAGAAATATTGCATGCACTAAAAGCAGGGAAAATTAATATAGAAGACTGTGAAAAAGAATTAATGAAGTTGAGGAATGCTGATTCAGAGCATTCCTCAAAAGATGAAGAAGAAAATAGTAATCAACAACCAATAATTAAGATAGAAGAAATTGATCCAGGTATTGTCCAATTGACAATGCAGGATAAAAAGAATAAAAACTCTTTTACCAAAGAATTCACTAAAGAAATATGTAATGCTTTTGAAGAAATTGAGAAAAACACAAGTTATAAGGTTGTTATTCTAACTGGCTATGACACTTATTTTGCAACAGGAGGTTCAAAAGAGGGCTTAGAAGCTATATATAACGGTGAGATTAAGTATACTGATACAAACCTTTATAAAATTGCTCTTGAGTGCAAGTTACCAGTCATTGCCGCCATGCAGGGACATGGAATTGGAGCAGGTTGGTGTCTTGGTATGTCATGTGATTTTATCATAATGAGCAAGGAAAGCTATTATACAACCAATTTCATAAAATTTGGTTTTACACCAGGATTTGGCTCTACACTCATTTTTCCTGAGAAATTGGGTAATGGATTAGCTAATGAAATACTATTTACAGGAAAAAGATATAAAGGTATAGAATTAGAAAAAAAAGGTGTTCTATATGAGATATTACCTTCAAAAGAGGTATTATCATATGCTAAAGAGCTGGCAGCATCATTGGCAGAAGCTCCTAGACAATCTCTTATCGCCTTAAAAAAACATATGAGTGAAGGTATCAGAGAAAATCTACCTATTTATATTGAAAAAGAATTAAAAATGCACGATGCTACTTTTGTGAATCAACCCTTGGTTAAGAATAAAATCAATTCAATCTTTGGAAATATATCAGAAGATATTAAACCTATAGGTAAGGATAATAGTCAATCAAAAGATATTACAGATTCTGATAATAATTCTATTGCAATAATTGGTATGTCAGGTCAATTTCCTCAATCAGAGGATCTATCAGTATTTTGGGATAATCTGTCATCAGGGAAAGATTGTGTTACAGAAATACCTGTTTCCAGATGGGGAATGAGTAAAGATGATTTGGAGAACGGAGATACGGATTATTGTAAATGGATGGGTTCCTTGAAGGATATTGATAAATTTGATCCCTTATTTTTTAATATACCTCCTAGATTGGCAGAACTTATAGACCCACATGAACGTCTTTTCCTAGAGTGTGTATGGAACCTATTTGAAAGTATTGGCTATACACGGGAAACATTAAAAAAATCATATCAACGTAAAGTAGGAGTTTACGTTGGTTCAATGTATCAGCATTATAATCTTTTGGAATCGGATATCAAGAAAAACGGTATGGTTTCTATATGTACCAATAGTTCAATTGCAAACAGAGTTTCATATTTCTTTGATTTTCAAGGTCCTAGTGTAGTTGTTGATACTGCATGTTCATCATCTACAGTAGCCATTCATATGGCTTGTCAAAGTCTGTTGAATGATGAATGTGAAATCGCTATCGCTGGGGGAGTAAATCTAACGTTACACCCATCAAAATTCATTGGACTAGGTCTAGGAAAGATTGCTACTAGCAACCCTGAGAACAGAAGTTTTTCTGATGGAGATGGATTCGTACCTTCTGAAGGGGTAGGTTCTGTTTTATTAAAGCCATTATCTCATGCTATTAGAGATAAGGATAATATATTAGCAGTTATAAAATCAACAGCTATCAGTCATGGAGGAAGAACAAATGGATTCTCTGTACCTAATCCAAATGCCCAAGAGGATTTAATGGAATATAATTTTAGAAAGTCAGGTATAAATCCCCAATCAATTAGTTATGTAGAATGTGCAGCAAATGGCTGTGCTCTAGGAGATGCCATTGAAATAAGTGCATTAAATAAAGTTTTCAATAAATATACTTCAAAAAAACATTTTTGTTCTGTTGGTTCTGTAAAATCAAATATAGGGCATGCAGAGGCGGCATCAGGTATATCTCAATTATTAAAGGTAATTCTACAAATGAAACATAAAAAACTAGTACCATCAATAAAGGCTTATCCATTAAATCCTAAAATAAAATTTAAGGATACCTCTTTCTATTTACAAGAAAAACTTAGTGATTGGGAAACACCTATAATCGATATTGATGGAAACGAAGTGAGTTTTCCAAGACGTGCGCTTATTAATTCCTTTGGCGGTGGAGGGACAAATGCTCATATTATTATTGAGGAATATACTAGGTCTGAATCTCTGCAAGAAAATAGGAAAGAAAAGAATAATCCTTATATCATAGTTTTTTCTGCAAGAAACCAACAGCAGCTTCATGTAGTTATCAGACAGATGCTAGATTACATAGAAGTCAATGAGGTAGATATATTAAGCCTAGCTTATACACTTCAAATTGGTAGAGAAGAAATGAAAGTAAGGATGGCTACGGTAATAAATAGTAGAGAAGAATTGATGAATAGTTTAAAGGAATATTTAAAGAATACTAAAGATATTAACGAGAGAAAGTCACAGTACTCGTTACCTATCTTTACTGGAAATATAAAAGAAAATACTCATATAAATAGCAATATAGAAATTATTAAGCCATTAAAGGAAAATCAAGTTTTAGAAATTGCTTCCCAGTGGGTTCAGGGAAGTAATATAAATTGGATGTCATTATATAAAAACCAAGAAATCAATATGATTTCATTACCAACATATCCTTTTGACAAACAGCGTTACTGGATAGGTAATCAAAAAGAGGATATGCCACTACATGATTTAAAAAAAGAAGTACATAATAAAAATGAGATAGGCGATAAGTGTATTAAAGATTGGGTAGTTGATAGTTTATCCAATTTATTAGGAATACCTTCAACTGAGTTGGTAATAGATAGATCATTGATAGATTATGGATTTGATTCAATACTTTTCATGAGTTTATTAAAACAGGTACAAGGGTCTATTAATCTTTCAATGGATTTATCACATTTACAGACATGTAAAACAACACAAGATATCATTGATAAGTTGTGTTTGAAAGCAAATAACGATTTTATTATATTAGAAAAATTTAAAAATGAAGAAATCAAAATCCAAAATAAATTTCCTGAACTTATCAATTTAAATGGAATATATGAAGGTAAACCAATATTTTGGATACATCCAGGAATGGGTAGTGTCAACATATATAATGAACTTGCAGAGAATTTGAAGAGACCTTATTATGGAATTCAACCGAGAGGTTTTATGACTGATAGGTTCCCTTTACATGGAATTGAAGCAATGGCTTCTTATTATGTACATATTATCCAATCAGTTCAATCAGAGGGTCCTTATGATTTAGGAGGTTATTCTCTTGGAGGTCTTTTATCATATGAAATAACGCGCCAACTACAAGAATTAGGTGAAACAGTAAGTACAATTATTATGGTAGATTCATTATACAATGAAGAAGTGAAAAACATGAATATAAGTAAGAAGTCTATGTTTCTACAAGAAGTAAATGCTATGTTGACAGCTTCAGCTTCTTCAAAGGATATAAAATTACTTATTAAGAATGATGAAATAGATGTAGAACTTAGCGATGAAGAGTATTTAGTCAAGCTGATTGAACTTGCAAAAATAAAGGGGTTACAAAAAACTAAAGAACAGTTATATGATAGAATTAAACATAATATAAAGATTCAAAGTTCTTATGGACTAAATAATTATAAAGTATTACCTCTTTCTAATTCTGAGAATTTATCTTGTCACTATTTTCGTAATGCAAGTGGATTGTTTTTTGGAGAATTAGAGCCTTATAATATACTTCATAAAGATGAAATATCAGTAGATAATACTAATTATTGGGAAGAATGGAAGAAACAGTTACCAGAGATTAAAATGATAGATATTAATTCTTCTAACCATATGTCCATCTTCTCAGAAGGTAAATCATCTGAGAAGATTATAAAATATTGCAAGAAATTATATGAACAATAAATAAAAATATAACGATATGTTTACTTGTGGATTAATTCGATATAATATTTCAATTTTTGCATTAATTAACACTTGACTAAAAATATCATACATATATAATAGTTATAGATATAAAACTAATTAGCTGTTAAAGCATGTTTTAATAAATTAAATAATCTAGAAAAGAGGTTTTACAATGGCAATAAGAAATATTAGAGTAGTTCCTGACGAGATATTAAGGAAGAAAAGTAAAGAAGTTGAGTGTGTCGATGAAAAAATATTAATGCTACTGGATGATATGGCTGATACAATGTATAATACAGGTAATGGGGCAGGTTTAGCTGCACCCCAAGTAGGAATATTGAAAAGACTAGTTGTAATAGACATGGGAGAGGGACTTATCAAATTAATAAATCCTCGTATAATAGAAAGTAGTGGAAAACAGGAAGTGACGGAAGGGTGCTTGAGTGTTCCAGGAAAATGGGGTAGACTTAAAAGACCAGCAAAAGTAAAAGTAGAAGCATTAAATGAAAAAAATGAAAAATTTACAATCGTTGGAACAGGCGATCTAGCAAAATGCCTGTGTCATGAAATAGATCATCTAGAAGGAATTTTATTTATTGATAAGGCTATAGAAGTGGTAAATGAATAAAGAGTTAAAGGTTAAGCATCAGCGATAGCTGGTGCTTTTTATTGTTTGAAATACTTATTAAGAATAATTATTAGTTAAAGAATTAAAGCAAAGTTATAAACTATAATTGGTATATAAATTAGAGTATTAAGTACTGTTGAGTATAAATAATGTATATGGTAGTATAAGATAATAATATTAATTAAGATTAAAATGACATTGGGGGAAATATAATGAAGAATAAATATAGCATAAACAATATAAAAATAATATTAACTACTATTTTAATAATTAGTTTCGCATTAGTTTATAATAAACCGGTTTTAGCCAATGGTGGTCCAGGGATAATGAAAGATTTAATCATTGGAGGTAATGCATATTATGAGGAAGTTGAAGATGTTTACTTGAAGAGTGAAGATTTATCAATAGATATCAATAAAGACATTATAAATGTTAATGTTGAGTATACACTAGTTAATGAAGGAAGTGCTAAGGAAATAAATTATATTTTTCCTGTTACTAGGTTAATTATGCTTGATGGGGGAGAAATTAAACAAATAGAGATATATGATAACGACAATAAACTAAAACATGTTAAAACACAATCTGTTCAAGAGATGACAGAATCTGATTATGCTCGTGTAAAAGAAAAATATGATTACGATGTAGAATATTTAGACGAACAAAAAGAAGATTCTTATTATACTACAAAAATTAATTTTAAAGATGAAGAGACTAAGAAAATATCAGTTAGATATAGTGTTACAGGTCAATATGATAGTGCTTATTCTAGTAAATCATACTTGGAATATTACTCAAATACAAGTTTTTTCTATGATTTAACTCCTGCATCTTATTGGGGAGATGGTTTGGTAGGAGAGTTCAAGTTGAATATAGACTACAAAGATATCCTTATATGTGACGAAATCAATGTAAATATACCTGAGTTCAAATATGATAGATCAAAAGGGACATTTGAATACACATTTACTAATTTTGATTTTAAAAAGCAAGATAGCATTATAATTACTTATGATTATCCTTATCAGATAGAAGAATTAGAAAAAAATAGAGTTACTAATGATTGCGTTGATTCTCTATATGTATCTTCTATATTGGAAAGTCAAGGTAAATATAGTTATACCTCTGATAAAATGTTTGATAATAATGTAGATACTGCATGGGTAGAAGGCAGTGAAGGAGACGGAATAGGAGATTATATAGAAGTATTACTTGAAAATAGTGCAACTAGAAAACTAGGTATAATTAATGGATATATACAATCAAGAGAAACTTATTATAATAACGCTAGGATCAAAAAAGCTAAGATAGAAATGATTAATAGGGTTGATTTAAAAGAAGACAATGATTTGGATATAACAGAAGAATTCATACAGGAATTTAAAGATATACCATACGAAGCTATAGATAAAAATAATTACTATAATAATATAGAATTGATAGGGGGATATTCCTTAGATGGGGGTGCTTTAGGCCAATATATAAGAATAACGATTTTAGAAGTATACGAAGGTCTAAAGTATGATGATTTAGCCATTAGTGAAGCTTTTATTTTTGATGCTGATTATTCTTGCGATTATGATGATGTAGAATATAAAAAAGGATTTGACATTAGGTCTAATCCGATATATAAGAGTTCAACAGTTAAAAAAACAAGTCAAAATGAAGAAGCAACAATTGATAATGAACAAGATGGTACTAAAGATTCGAAGAAAATTGAAGAGAGTAGCGTAGAGGTTATAGACAATAATAATCAAAAAGAACAAGAAAATTCAGCTAAAGAGGAGATAGAAAAAGAAGAACAAAAAAATATAGAAACCATTAGTGATACGGTCAAGAATAAGAAAGATAGTGCTATAGAAGAAAATAAGAAGAATAAAGGGAACAGTACTAAATACATAATAATAATACTTATAGGGATAGCAATAATGAATGGAGTTTTTCTAGTATTAATATATAGGAAAAAGAAACAATGAAAAAAATAATTCTACTAATTATTATAACCCTTAGTTATAGTTTTTTTGGAATATCTGAAAATAATGGAAATGAAATTTATCTTACTTATGCAATTAATGATGAAATACCTGTAAAAGACAATGTAGCATTCATAAAAAATGGTGATAGTATTAAGCTCTATCCTGTGATAGTAAAAAAAGGAAGATATTATTCTAATACTAGAGAAATAATTGTTGATAATATTAGTATTAAAACTAATAGAATGTCATTGCATGATTTACACTTCTATGGTATCAAATCCGTTTTAAATGAATATGATAATATTTCTGAAGCAGATAAAAATCATTTATTAACTTATAAGGAAGATATAGAATATGATTATTTTGTAATTGATGATTGCAGAGATTATATTAACGATATTATAAAGAATAAAACTTATGGTACATATTATATTATGATTGATGTCAATGAGCTAGATATAAACCATTCTCTGAAAACTAATGAAGCACTACATATTGAAAAGGACAATCTGTTACAAATTGTATATAGATCTGATGATACTTATATAGGCTATTTAAAAGAACTCTTTAATACACCATTCATATTAGCTCCAAAAAGCGTTGAAGGGCGATACCACCAGACAGATGAAAGAGTTGGCAGTGATTGTGCGGAATTAGCTATATATGGATTGAGAAGATTAGGATACGACATTCCATATTGTGGACCTAAATATTTATACAAATATTTAAAGCCTAAAATCAATAGCAAAATATATCTTTCTAATAAAGGTGAATATTACGTAGATAAGAACAATAATAAAATTAAAATTAGAGAAGAAGAGGGAATATGGGAAGGGGATATAGTTCATTTTGGTATTCAAGTATCTGTTTTTTATCAAGATAAAGGTATAAAAGGGTATCTGGATAAAAAAGATTTGTTAATACAAAGCTATGGTATAACTCCACATATCACAACAATAGAAGATAGTGGATTTATGAACTATAATTTTGATATTTTGAATTTCAGAGATCTACATTAATATTCCATAAAATTATTCCAAAAACGTTAATCCATAAACGTTAAATGAATAAGTAATTTCTTGTTTGCCCAAACCTATTGATATTGCAGAACTTATTTCGTGGATTTATACTTTAAAAAACTATAAATAGTAGTTATAATTAGTGTTAAAAGACTTATCATT
>Ga0207831_100157_pt1 | contig 38023 bp, 27 predicted proteins | sample TtanPargueraPR_7_FD_187741 | JGI IMG/M metagenome (GOLD analysis project Ga0207831, IMG submission 187741) | Aerobic enrichment media microbial communities from Bioluminiscent Bay, La Parguera, Puerto Rico - Tt and M1 (2) (SPAdes) | ecosystem: Environmental > Aquatic > Marine > Unclassified ...
GAATCATACCGTACAGCTCGATGTGGATAGCCCCTGCAGCAGCTCATACACCGCGACCGGTGTGTTTCGCGCCGATCTCGACAGCGCGTCGTTCGCCAGCATGCCCATGCATCTCGGCAGCACGTTCGTGCAGGGCGGGCAGGAGGCAACATCGACACTCTGGCTCGATGCGCCGGTGGATACGACACTTCTGTATGACTTTTCGTTTCGTCTGCTTTTCGATACGGACAGACTGCAACTGCAGCAAATCGATGCACCTGCAGGGACATTGCTTGAAGGATTCCAGCTGTCTTTTACCAACACGGCATTCGGAGCCGAAGTGACGGTGAGCGGCACTACGCTGTTCAGCGGCATCGGCGCCATGGCGGATCTGACATTTCTTGCCCAGAAGAAACTGGATACGGCCTACGTATCGGTGGATATCGTCGACTGGGATTTCGAAGCGGGCTGTCTTCGGCCTGCTGTCAAAGCCGGACACATCGGGATTTTTCCTCCCACGCCACACCCGTTGATCGCCTGCGAGATCTTTGCTCCCGAGGTGCTGGCCTGGGAGCGTTCCGCCGGTGACTATGCGCCAAATCCGTTCTCCGTGTCGGCCAGATTTCTGAATGCCGGCGGAATGACGGCGCGGAATGCGCGCTTCGCGATCGCGTATGACAGCACAAAGCTCAGGCGTATCCTGCCTGCGGAGGATACGATCGCATACGCCGCGGCGGATATCACGTCGGGAAGTCACGCTGCGGTGGCATGGGATCTCTGGACGCCCCGCCTCCTGTATGATGACACGACTGATGTCATGATCACGGCCATGTTTGACAATCACCCGCCGGTGACGTGCAGAAAGACGATTGTCATTCCACGCGCCGATGCGGTGCTGACCTGTCATCTTCAAACACCGGAGTTCTGGGCCGATCCCGCGCGCGGCCGTTTTGGTCCCATGCCGTTTTCCGTCAACGCAGTCATCCGCAACATCGGCGGGCGGAACGCGAATCAGATTACGGCGGGCATCGTGCTGCCGGACAGCATGACACTCGCGGGCGCTGACGCGCCGGACCGCTTCGTGAAAATACCCATCCCATCCGAACTCGCTCCCGGTGATTCCGCCGTGGTCGAGTGGCTTCTGCAGCATCCGCCGGTGCGGCATGCACAGTCTCCCGAAGTTCAGGTGATTGTCCAGTCATCCTCCACGGCGGCTTCATCCTGCACCGCACCGGTCAATCTTCCCGCCATCGACCTGTCACCGTTTCATTTTACGTTGACGCGGAAGGGTGGTATCGTTCTTTGTGAAGGCGATTCCGTGCTGCTTGATGCGAGCAGCGGGCGTGACAGCTGGCGCTGGAATACCGGTGACAGCACGCGCGTCATCGCGGTGCGCGAGGAAGGGATCTATTTCTGTGTGGTCCGTCTCGGCAATCGTACCGGCTATTCCGATACAGTGCGTGTGACGGTGCGTGAAGCACCGACGCCGGTGCTGACAGTCGACGGATCCCTGCCGTTGTGTGCCGGAGATTCGCTGCTGCTCGATGCCGGGGAAGGCTTTGCCGGATACGCCTGGAATACGGGGGCCGCGACACGCATGCTCACGGTCATACTGCCCGGTGCCTACTGGGTTCATGTCACGGATGATGCAGGATGCACGGGTTCTTCCGATACGGTGCAGGTGAACGTCGTGTCCCCTCCGCGCAGACCGGAAATCACCCGCATTGATGACAGGCTGGTCGTCGACTCCGCGGGAGCGCTGCAGTGGTACCGTGACGGACGCGCCATGGAAGGGGAGACGTCACGGATGCTCGCACTTGTACGCACGGGCACATATCATGTTCACGTGACGGATGCAAACGGCTGCGCGGCGAAATCGGAGCCTTTTGACGTCAGCGTGCTCGACATGAAGCATCTTCCTCCCGCCATCCGCTCGTTCAATGTGTTTCCGAATCCCACGGGAGACGTGCTGCAGCTGCGGCTCACACTCCGTGATGCGGAGGCGGTATATGTCAGCATCACCGACATGCTCGGACGCGTCGTCATCCGGCAGACCCTGCATCCCGCATGGCAGCATCGAAGCAGTCTCGACATGGGATCACTCCTGCCCGGCGCCTACGTGCTGCATGTCGATGCGGCGTCGATGCACATTTCCCGCATGGTGATTCGGAAGCAAGCTGGGTCGCTCGGTAGATGACGCGATACATGAAAAAATCCCCCGCCAACCGGCGGGGGATTCCTGGAGTAAAGGGGCGAACTGAGACCCGTCAGTTCATCACCACCATTTTCCTGCTGAGCGACATCTCCTCGAAGGAGATGACGCAGAAGTACACGCCGTTCTGCAGCGGTGAAGAATCGAAGGCGATTTTGTGTGCGCCGGCATCGAAGCGGCTTTCGCGCGTCAGCGACTGCACCGCGCGTCCGCGCGCGTCATAGACGTTCATCGTGACCATGCCGCTGCGCGGCAGGGAGAAGTTCAGGACGGTCTGTCCCGTGCTGGGATTCGGGAAAGTCTGACCGATCGTGAACATGAAGGGAGTGCTCGGATCTTCCGCCGATGTGGCGATGCCGCGGAGCGTCTGCGCTTCCTGCTCGCTGTATCCGAGTTCCTCGAAAGGCATCACGCCTTCCGGCGTATGGCAGTCGGTGCAGGTCAGTCCCTCTCGCACGGTGCCGTGCCCGGGATTTCCCCACATCTCATCCCATTTCCACTCATACTCTGCGGTGTAGTTGCCGTCGTTGTCGAGCGGGAAACCAAAGCGTGCCGCGGTCAGTTTGGCGCCAGTGCGGATCGCGGCGTCGATCTTCGCTTCCATATCCTCGATGCTGGAGGATTCGGGCGAACCGAACACCATGCCGAGCTTGAGGGGAATGTACACGCCGGTGCTCTTGTCGACAGGCACATATGCGCGCGTCAGCTTGAACGGATGGATCTTTCCGTCTTCACGGGAGCCCAGCGGTACGACATGGACGTGATCAACCTTGCCGTTGAACCACTTGTAATGCGGACGGGTCGGCTCGAGGAAATCCAGCTGGAAACTCCACTGTTTAAACGAGCCGTTTGCCATGACCTTCACGGGCGTGTCGAAACGCTTGTTTGTCATTCCCTTGTGGAACGGAACGTGACAGGTGCCGCAGTCCATTTTCGCGTAATGTGCATTGAGCACCGATGCATTGTCGACCTCGGCATGCGGCTCCGCGGTATGGCAGTTCTCACAGCGGTTTTTCATCAGCACGTTGGCGTTGAGTTCGTCGCGCGCGACGAGAGCCGGATCCGGACGGCTGAAGGCGATCTTGTGATTCTCGGTCGCATGGCAGGTGCTGCAGGTGAGTCCCTTGTCGTAGTGCAGATCGTCGACCAGGTAATCCAGTCCGCGCTTGAAGGTGTATCCACCCCCGTTGTAGCTGTGACAGCGGCTGCAGGCTTCGGCGGAGGGCACGCGCGTGATACTGGCGCTGGTGACCTTCAGATCGTCGCCGGAGGGATAGGGAAGGACTTTTTTCCCGTTGCCATTCGTATAGGAAAGCCGCTTGCCGGCGGCGTCAATTTCAACACCGTTGACCCTGTACGTGCTCGAATGGCAGAGCAGACAGTCGATACGCTTCCACGCGTCATCGGGATTTGCCGCACCCTCGTCGGGATTGAACTCGGCGTTGCTGATATGACAGCGGCTGCATCCACCGGGAAGGGTGCCATCGAAAAAATTGCCGAGCCAGTTGATGGCGACCACCGAACCGGGCAGGCCGCAGTAGCGCGTCCATTTGCCGTTTTCCTCATTGATCAGCTCAATTCCCTTATCATCGTACACGTCCTTGCCCCAGCCTTTGAACTTGTAGTGCACGGTCTGCATGATCTCCATGGCTTTGGCCTTGGCGTCGAACTTCAGTGCGCCACTGTGACAGGGGACGCAGCTTTCCGCGCCATTGTACGATGACATTTCGGGGTGCTGAGCGGATACCGTGCCGGCAAGCAGCAGCACGAGAATGCCCGGAAAAACGGTGTTCCAACATTTCATAGCTGAATATCCTTTGTGAGAGGTGCGATTATGGAAAGGGGTAACAGGTGACAATAGAAATAGTTGGTAATAGCAAGAATTGATGGAAATAAATATCCGCTTCGTGCGGATGATGCGGCATGCTCTATTTAGTTGCTACTAGCAACATATAGCGCTGTTACGTAAAAGTCAAGAGAAAGCACCCTGATTATCGGAATTTTCTTCCGACGTAATACGGGAGGTCGCGAAGGTCTGTACCGCTTCAGCACCGATGGCAGGAAGTGAGTCAGCTGCCGGAGTGCTGCTCGGCCCTGCGGACGATGGCCCGAGCCATGCCGCGAAACACAAGGACGTGTATGGGATAAATGCTGTACCAGTACAGCAATCCCGCCAGTCCGCGGGGATAATACCGGGCGGTCTGAATGAGACGCGATCCGTGATCATTGGATTCGACGCGGAATTCAAGCCATGCGCGCCCCCAGACCTTCATTTCCGCGCGCAGCAGCAGTCGCTCACCGGGATCGATTTCTTCCACGCGCCAGAAATCCAGCGCCTCTCCCACGCGCAGATTCGTCGGATGACGGCGCCCGCGCCGGAGTCCCACACCGCCAAGCTGCTTGTCGATGAAACCGCGGAAGCGCCAGAGTCGATTGGCGTAATGCCAGCCGTTGATGCCGCCGATCGAAGACACGACGTGAAAGAGCCGCGATGCGGATGCAGCGCAATGCACGTTCTGCTCGTCCGTTTTCAGATGCGAGGGATCGAGTGGCTGCTGAGCCGGCGGCGAACCGGCTGCGGCCCAGGTCGTTTCCACCGATGCTGTCTGCAGCTTCTGCAGCGCCCGACGTACAGCCTCTTCGAAGGGCATCGGCCGGATGTCGAACAACTCCGCTGCACGGTCGTTCTCGCAGACGGTTTCGGAGCGGACACTTTCGATCAGGGAGCGGGCGAGGGAAAAGGGGATGGGCGTGACGAGATTTACCCAGTACGACGAGAGTTTCGGGGTCAGGACCGGAACGGGAAGAACATGGCGGCGCAGTCCCAGTACGTGCGCTACGGTGCGCATCATTTCCCTGTATGTGAGCACCTCCGGACCGCCGATATCGATGACCTCACCGGCTGTCTCCGGCTTCTCGACGGCATCGAGCAGGTAGGAGAGGAGATCGGCGATGGCGAGGGGCTGTGTGCGCACGCTCACCCAGCGGGGCGTGATCATGACGGGAAGGCGGTTGACGAGGTGATGCATCATTTCGAAAGAAGCGCTGCCCGATCCCACGATCACCGCTGCCCGGAATTCCGTGACGGGAATACCGGACGACCGGAGAATATCGCCGACTTCGTGACGGCTGCGCAAATGCGGTGTCTGATTCGCATCCCGCCGCCCGAGACCGCCGAGGTAGACGATGCGCTTCACGCCCGCTTCCCGTGCGGCTTTCGCGACATGCTCCGCTCCGCGACGATCACGCTGTTCAAAATCTTCCTCACCGCCGGACATCGAATGCACGAGGTAGAACAGAACATCGGTATCGGCGAACGCCGGAGGCAACGTCTCGGGATTAAGAACATCCCCCGCGAAGACCTGCGTCATTTCTGCGTCCGCGGGAGGGATTTTGTTGGGATTTCGCAGAAGACAACGGACGTCATGCCCCCGCTGATTGAGTCGGGGAAGGAGGCGGCCGCCGATGTAACCGCTCGCGCCGAGAAGAAGGATACGTGCCATTAATACCTAACACTGCCGGAAGGAAAATGGTTGAACCAAGGTGCGATTCCGCCCGGATTACTGCGCAGATGCCGATCGTCAACGTAGTCGTTTCGTCCCTGTGCCTTGGGGATGTCTGGAAGGACTATGTCGACGCAGCAATGCTTGCGAAAGGGCGTTGTTCCTGCAGATATCGGCATAGGCAATCGCACTGCCGCGTGGCGTGCGCACCTGTGTCTGCCGATTGAGCTCCCAGAGACCGAAGCGGTGAGACCATCCCTTGTCCCACTCGTAGTTGTCAACGATGGACCAGTGAAAGTAGCCGCGGACATCAATCCCTTCCTGCAGCGCTGCCCAGACGCGTGCAACGTGCTCGACCAGAAAACGCGGTCGCAGTGCGTCTTCGCTGTCATCGACACCGTTTTCCGTGATGATTATTGGCCGGCCGTAGCCCGCGGCCCAGCGCATCGCGCGGGTGAAACCGTCGGGATGGAGAGCCACAAGTCCTGTCGCACTACGCGCCGCATCGGGCGGATAGAAGTAATACAATCCGAGGCGTCGAATATGGCGAAGCGACCATCCGATATGAACACCGGTGTAGTAATTCAGTCCGAAGAAGTCCAGTGTGTCCTGCGGAAGATCACGGCGGGAGCGAGCGAAAAGGGAAGGCATGCGGCCATAAACGGCAGCGTCCGGGAAAAAATCATTGACAAGATGCGAGAGCACTTCGACGAGACGGATATTCCATCGGCGCTGCGGATGCGCGGGCATGAGATCGTAGTGCAGGATGACGATGCCCACACGTGCCACAGACTGCCGTTCGTGGATCGCATGGTACGCGGCGCCATGTGCCTCGGCGAGCCGTGCCGCCACGCGGAACGCACTGCGGAGACTCTTTTCGCCGGGAGGATAATTTCCCCCGACATGTCCCTGCAGTACATAGGCGTTGGGTTCATTGAGTGTGCACCAGTCCGAGCAGAGATCGCCAAACCGTTCGACAACACCTGAAACATATTCACTGAAACGCTTCACTGCGTCAGGAGCGCGCCAGCCGCCGCGATCCGCAAACCAGATAGGATCGGTGTAATGATGCAGGGTGACGAACGGATGGAGACCGCGTTCATGCATCCCCTCCAGCATCATCCGGTAGAATTGAACAGCTTCCTCGTCCCAGCTTCCCGGCGCTGGCTGCAGCCGGCTCCATTCGAAGGAGCAGCGATGCGCATTCTGACCGCCCGCGGCCGCATGGTCGAGATCGTCACGCCAGCGACCATGAATCCATGCCGAGGCAACACCTGAACTCGAGCCGTCGAGAATATGCGCGGGATTCTGCTCCCAGCGCCACCAGGTGTTCGCGGTATTCTCGCCCTCAACCTGATGCGAAGAGGTTGCGCTTCCCCAGAGGAAGCCGGGAGGAAATGCAAAATCCTCACTCTGTGTCGAGGCGGACGCCATACGATCCCGTTCTGATAATTTGTTGCAGCAGTTGAAGGCAATATAATGAAAAGACCGCCCCGCGGGGGACGGCCTTCGCATGTTCAAATATCGTGCATCGATGGAACGCTCCATCACGGATGCACGAAAACCGGATGCCGCATCTGTCTCGTGTTTCAGTGAAGCACAGCCAGCCGCTGTGTTCGCGTCTGTCCGTTCCAGGAGGCACTCAGCATGTGGATGCCGGTCGGAAGCCCCGGCAGCGCCAGTTTCAGCCGGTGGGTGCCGCCGTGATGCATCCGTACCGTACAGCGATGAATCAGGCGGCCGAGCAGTCCGTAAACGGCGACCTCCACGGATCCGTGCTCCGGCATCCTGACAATGCATGTGAGCTGATCATGAACCGGCTGCGGGAAGACAGCGATGAGTTCAAACGACGGCGCTGCGGTCGTATTCAGAGTTTCAACCGCGACGGTCGTATTGTCTCCGTCATACCAGAAGCCGAAAAAGCCGGCGTGACTGTTCGATTTTGCTGTCCCGACAGCCGCCTGACCGACGGTCCCGTGAATCTGATGGCCGCTCCCGGATGCCTTCACGCAGCCAGAGGCCATGACAGAGCGCGGAATCCTGTGCTGCGCGTGTGTATTCGTGGCAGCAGTGATGATGATCAGAGTGGAAATGGCGAGAAAGAAGAACCTGGTCAATTGGGTGGTCATGGCGTCCTCCTGTCAGTGATGCGCATGATGGGATTGCCGTGCGTGGTCCTTGTCAGCGTTTGTTATCGATTCGAGTATCCGCATGTGCTGCTCGTATTCGAGACCCGCTTCTTCCGGAGCGCCGTACAGTGAAGGGTGGATGTACTTTCCGAGCCTGTCACCGGTTTTTGAGACCTCGGGAACAAGAGGATTCCTGCGTGCCCAGGCATCCTGTCGCTTCCCGGTCACTTCCCAGGAGATCTTGAGTCCGGGTGTGCCCCCGGCGATGCGGAACCTGTTATCGTGAACTTCTTCCGCAATGTACACCCGCGCCCATCCTCCGATGCAGGTCAGCTGGTATCGGATATCGGTGTTCACCGCCTCAAAGTAGGAGGGAAGAATTACGGTTGCTTCTCCGCGTTCGTCGAGAATGACATTGCCGGAATACGTGTTCAGCATTTCGCAGCTCTCTATCGCCATGTGGTAGAGGTATTTCCCGGCCGGATCAAGCGGGTGATCGATCGCGAAGCCCTTGGCACCACCGTGAATTGTCCCGCTCACCGAGAGGTCGCCTTCAATACGCACGTCACCGCGAAAGAATCCGGCGCGGGTAGCCATTCCAAGGTATCCGTAGTAGTTCTGCGGTTTGTATACCCCGACAACGCCGCCGTCCGAGTAGCCGATGTAACCATGATAGTCGCCCCGCTGACCAAAGACGCCGTTTGCTCCGCCGAGATATCCCCGCGTACTGTTCGCGGTATTCAATAGCAGCAGAAAACCCATCAGGGCCAGGGGGATAATGCAGAACACCGTACTGGAGTGAGTACTCATGGCGTTGGCTTCCTGTTGGAATGAACGGGATCTCTGGCATGCGGCACGCAGGCAGGAAGCGATGTGCGGAACCATGAATACACACGACCGCTCATTCCCGCCCGGCGTCGAATGCGACGGGATTCGTGCAGAAATGATGATGTTATCTTGAATACAGAAAAACATATCGAAATCAGACAGGTTTGTCAAGACCGCACGGGTTTGTATTTATCCCGATATAACACTATTTATATCTGCCTCTCCATGACACAGCCCGACACCGATTCACGTTGGTGCGTGTGGTGTTGTACGCCCGCACGCCTCCGCATGTGCTGTTGGAACAGGAAGGGACACCATGGAACTCGTGTTGTTTTCGGAAAGCACCGTTGGTGAGTTCTATGAGCGCGTCGTTTCCGAACGCGCGGAACGCAGGATATTCAATCTCCCTGCCGAGGACCTCTGTGCAGGGTCGGTCAGGGAGCATGTGGACAGCATTATTACCATGTTCTGTCCCGGCCGTCTGCTGCTTGATCCCGAACTGTTCGAGTCCGCCGGGAATCAACCGGAGGGACAATCGTGGAATCTCCACATGTGGCTTGAGTTTACCGGCCCCGCACGACTGTTCCATCTGCGTCCCCGTCAGCATTATACCGTGGCGCCGCTGGCAACACGGCTGCAACCGCCGGGCGGTGGCGTACCGGGATGCGTGATCATTCAGAAAGCCATCGTCTCCGCTTCCGATGTCACGGAGTACCGGCGATTCGCGGAACAGCAGTTCCGTGCCATACGCGACTGTGTGCAGTGGGTGAATGATGATCTGGATTATTACGAGCAGGGGCTTCGCGGATGGTTGTGGTCACTGCTGGAAACGAAGCGGAAACGGATCTGCTCCGAATTCCATACTGACATTCCCGAGCGCCGGCACTGAGCGACACTGTCGAGAGAGGGTGCAAGTCCAAACCTTTCAACCTTTTAATCTCAGCTTCATTGTTTCTTTCGGGAGCAAGCACTATTCTTTTTCTACCAGACTCAATGAGTTCCATTGATCTCCGTTCCCGCCGCACGCACCGAAGGATGAGTGTCGCATGAATCAGTTCCTGTATGCCGGATATGTGCTGCCCGGCGTGGCGAATGCACTCAGCGCATCCGGCACGGAGGACGAAAATGTTCTGTCCATCCTGCGGCAGCGCTTCTGTTCGACCGCTGCGGAAATCGCTTCGCCCGGTGGTAAGCCACCACCTGCCGATCCTGTCGTTGCCACCGCGGCCAATATCGTCTCCCGCGGGCTGCCGACCTTCCCTTCATATGAGATTCAGCAGGCCTTTGATCGCGCGATCGGACTGACGCGGAGCAGCGTCGATGATCGGGGACGGATACGTGGCACACTTGCTTCACCGGATCGTTCCGTTGGTGACCGCTTCCACGCAGCACTGGCTGCCGCTCAGACGGCACTGTCGCCGAAACGGAAGAAAGCGGATACGCCCGCGGACGGAGATCATGTTCTCGAAACCCTGCTGCGCGAGAGCGGGGCCGAGGTGACGGCGCTGCTCTTTTCGCCGCTCCTCATGGCGCGGATTCAGCGTGCTCTGCTGCACCTGCTCCTGAAAGCCGTTCTGGACCTTTCGGCTGATCGATGGCGAATCACCATCATCGAACGAGATGTCCCTGCCGCAGCGCTCGCCATCGCAGATCTCAGGGCGCTGTTCGATGCGCTTTTTGCACTTGAAGGGAAAGGACGTAGTGTACCTGATATCACGCTGACCGTATTGCCGTCGAAGGCGTTTGCGGATTCCCCGCTCCACCGTCACGCCGATGCCACGATCGCGAAGGATGCCCGTCATCTTCCCGCATCGGACTGCTGCATCGATGCCGCGATTCTCTCGTTTCCCGGTGCGGTGCATCCCGAGATTCCCTCAGACACGGCGGTCCATGTCACGCTGCGGACAGCCGGCGACGAAGGCGGTGCGCGGGAGTTCATGGCAGTAGAAGCAGTGCCCTGGGCTCCGATCGTGGACGCCGGGGCGCCAGACCGCAGCGACGCAGCGGTTCACCTCCTTCGACGGCTTTTTCGTCTGGATGCGTTTCGCGAACAGCAGCTTCCGCTGCTGGACCTTGCACTGCGGCAGCGGCCGATGCTTGTCAGTCTGCCCGCGGGGTCGGGCAAGTCACTGATCTACCATTTTGCGGCATTGCTGCAGCCGGCACGGTCGCTGATCATTGAGCCGCTGTCTTCTCTTGCTATCGACCAGGAACAGAGTCTGCGCGACTGTCTCATCGACGGTGTTGCCTGTCTGCACGAATCCCTGGCGGCGGAACAGCGGCGACAGGAAATCGCCAGCATGAAAAGAGGCGAGGTGTTCTGCACGGTCATGACTGCCGAGTTGTTTCGTGACGAGGAATGCATCACCGTCCTGCAGGAACTCCGCAATGCGAATGTATTTTTCTCACAGTGTGTGATCGACGAAGCGCATACGCTTTCGGAGTGGAGTCATGACAGCCGATGTACCATGTACGGTGCCGCGGAGGCTGCGGCGCAACGGCTCCGGGGCGGGAAGAAAGCCGTCGTTCCGCTGCGGCTGTTCACCTCCGCGATCGCCCGGGATGTCATCGAGGATCTTCGCCGTCAATGTGCGGCGGCCGGTCGAGCCGGCAGACTGTCAGACGGGGAAATCGTCGTTGAACGGAAATCCCTGCATTCCGCCACACACTATTCCGTGTATCCTTCCCCCGTCGGAAATTCCGCTCCGCGGGAGCTTCTGCGCGGCAAACGCGCGGCCATTGACAGCCTGCTGCAGCGGCTTCCCGCATTCTTCGATGAGCTGCAATCAACCGTGCCGCTGTCAAGCCGACTCCCTGATTTTCGTCCCGATACGTTTTTCTCCCGTGAAACGGGATACGCGGGAGTGCTGTACTGTCCGCGGCCATCCGGTGTTCTCGGCGTGACGAGCAAGTTCTCGCCGGCGGGCGGCGACTATACGGTTGCAGAAAAGCTCGAACGGGACGACCTCCGCATCGGCGTCTTTGTCGGAAAGGAGGAGGGGGTATCTCATGTCGGACGTCAGGTGCTCGAGGAAGCGGCGGCCGAGCGGAGCCGTTTGCGCGCGGGCGATATCAATCTGCTCGTCGCCACAGGGGCCTTCGGGATCGGCATCGATAATCCCCGTATTCGCTACACTGTACATCTCACCCCGCCGCCCAGTATCGAGCGCTTCGTGCAGGAAAGCGGACGGGCAGGCCATGACGGCAGATCAGCCCTGGCAGCCGTGCTCTTCGCTCCCGACGGAGCATCGCGCAGTGCCGATGCCGCCATCGCCACGGAGACGCAGGCGATCGCAACCAGCAGTGCCGCCCGGGAGAAACAGCAGCTGCATGATCTCCTGCATGAAATTTCGTATCCCGAGGATTCGAACACCGGACGCGTCGCGAACATGATCGAAGATGAGTTCGGCATCAATGTGCGTGTCAGCTACTGGCAGCGTGGACTCGACGAACGCATGTATGTGTATGAAGCAGGGAACGCCTGCGGTTACGTTGATCTCGTGACACAGGATGTCGTGACCGAGTCCGCAGTGCACGACGCGGAGTTCGCGCGCTCCATTCTGCAGTTTGCCCATGATGTCAGCCTCGCGGAGGCCGGCTCGGGACCGACCCTCTCATCCTGGGTCTCTGCAACCTTTCCGTCCGATGTGGATGACGGTATCGCGCAGCAGATGGTGGAGTTCGATCCCGACGCGACCTTTACCCTTCGTATCGGGTTCGAAAACGACCGGGAGCCGCTGCTCAACAGGATTCACCAGCTGCTCTGGCATGATGCAGACATTCAGATTCAGCGAAAGCTCCTCTCGCAGGCCAGCGCGCAGTCATGGACCGATTTCTGTTCGCAGCTGGAAATGCGCAGCAGGAAAATCGGTGCCTTCGAGGCGCTCGATGCCGATCTTGAACAGCGCCTCATCGCACTGTTCAATAAAATCCGCACGCGCGCGGATACCGAACGCGTTATTCAGCGCCTCGCCATGCTGGGAGCGGTGCAGGACTACACGATCAACGCCAGCGCACGGAAATTTTCGCTGACCATGCACGTGCGCCACGATAACGAATACCGCGAATCGCTGCGCGCGTACATGGGGACTTTTGTCCCGGAAGCACATGTCGAGCGCCTGCTTGCCGGACTGTCATCGTATCCGGGGGATTCCGAACTTGAGCGATGCCTCTATTTTCTCGTGGATTTCACATATCAACAGCCCATACGCCGCAGGCAGGAGGCCGTCGCCATCATGCTGCATGCCTGCGAGGTGGGAGCCGGGGAGGGAGCCGCGGCGTTTCGCCATGAACTCGATTTCAGCCTTCGCGCGAAATATGCCCGGCGTGACAGGCTGCCGCGTGACCTCAAAAGCGCAGCGGACCGCTTCGCCGTGCTGCAGACCTACCTTGGGCTGATTGAGGAGGATGCAAGTGGAAGCATGTTTGAGAATGCCGAGCATCTTGAACGCTCCTGCATCGAACTCGGTCAGGCAGGGGGGAATGATCCGCTGCTTGATGCTCTCGCCTCGTTCGCGAGACTGCTCATGTGCCGTAATGACCAGCGAATTCCCGCGCTACGCGCGCAGTTTGTTGATGCCGTGACCGAGTGCGCCGCTGCATCCGGCATCAGCGGTTCGCGGTATCTCGAGGCGGTGACGCCGCTTTTCCAGTTGTTTCGCCGCTATTTCTCACAGGAGCTTACCTCGCAGCTGAGAACGGAACTCGAAAATGCTGCAGATAGGATCAGGAAATCGGTACCGCGATCCATGCCAACTCTGACCGGGACTGCCGGCGACGACGTTCCGGGAGCAATGCACGATCTCACCGCTGCGCCCGTATCTCCACCGGCACGGGATGACACCCCTGCATCCAGGGCGGCAGAAAAGTCCGGCGGAACAGACGCTGAACGCAGGACTGAAGGCACGGGGAGGGTGGACCGGAAGCGTGAATCTCGCGCGCCGCGCCGTGCTGATACGGAGCACGAACGCAGACCTGCGGAGAGACCCGAAGCGGAGGAGAAGCATTCAGAGACACCGGAGAGTGAAACGGATATCGAGGCGATCCTTGCGGATCTCGAGCGGACACTCGCCGGTGATCAGGATACTCCGTCAGAAAAGCCCCCTCGTCGGCACAAAGATCCCGCAACAGATTCTGCATCGAAAGAAGCGCCGGGCGAAGACCGGAAACGTGTCAGTGAGAGGGAATCGCCATCCGGAAAATCCCGGGCAGCGGGAAAGAAATCATCGGCGGAGCTCAGTGCCGCTGCGAAGCAGAAGCCGTCCGCAGAGAAGGCAGCGCGGCGAAAATATACCGCAAGGAAGAGTGCCGCTACACGTTCAGCGGAGAAGCACGACCCCGGGGAAACGGATCCTGGCGCGACAGTGGATCCTGCGGTTGACCAGGCTCTTACATGGCTGCAAACATTCAACAATAGATTCCTGAAGGATTATGAATCCCGAAACGCTCGCATCCCTGCAGGCTCTTGAGAAGGAACTGGAGCGCCTGCGCTCCGCTGTGGACCACATCGATCAGGCGAAGTCTGTCTCCCAGAAAGTCGTCGGTGCCGTCGCGCTCATCCAGAAAAAATACGGGGAACATCTCGATGCGCTGCTGGCCGCGCAGAAAGAAGCAGCGGAGCAACTCGGTGAAGGGACGCAGGACCGCTTTGAGGAAATCAGTGGCAGTGCGCGCCGCCATATCCTCGAGTCGGCCGCACGTGCCAAAAAATACCTCGAGGATTACAACAGGCAAATGCGTGAAGCGCTTGACAGCGCGGGCAGTATCGCGGGTGATCACGTCGAGGAGATTTCCTCGAAAGCCGCGGACGTTGTGCGCGACGCCGGGGCGCAGCTTGAGAAACTGACCGAGCAGTCTTCCGAACTGCTGGATTCTTTCCGCCGGGAATCAGAGGAACAGATTCTGCGGTCGGGAGAAAAGATCGAGGAAGATGTCAGGAATCTCCTCCAGCAACTGCGGGAGGATTTCGATGAGCTGCAGCGTTCGGCGGCGCAGTCTGTCCAGAAGGCCGGAGGCGCAGCCGCGAAGCATGCCAATGACATCACCGAGAAGGCGCGTTCCGCACTCGATGCGATGGATGCGTCGGCGCGGCAGAACGTGCAGGAAATCACTGCGGAGACCCGGACCGCGCTCGAGAAACTTGAACATTCCGTAAAGAGACATATCGAGGAAGTCGGCGTCCTCGCGCAGGGTGGGGTGAAGGAAACCGCGGCCCTTGCGCGGTCAGCTGTGGAGGATGCAGGAAACCAGTCCAAGAGAATTTTTGCCGCCATCAAGAAGGCGCACGATCAGCAGATCACCGATTTCGAAAAAGTCACCGTCTCATCGGATGCACTGATCGCCGCCTCGGGGAAACTCGTTCGCACGATCGATGCCATCGATTTTCCGTCGCGGCTGCAGGGTATCGAAAACGACATTCGCTCGCTGCACTACAATTTCAACACCGCCATGTCCCGTCTCGATGGACTGGAAAAATCCACGGAAGCATCCATGGCATCCATGGGTGATGAAATGGTAGGCAAAATCGGCCGGGTCGAAGCGTTCACGGACAAGACCATCCGCACATTCAGCGACGAGGTTGAAAAGCGCTTCGCGGAACAACAGAAAACGCTCGGAGCGACACGGGTCATTGTCATGCTGCTTCTGCTGCTCAACCTGCTGATGGCCGCCGGAATCTACATGCTGTGGAGCGGCAGCGACACGTCGGAACCGCAGGGAGAGCCCGAACTGTACGAGACGCTCGACTCACTTGCCGTGCCGGAAGCGGATCAGCAGCCGTAATCCGAAACGATCCGCGACGAAACGCTGCAGGGACTGCGCGCGGCCCGTCAACGGATATACTCGTTACAGAGATGGTCAAATCTCTCTTGCGGAATTTTGTCCCCGTGTTGTACATTTTTCCCCGTGGGAGCCGCGGAGGATGTGCTCCTCCGGCGGCGGAAACTCATCTGAAATAATCGGAGGACACAATGCGCACACAGCTCGGAATGACCGCTGTCCTGCTGCTGATGCTCGCAGGCTGCGGATCTGCGCCACCGCAGAAAACGATTATCTCGGAGTTCAATCCGGAAACCGACTTCCGTCTGTACAAGACCTATCGATGGTTCGACGGACCCTTCCTGCCCGGTGATCCGGCCACGTCAGAAGAGACGCAGTATCATACGGTTCGCAACGCCATCAATAAAATCTTCCGCGCAAAGGGATACGAGTGGCAGCAGTTCGAGGCTACCGATCTCGTACTGCACATCCACAGCGGACTCGACACGCCGCCGGAAATCGACCAGTGGATGACGTACAACTGGTACAAGCCGTGGTGGGGCGCCTACGGTCCAATGGTGGAAGTCAGCCGTTTCGAGCCCGGCATGCTGGTGCTGGATATCATCGATGCAAAAAACGTCGAGCTGATATGGCGTGGACTCATTCCCGATTTCTATACTCCGGAGGGCAGACTGCGCGACGTCGAGGGCTTTGCCGACCGCATACAGCGGGCATTGCGTGATTTCCCCGCAGCTATTTGACCACCATGCTTCAGTATACGCGCATCCTCATTGTTGTTCCACTGATCCTTCTGGCGTCCTGCGCACGGCAGCAGCCCGGTGTCGTGTCTGCCGCCGCACCTGCCGCGGCCGAAGCGGGATGGGACATGCTGCTCGCCGGCGGCAATGCTGCTGATGCCGCCGTCGCCGCGGCCTTCACACTGGGGGTGGCGGAACCCGCGGGTTCGGGCATTGGGGGGCAGAGTGTTGTGCTTCTCCAGCGGCCCGGCGAGCTGCCCATTGTCCTCGACGGCAGTTCCTCTGCGCCGCGTCAGCTGCCGTCGGAGGTGATCAGCGCTGGAGCGGGAGCCGCCGACGCCTCGGCAGAAACCGGGCTGTCGGAAATCGGCATCAGCGCCGCGCGGGATCCGTTCGCGGGGAGGCGCGGGACGACTGTTCCGACGACGGTGCGTACGCTCCACGCACTGTGGCGCGACTACGGCAGCGGGGAGCTGTCCTGGCAGGATGTTCTCGCACCCGCCATCCGCGCCGCCGAAGAGGGCGTGCGCTTCGGTCCCTTCGCCCGGTCCGCGCTGCGCTCCTCGCGTGAACATCTGCTGAAGGACAGTCTTGCCCGCACGGTGTTCCTCCCCGGTGGCCACATCCCTGCCGTAGACCGGATCGTGCGTCAGCCGCAGCTCGCACGCACGCTTCGACGCATCGCCGCTGACCCGGAATCCTTCTATACGGGTGAGATCGCCGATGAGATCGTCGCGGACATGCGGCGGCACGGCGGCTGGCTCAAGGCGGAGGATCTCGCATCCGTGGAGGATCCGATCGAGCGCAAACCGCTGCACGTGCGGTATCACGGGAAGGATATCTATAGTGTACCGCCGCCGTACGGCGGCTGGGTGGTGCTGCAGGCGCTCGCCTTGCTTGATGGGGAGGAACAGACCGGCGGGGCCGGGGGAAGTGATGCGCTCATCGAAGCGCTGACTGCCGCGCACCGGTCGCGTCGTGAGTATCCCGTCCGTGCGCTGCGAGGAGAGGATTCAACCGCGGCCGGACATCTCACACCGCAGCGAATCCGCGCACTGCGCCGTGACGCACCCGGCAGCGGGGAGACCACGCATCTGAGCGTCGCCGATGCTGACGGGATGGTCGTGGGAATATCCCAGAGCGTCAACTACTATTTCGGCGCGAAAGTCATGCATCCGACGCTCGGGTTCTTCTACAATGATTATATGCGTGAATTTGTTCGCGACGATGCGCGGCATCCCTACGCGCTCAAACCGGACGCACTTCCCTATTCGTCCATGAGCCCCACGGTTGTCACGGAAAACGCGTCCCCGCTGCTGATGCTGGGCAGTCCCGGAAGCGCCCGCATTATCTCGGCGGTCGTTCAGGTCATTCGCGCGACGATCGGCGAGGGCGCAGATCTGGCTGACGCCGTGTCCCGGCCCCGCCTGCACGTCATTCCCGACAGCGCCGTGTTTTTCGAGGATGCCGGCCATCGGGATGCATGGATCCATCGTGGGGGTGCAAATGGCAAGGCCGGAGATCCCCCTTCGGATGTATCGATCAGGGGACGCAACCCCTGGTTCGGGGGAGTGCATGCGGTGATGCGGACGGAGGAAGGGTGGATCGGCGCAGCTGATCCGCGGCGGGACGGCGCCGTGCGTCCGGATTCACGTTCGGCGCGATGAAGAAATTTCCAGCCGTCTTTTGACCTTTTCCCCGCGCAGTACTACATTTTTCTTTCAGGATATCACCGTTCCGTAATTTCCTGCGACGAGCATGTTTCCCACAAGCACGGGAGCGCATCATGGCCGCACCAGACGATTTCTCCTACTCCGCGGAACCGGAGCCGCACAAGGCCCGGACCAAGGCGATTCTTGCCGCCCATCCCGAAGTCCGTGCACTGATCGGCCGCACACCGGCAAGTTTTTTTCTCATCCTCAGTGTGGTCGCCATCCAGGTCACCGCTGCCTGGCTGCTGCATACGCTGCCATGGTGGACCGCCATCATCGCGGCCTGGCTGTTCGGCGCATTCGCCAGCCACATGGCCTACGTTCTGATACACGAGGCCGCGCACAACCTGATCTTCAAAAAGAAAGCGGCGAATATGCTGGCCGGCATTTTCGTGGACATCGTCAACGTGGTCCCCAGTGCGGTGTCATTCCGCAGTTACCATTTGAAGCATCATTCATATCAGGGGGATTATGACTTCGATGCGGACCTCGCGAGCAGGTGGGAAGCGCGTCTTGTCGGTCATACCTTCATCGGAAAAGCGCTGTGGCTGCTGTTCTTCCCCGTGTTCCAGGGACTTCGGCCTCCGCGGCTGAAAAACATCCCTTTCATGAGCGGCTGGGTCGTACTCAACTGGATCGTCGTCTTCGGCTTTGACGCGCTGGTGATCGTTTTTCTCGGACCGACGGCCTTCCTGTATTTCGTGCTTTCCTTCGCCTTCGCTATCGGACTGCATCCGCTGGGTGCGCGGTGGATTCAGGAGCATTATCTCACCGCTCCCCCGCAGGAGACCTACAGCTATTACGGTCCGCTGAACATCGTCGCGCTGAACGTGGGCTATCACAACGAGCACCACGACCTGCCGTCGGTGCCCTGGAACCGCCTCCCGAAGCTGAAGGCGGCGGCACCGGAATTCTACGAGAACCTTCACTCGCACAGTTCATGGACCCGTCTTCTCCTGCGCTTCATCTTTGACCCGAAGCTGTCCCTGTACAGTCGCATGGTGCGCGTCAGGCAGTAGGCATAGCCCCACGCGTGAGCGTGGGGATGGAGGAGGCAGTAGCCCCACGCGTGAGCGTGGGGATAGAGGAGGCAGTAGCCCCACGCGTGAGCGTGGGGATCGAGGAGGCAGTAACCCCACGCGTGAGCGTGGGGATGGAGGAGGCAGTAACCCCACGCGTGAGCGTGGGGATAGAGGAGGCAGTAACCCCACGCGTGAGCGTGGGGATAAAGGAGGCAGTAACCCCACGCGTGAGCGTGGGGATAGAGGAGGCAGTAACCCCACGCGTGAGCGTGGGGATCGAGGAGGCAGTAACCCCACGCGTGAGCGTGGGGATCGAGGAGGCAGTAACCCCACGCGTGAGCGTGGGGATGGAGCAGCAGGCACAATTCCGCACTCCCCGCGAAAAACTGCCTGCTGGCAGCGCAGATGTTCAATCAGACTGATAAAAGGATCCCATGAACAATACATTTGACTTCGGCGGCGAGATTGTGTGGCGTCCCTCATGGGATGACATTGATCGCAGTAACCTGCAGGCATTCATGAAGGAGCACGCCATCGCCTCGTTCGATGAACTGCTGCGCCGCTCCACCGGGGACGTGGCCTGGTTCACCGATGCCATTCTGCGCTTTCTCGATATTCAATTCGACACTCCCTACACGCAGGTGATGGATCTCGAAAAGGGCATGCAGTTCCCGCGCTGGTGTGTCGGCGGGGAAATGAATATCGTCACGAACTGCGTGGACAAGTGGGCCGCGGATCCTGTGCAGCGCGATCGCGACGCCTTCACATGGGAAGGGGAGGAAGGCACGGTGCGGAGTCTCACCTATGGGCAACTTGCGGCGGAAGTCAATCGCTGCGCGAATGCATTACGCGCACTGGGATTCGGGAAAGGTGATGCCATCGGCCTCTACATGCCCATGACGCCGGAAATCGTAATTGCTCTCTTCGCCATCGCCAAAATCGGCGGTGTCATTCTGCCGCTTTTCTCCGGGTATGGCGAAAGCGCCGTGGCCTCGCGTCTACGGGATGCCGATGCGGCGGGACTCTTCACGGCGGACGGTTTTTTTCGTCGCGGCGAAGTGGTGGATCTCAAGCGCGTCGCGGATGCTGCCCTTCGTGACGTGCCCACGATGCGGCATGTCATCGTGCAGCGCCGCACGAGGCATGACATCCCGATGCAGGAGGGACGCGATCTCTGGTGGGATGACATCGTGCCCGAACAGTCGGCGCAGGCGCAGGCCGAGCGGACCGCAGCCGAGGATATCCTCATGATCATCTACACATCGGGCACGACGGGACGTCCGAAAGGCGCGGTGCACACGCACTGCGGCTTTCCGGTCAAGGCGGCGCAGGACATGGCCTTTGGCACCGACGTGCATCGTGACGACCTGATCTACTGGATGACCGACATGGGATGGATGATGGGGCCGTGGCTCGTTTTCGGCGCCACTCTGCTCGGGGCAAAGTTCTTCCTGTTTGACGGCGCGCCGGATGTCCCCGGCGTCGACCGCCTGTGGGACATGGTGCAGCGGCATCGCATCACAGTACTCGGCATTTCTCCCACCCTCGTGCGTGCCCTGATGAAGCATGGCCTCGATCCCGTGCGCGCGCACGACCTGTCCACGCTCCGCTTTTTCGCCTCAACGAGCGAACCCTGGAATCCCGGTCCCTGGATGTGGCTCTTCCGCGATGTGGGTGAATCCCGCTGTCCGATCATCAATTACTCCGGGGGCACGGAAATCAGCGGCGGCATCCTCATGGGCAACCCGCTGCTGCCGCTCAAGCCCGCGGCGTTTTCGGCGCCATGCCCGGGCATCGCCGCCGACGTATACGACGAGCTCGGGAATCCGCTGCGCGGCGCCGTCGGCGAACTGGTTATCACCGCACCGTGGATCGGGATGACGCGCGGTTTCTGGCGTGATGACGAGCGCTATCTCGAAACCTATTGGTCACGCTGGGAAAACGTCTGGGTGCACGGGGATTTCGCCGCGGTGGATGAGGACGGCCTCTGGTACATCCTCGGTCGCTCGGATGACACCATCAAGGTTGCCGGCAAGCGCATCGGTCCGGCGGAAATCGAAAGCCTTCTCGTGCGGCACCCGGCCGTCAACGAAGCCGCGGCTATCGGCGTTCCGCATGAACTGAAGGGAAGCGAGGTTGTGTGCTTCTGCGTGCTCAATCCCGGCCACGCCCCGGACGGCGCGCTCGTCACGGAACTCCGTGAATCCGTCATGCGCGACATGGGCAAGCCCCTCGCGCCGAAACGCATTCATTTCATCGGCGACATCCCGAAAACACGAAACGGGAAAATCATGCGCCGCATCGTCCGCAGCGCCTATCTCGGCGAGGATCCGGGTGACGTATCCAGTCTCGTCAATCCCGGCGCGGTCGATGAAATCGCCGGTATCGGCTGACATCGAACCACCATTCCGCGCGCACGGTCGGCGGGGAGGGAATCTACGGTCGGAGGATCATCCGCGCAGGGGAAAAAAGAAAAAAGAAATTTTTTCCGAAATAGGGAACTTCCCCGGATACGGGGCGTGTTGTCATATCGATACATCGACATATCTATATGTGGCAATACGACATGACAATCACCATTGAAAAGACAGACCAGGAATTGCTTGAGGAAGCCAGCAGCATGCTGCGTGCCGTCGCGCACCCGGTGCGCCTGGCGATTGTGGAGCTGCTGGACAACGATACGCGCTTCAACGTGACCGAGATTTTCGAGCGTCTGGGACTCGAACAGGCCGTCGCATCGCATCACCTTTCCATTCTCCGGGACCGCGGTGTGCTGAACCAGGAGCGGGAAGGAAAACACGTGTATTATTCCCTGCGTCATCCCCGGCTGACCGAAATCGTGCACTGTGTCAAAGACTGCTGCATGGTGTGAGATGGAAGCAATGACGACTCTGTTCGGATTTCTTGCCGCCGTGCTGATCGGCGTGACGCTCGGACTCATCGGCGGCGGCGGATCGATTCTGACTGTACCCGCACTCGTGTACCTGGTCGGCGTCGCACCCGTGCCGGCAACGGCATATTCTCTCTTCATTGTGGGACTGACGGCGCTTGTCGGCGCGGTCGCTTACATGCGCAAGGGGCTCATCAGCTACCGCACCGCGCTGGTGTTCGGCGTGCCATCCTTCATCGCAGTATTTCTGACACGCAGCTTCCTCGTACCGGCGATCCCGACGGAGCTGTTTTCCGTCGGAGGATGGATGATCACGCGCGATATCGGCATCATGCTGCTGTTCGCCGCCCTGATGATCGCCGCCTCCGTGTCCATGATCCGCAAGAGCAGGAAGGAAAGCGCTGGCGAGGAAATCCAGTACAATTATCCCATGATATTTGTCGAGGGACTCGTGGTCGGGGTGCTGACCGGGCTGGTCGGCGCCGGCGGGGGTTTCCTCATCATTCCGGCGCTCGTCGTGCTCGCACGGCTTCCCATGAAGCTCGCCGTCGGCACGTCACTGCTGATCATCGCCGTCAAGTCCCTGATCGGATTTACCGGCGACATGATCACCATGCCGATCGACTGGGGCTTTCTCGCCCTGTTCTCCGTGTTCGCGATTGCGGGCATCATCCTCGGCAGCTGGCTGACGCGATACGTCTCCGGCGCCCGTCTCAAGCCCGCCTTCGGCTGGTTCACGCTCGCGATGGGCGTCTACATTATCGGAAGAGAAATAGCAATCAACACATTGTAACATCATTCACGGACGAATAGATCATGTTCAACGATATCTTCTCCGCCCTGCGCGGAACACAGGTCAGGGTCCCGAACATCGGGTCCGAGGAATTCGCCCGGCTCATGCGCGAAGAGAAAGACGCCGTCATTCTCGATGTCCGCACGCCGGGTGAGTTTGCCGCGGGACATATCCCTAACGCGGTAAACATCGATATGATGGACCCGCAGTTCCAGCAGAAACTCGACTCCCTCGACAGGGGGAAACCCATGCTGCTATACTGCCGCAGCGGCAACCGCAGCTATCACGCGGGCAATGCCATGCTGAAAATGGGCTTCGAGCACGTGTACAATCTCGCCAGCGGTCTTCTCGACTGGCACGACTCCCTGGAACGATAAATACGACCTGATGAACGAATACCGGAGAAAATGAGTCATGTTTTTTCAGCATATATACGAACGAGGACTGGCACAGGCGAGCTATTTCATCGGATGTCAGGCGACCGGCGAGGCGCTGGTCGTCGATCCCCGCAGAGACATCGATGTGTATCTCGAACTCGCCGAGAAGCACAACATGCGGATTACGCACATCGCGGAAACGCACATCCACGCAGATTTCCTGAGCGGCTCACGTGAACTTGCTGCCGCCACGGACGCGACCATGTACCTTTCCGACGAGGGTGGAGCCGACTGGCAGTATGCCTTCGATCATGTGGGTGTCAGGCATGGCGATCATTTCATGGTCGGCAACCTTCGTGTCGACGTCCTTCACACTCCGGGACACACGCCCGAGCATGTATCCTTCCTGCTGACGGATACGCCCGCGAGCGATCGTCCCGTGATGATTTTCACCGGCGATTTCGTGTTTGTCGGCGACGTCGGACGTCCCGATCTTCTCGAAAAGGCCGCCGGCATTCAGGGCACGCGAGAGAAGGGGGCACGCGACATGTTCCATTCCCTCAAACGTTTCAAGGCGCTGCCTGATCATATCCAGGTCTGGCCCGGTCACGGCGCCGGATCCGCCTGCGGAAAATCGCTCGGCGCCGTGCCCAGCAGCACTGTCGGGTACGAGAAGATCACGAACTGGGCACTCCGCATTGATGACGAGAAGGAGTTCGTCAGCGAACTGCTCGCCGGACAGCCAGAACCGCCGAAGTATTTCGCCATGATGAAAAAGCTCAACAAGGTTGGTCCGAGCGTCCTGGGCGGTGTCCCGCATCCCGCGCGTCTGACACTCCGTCAGTTTGAAGACGCCGTGAAGCAGGGGGTTACCGTCGTCGACACGCGCGACAAGCTCGCGTTTGCAGGCGGTCATGTGCCGGAGAGCCTGAACATCCAGGACAACAATGCCTTCAGCACCTGGGCTGGGTGGATGCTGTCGTATGACAGACCCTTCCTGCTCGTCGCAGCCGACAGCCGCATCGAGGACCTGACGCGTGCGCTGATCCGTATCGGGCTCGATCATATGGTCGGATATGTCAGCGACATGGATCGTATCGGCGACACGGGGCATACCATGCGTGTCATGGACCAGATCACCGTTGAGGAATTATACGCCAACCGTGACCGGTATCACGTGATCGACGTCCGGGGCTATACCGAGCATGAAGCGGCCCACATCCCCGGAGCGCAGAATATCCATGCCGGCTACCTGCGTGAGCATCTCGATCAGATTCCTCGCGACAGGACTGTTGTCGTGCACTGTGTCAGCGGCGACCGCTCGAGCATCGCGACCAGTCTGCTGCTCTCCGAGGGCGTTCGCAACGTGCGCAATCTCACCTGTGGATTCAACGGCTGGCGTCAAAACGGATATCCGATCGAGACGGCACTGCCACAGGACGCTGACGTCCTGGCGGCCTGACCGTTTCACATCCCCGGTCCGCGCCCTGTATCCCGCTTTCACGTCATCGTCGTGAAGCGATCCATCGTCCCGTCTGTCTCCGTGCAGGCGGGACGTATTTTTTTTCGTGAAATGTTGTGGAAAAAGTCAACTTTAGGTATTCTTAAACTTAGTCAGTCCTTTATCCGGAGCCTTTCATGAAATGCTTCGACCCACCCTCTCACCGTTCCGATCGCAGTGCAGCTTTCCTGCTGGTCACGGTTGCTGTCATCGTTTCCCTGTGTGTTTGCACACTGGAAACCTACGCGCAGAGTGACAGCGACCTGGACGTGAAAATCGGGCAGATGCTGATGGTGGGATTTCGTGGGACGAGTGCCCGCGAGCAGAGCAGTATAGCGAAGGACATACATGATCTTCATCTCGGGGGAGTGATTCTCTTCGATTTTGACGTCGAGAAAAAGGAATACGGGAGAAATATCGTCTCACCGATGCAGTTGCTGGACCTGACGGCACAGCTGCAGCAGCTCTCGCCGAGTCCTCTGCTGATCGCCGTGGATCAGGAAGGTGGGATGGTCACCCGCCTCAAGAGCAGCGAGGGATTTCCGCAGAATGTGTCGCATGCGTATCTCGGGCGCATCGATATTGCCGACACCACGAGGTACTACTCCGATCTGTTGGCCCGTTCCCTGGCCATCGTCGGTATCAATGTGAATTTCGCGCCGGTGCTCGATCTGGACATCAATCCCGACAACCCCGTCATCGGCAAGCTGGACCGCAGCTTTTCCGCCGATCAGGATATCGTGACCCGGCATGCTGGACTGTTCATCGATGCCATGCACAACTGGGATGTGCTGAGCGCGGTCAAGCACTTCCCCGGCCACGGAAGCTCCGTCGAGGATTCCCACCTCGGCTTCGTCGATGTCACTGATACATGGTCGGAAGAAGAACTCGCCCCGTACCGGGCGCTCATTGCGCAGGAGAAGCTGGATCTCGTCATGACCGGACATATCTTCAACCGGGATCTGGATCCCGAATGGCCGGCGACACTTTCAGAGAGCATCATCGACGGGACGCTGCGGGAGCAGCTGGGATTCGACGGTGTGGTCGTCAGCGACGACATGATGATGCGGGCCATCACCGAACACTACGGGCTGGAAACCGCGATCAAGCAGGCCGTCAATGCCGGTGTGGATATCCTCATATTTGCCAACAATACCTACGCATATGATCCCGACATCGCCCGGGTTGCGTTCACGACGCTGAAAAACCTTGTCATGAACGGTGATATCCCCCGTGCGCGCATCGACGAATCCTACGACCGCATTCGTGCCCTCAAGAAACACCTCCACTGACAATTCCCCTCATATCGGTTCCGCATCTTGTCTTTGATCGTGGATTGAAGTATATTTCATTTTCGTGTTGAAAACGGAGATTCTTGCGATATGTTCACCGTACTCATGATCCTTATCATCCTCATCAGCATCGCCATCACGGGCACTGTGCTCATGCAGAACCCGAAGGGCGGCGGACTTTCCAGTGCGTTCGGCGGAAGCAGCGGCGGCATCGGCACCATGCTCGGTGTCCGGCATGCCTCCGACATTCTCGCCAAGACGACCTGGGGACTTTCCATCGCATTCGTGGTGCTGATTTTCGCGGTCAACATGTTTTTCCTCCCCACCGAAGGGACGCAGGAAAGCATTATCCAGCGCGAGGCCAGTGAAGCGCCGATCTCCCCGATGGAGAAGCAGCAGCAGATGCAGGAGCAGGCCGCGCCTCCCCAGGGCGCCGAGCAGGCACCGCCGCCTGCGGGCGGACAGACCGCCCCGGCAGGTACACAGACCGCGCCGGCCGACGGACAGGCCCCGCCACCGACGGAGTAACTTCTGTACATCCAGAATTGAGCGGAACCCCACGGGGTTCCGTTTTTTTTTTGTCTCCACCGCTCCACAGATCCGGTGTCCGTTGAATGATCGCCGTAGCCTGTGCTGCCTGTTCGCCTGTCCTTTGTAACATAACGGACTGAGAGGTGTTTATGGATTAAACATGCCACTTTGTCCAACACAAAAAGCTGCCCTCCGTGTCACATCGTACCCCGCACCGCTTCTGGCATCCCCATGGATGGGGCTTTCTGCTGGTTTCATCTCTTGCCGTGCTTCTGCTCTGGATTGTTGCCTCTCCTGCCTGCACGGCACAGCCTTCCCTTACACTTCATCGCGCCGTCGTGAACTATCCCACGGTCCGGCTCTATTTCACCGTACGATGTGACAGTATCGTGCAGAGAACCTTTTCGATCCATGATTTCCGGATCTTCGATGATGGAATCGAAGTCCCTGGCTTTTCTATCCAGTGCCTCCCGTTTGGCTGTCCGTTCTCCGTCGGACTCGTGCTCGATGCCAGCAACTCCATGACGGGCGCAGCCACCGATGTCGTCAGTGGTGCCAGCGGGTTCATCAACAGTATGGAAGCCGGCGTGGATGAAGCTGCTGTCGTCCTGTTCAACCAGTCGTCGAGCATTGTACAGCACATGACAACCGATCAGTCGGCGCTGCTGTCTGCTGTGGCACAGATGACGATACAGGGACACACGGGCTGGCGCGACGCCACATACGAAGGGATTATGGAAGTCGCGGATCGTGCGAGCCATCAGACGAAGGCGCTTATCCTCGTCAGTAATGGCGGCGACAACACATCGACACACTCCACCGCAGAACTCATCGATTCTGCACTTCACAAAGACGTGCGGATCTTTTCAATTATCGTCGGAGGTGGACCGGATTACGAGGATATGATACTCCTGTCTGACACGACGGGTGGCGTCGCGCTGCATGCGGCGCAGTCCTCGATGATTCCGTCACGCTTCGCGATGATCTATGATATTCTCAAGGACTGTGAATGCAGTCTCGAGTACAAGATCAACTGTCCTGACGGATCGGAGAATCTCGTCGAACTTCAGCTCGTGAATTATTGCGGGGGAAATGACACTGCCTACGCCAGGTACAGGGTGCCCCTTATGCCGGAGCTGTTCCAGGAACTCAGGATGCATCTGTCCGCGGCCAGGAGCTACGGTGGTCGTGATGTGACGCTTACGCTGCGCAGTGAGAATGTGCCGCCGGACCTTACGTTCTATCCACTGACCTTTCTGCTGCATCATGATCCGGTTCGCATGCCGCTGAAAAGCGTGCGCATTCCGCCGTCCTCGATTCTCTCAGGCATGTCCGTGACGGCAACTCCGGCGGCAAACGGTACCAGAATTCGAATGGCCGGGCGGAGTCCGCTTGCTGATGCCGGTATCCTTCTCGAATGTACGTTCCATCCGGAACCCCGGGTTTCCGATACCGTCTGTCATGAAATCTGGGCGGTGGATCCCGCGTTCGAAGAAGGGTGCCTGATTCCCGTTATTGACACGGGGCGCATCTGTGTTCTACCCGATCAGGCGGAGGTATCGTGCCAGATGACGGGACCCACACGAGTCTCCTGGTCACACAGACTTCAGCGATATGCGCCCGACGTATTTCCGGTGACGGTCATGATGCAGAATCAGGGGACGCGAGACGCGGAAGGGATGCGCCTGCAGTTCAGCGTGGATACGTCGGTTGTGCGTGTGCTGTCGTTTGTTTCGGATTCGCTCACCGGAACGAATGACACACTGTGTGCTTCACAGGAGCTGTCAGCCACCTGGATGCTCGAAGCGCTGCCGCGGGTCGCCCCGGATACCGTCGAGATATGCGTGACGGCGACGTTCGCGAACCATGCCCCCGTTCGGTGCTGCATGACCGTCGCCATTTCCGCCGCGGGGCCCGAGCTCGACTGCTCTCTCGTCCTTCCTGTCCTGGAGGCGGATTCCGTGCATCCACGGTATGTTCCGGAGCGTTTTCCCGTTCGCGTGGATGTGATGAATCACGGGGTGTCACCGAGTGATTCTGTCATGGCGACACTTGTGCTGCCAGCGGACATGCTGCTCGACGGCTCCGATCTGAATGGAAGTATGAGCAAATTCATCAATCCGGCCATGCTGCAACCCTCGGAGCAGGGAAGCGTATCCTGGACGGTGCGTCATCTCCCCCGCGCGGAAGCCCATCACGATACGATTCTTGTCTATCTCACAGGAACCGATGGAAGCGAAACACACTGCTCGACCGAACTGCTGGTCCCCGCACTGCGGCTCTACCGCCTGGGTGGCAGCTGCCTGATCCCGGATTCGCTTCTGTTCGACTGCAGCACCGGGACGTACACGCCAGCGCCGTTTACGGCCGAGGTGACGCTGACCAACCACGGAATCAGCGCCGCACACCATGCGACAGCAACGATTCTGCTCCCACCTGAAGTGACGTTCGATCCGCCCGGACAGCCGATCACAAAGGCCTGGCCTGACAGTATCCTTCCATGGCAGCCGGGGGATTCGATCAACGTGATGGACTGGACGCTGCGCTGGACCGGGAGGTATCCCGACCGTCGCTCGGCGACGATCACATTTGTCCTGGCCGCGCGGACGGGGGAAGGAGCCGCGTTCGATACGGCGGTCGTATCCTGTCCCGTTTCCGCTGCGGGAATCCCCGATTCGCTGTACTGTGAACTCCGGATGATGGACAGTCTGCATGTCAGCGACGGAACGAGTCTTTCTCCGAATCCCTTTCCCGTCCGGTACCTCCTCCGTAATGACGGATCTGCCGACGTGGACATCGACAGCATCGAAATATTCATCATGGATCCTCTCCTGCATCTTCATCCGACATCCCCGCACGGGATGAAGGTGCCGGTGGGTGTTCAGTTGCAGTCCGGAGAAACCATCTCCTGGGAGTGGTTTGTGTCAGCCAGTGGAACTGATGCCGACCGCGAAGCCATGATCCGCGCATGGATTATTGACGGAGAGGGAAATCGTCTGTATTGTGAAAAGAGCATCCACATCCCCGCCATCGCACCCGACGACATCGTCTGTGACCTGACAATACCGTCGATCCGTGTTGACCGGGACAGCGCACGCTATGAGCCCATGCCATTTCCTGCCGTTGTTACCGTGTCCAATTACACACAGTTACTCTCCGACTCGATACAGGTGGAATTGCATCTTCCGGCGGGATTTCAGCTCGCGGGACAGGATGCCCCGGATCGGTTCCGGAAGTTCATCGTTCCCGGTCGACTGTTCCCGGGTCAGTCCGGAAGTGCTGCATGGTGGGTCACGCATCCACGGGTGGCTTCGATGCGGATGGAACCGATTCAGGTATCGATTCTCCAGCCCGATTCGGTTCTGCGGTTCTGTGAGGGGCTTGTATCCATCCCCGCATTTCCATCCGATGTCGGCGTAAACCTTGTGGCGGATGGTCCACTCAGGTTCTGTGATCGCGACTCTGTCACGCTTGATGCGGGTGAGGGGTGGGTCGCCTACAGGTGGAATACCGGGGAAACCTCGCGGGTAATTGTCATCCGAAAGAGCGGTTCGTATTTCTGCCATGTACGGGACGGGAACGGCTGGACGAGTTATTCGGATACACTCACGGTGACGGTGGATCCGATGCCATCCAAACCGATCGTGTGGCAGGACGGGACGGTTCTGCGCTGCATCGCCGATAAAGGGGTGACATTCCAATGGCTCAGGGACGACCAGGAGGTCATCGGGGCTGTGAATGATACGCTTCACCTGATGCGGATCGGCCAGTACCGCGTAACGGTCGCCAACGGGGAGGGCTGCGTGACGGTATCCGATCCCTTCGATGTGACAACACTGGTCCTGAGGAGTGATCCCACCCCCGCAGGGTACAGCCTGCATTGCTGGCCGGAGCCCGCCAGGGAACGACTGCATATCGAGGCACGGATCCCTCCGGGGAAACGCATGTCTCTCGTGCTTGTGGACCTGCTGGGAAGGAAAACGGTTCTCGCGGAAACCGTACTACAGGACGGTGAATTTCGGACGACTGTGGACTTTCCGGAGCCGGGTGGCGCTGGTGTCTGGCTGTGCGTCCTTCGCAGTGGGAACGTACTGAAAGTGCAGCGGATCACACGCCTGAAATAGCGCCGTCTTACACGGCGCTCTGTTCGTCGGCATGATAGCTCGAGCGCACGAGCGGACCCGATTCGATGTGCGAGAATCCGAGCTCGAGTCCCCGCCGTTTCCATTCCGCGAATTCCTCGGGGGTGACGTAGCGCTCCACCGGCAGATGCGCCTTTGTCGGCTGCAGGTACTGCCCGAGTGTGATGATATCCGCATCAACCGCGCGAATGTCACGCATGACCTCGAAAATCTCCTCATCCGTTTCGCCGAGACCGAGCATGATGCCGGTCTTTGTGGTGAGACCCTGCTCCTTGCACATGTGCAGCAGGTCGAGTGAGCGCTGGTACTTCGCCTGCGGCCGCACGCGGCGGTAGAGGCGGGGGACCGTCTCGACGTTGTGGTTGAAGATATCCGGGCGCGCGTCGATCACCGTCTGAATTGCGTCGGTCTTGCCCTGGAAGTCAGGTGTGAGCACCTCGACACGGCAGTGGGGGAGACGGTTCCGGATCGCACGGATCGTATCGGCGAATATGGATGCGCCGCCGTCTTTCAGTTCGTCACGGTTCACGGAGGTGATCACGGCATGACGCAGTCCCATGCGTGCCACGGCCTCCGCAACCCGGCGCGGCTCGTCGGTGTCGAGTTTCAGCGGCCGGCCGGTTTTCACCGAGCAGAATCCGCAGCTGCGCGTACAGATGTCGCCGAGAATCATGAACGTCGCCGTGCCGCGATTCCAGCACTCCTCCATGTTGGGACAGCGGGCGTCCTCACACACGGTATTCAGTCGCTGCTCATCGACGAGGCGCCGCACTTCGGAGAATTTCGTGCCGAGGGGCACCTTGATTTTCAGCCATGACGGACGGCGTTCACGTTCGCGCTCCCGCGCGGGCGTCTTTCCTGGAATGTCGATATCTATGGGATTCATACTGCCTTTCGTTCAAATACTACGCAGAAGAAAAGATACTTTCACTCCGTGAGAAGACAAAACCCCATCCGTGAGGATGGGGCGTAGAGCTGCCATTGTCTGTCTGATGCTGTAACCCCACCCGTGAGGGTGGGGCTCAACACCCGTGAGGGTGTGGGAGGCGTCAAAACACTGTCATCACGATCACAAACGCCGACACCGTCAATATGACAGACGCGACGGTGAGCACGATGAGTGAGAGGCTCTGCACCGGAGAGTCGGGCAGTCCGTAACGGCTCAGCCCACGCTGAATGCTCGTGTGCGCCTTGTAGTAAAAAACACCGGATACGGGGATGCCGAGGAAGCCGATGGCGAGCAGCATCTGCTCGAACGGAACACCCTGACTGATGTCATTCTCGAGATAGGCCTGCGCGCCGGATATGAGCAGAATGACACCAACGAGCGCAAACAGCAATCCGATGAGGGAAACCAGCACGGTGACGAGTTTCCGGAGTGGAGAAAGAGCCATAGGTATCGGATGGAGATGCTCGATGCCGTATCCCGACGGCAGCGCATTCTGCGCCCGGGAGACATGTTATTTCCTATAAAATTACACAAAAAGGAAAAAAAGTAAATAGCGGGGAGTCGAACGGTGAGATAAAAAGAGAAACCCCCGGAACGCGTGCCGGGGGTTTCAGATACCGTGAGCGAGGGATGCTCCGCTGTGGCAGAGGCATGTACACCGCTGTTGTCTACACACCGTCGGGATTGAATTCCTCGAGGTACTGCCTGACACGCTCCAGGAAGCGTCCGCCGAGCGCCCCGTCCACGATGCGGTGATCGAAGCTCAACGACAGCTGCATCATCGAACGGATGGCGATACTGTCTTCGCCGTCATGCTCGACGACGACCGGTTTTTTCTGCACCGCGCCCACACCGAGGATGGCCACCTGCGGCTGGTTGATGATCGGCGTGCCGACCACGTTGCCGAAAATGCCGAAGTTCGTGATCGTGAACGTGCCGTCCTGGATTTCCTCCGGATTCAATTTACGGGTGCGCGCCCGGTACGCGAGGTCGGCGATGCCGCGGCCGAGCCCGACGACGTTCAGCGTGTCGGCGTTCTTGAGAACCGGTACGATCAGTCCGCCATCGTCCATCGCCACGGCGATCCCGAGGTTGATCATGCGCTTGAGAATGATATTGTCGCCGTCGATCGAGCTGTTGACCAGCGGAAAATCCTTGAGCGCGCGGATCGTCGCCTCGGCGATGAACGGCATGTACGTCAGTGAAATGCCTTCACGCTGCTTGAATTCCACCGTGTGCGCCTTGCGGTATTTTTCGATGCGCGTCATGTCCACTTCCGAAATCACGGACACATGCGGCGAGATCTGCTTGCTCTTGACCATGTGTTCGGCCATGAGCCGTTGCATGTTGTCCATCGGAATGACTTCCGTGCCTTCGCCAGCCACGCGCGAGGGAGCGGGCATCGATGAGAGCGAAGGCGCGGCGCCTTGCTGCGTACCCGTGGCAGGAGCGCCCGCGGGAGCGGCACCGGATTTTCGCGCCTCGAGCCAGGAGAGCACGTCGTTTTTCGTGACGCGTCCGCCCATGCCACTGCCCTCGATCTGTTCGAGCTCCTGCATGGGAATGCCCTCCACCGATGCGATTCGCATTACTACAGGAGAGTAAAACCGTGCGCTGCCGGACTCCGTGGATGCGGAAGCGATCTGCTGCGCCGCGGCTTCCCGCTTCCCGGCACCGGCCTGCTGCGGACCGGACTCCGCTTCGGCACGTTCCACCGGCGCCTGCTTCGGCGTCTCTTCGGCCTTTTCTTCCTCCTTCGCCCCGGCTTTCTCGTCCGTGGCATCCCCGGCCTTCGCGTCACCGGATGAGCCGGAGTCCTCCACTTTCGCATTCTCCGCATCGGTCTCGATCACGGCGATGGGCGTTCCCACCTCGACGGTGTCGCCTTCCTCAGCCATGATTTTCACCAGCACGCCGGCATTCGGCGCGGGGACCTCGGTGTCGACCTTGTCGGTCGCAATCTCGAGGATGGTCTCATCGCGATCGACGCTGTCGCCCGGCGATTTCACCCATTTGAGGATGCGTCCCTCGGTGATGCTCTCGCCCATTTTGGGCATCTGTACTTCGACTTTCATGACGAATGAACCTCGTTATGCTGTAAAATGTATCCGAATTCCATCTGAGTCGGCAGGCCTGTTTCAGTAGGCGAGCAGGTCGCGCGCCGCTTCCATGACATCCCTGTCCTGCGGAAGAATTTCACCCTCCAGCGTCCAGGAGTAGGGGATATGGCAGTCCTTCGCACCGAGCCGCCGCACCGGGGCGTCGAGCAGTTCAAAGCCCTCCTGCGCGATGCGTGCCGCGACTTCACCGCCGAAGCCGCCGGTGAGATTATCCTCGTGTGCGACGAGCACGCGGCTGGTTTTCTCCAGCGAGCGCAGCACGGTTTCCATGTCGAGCGGCACCAGCGTACGCAGGTCGATGACTTCCACCGAAACGCCTTCCTTGTCGAGCAGGCGCGCGGTTTCAAGGGATTTCTGTACGAGCGCGCCCCAGGCGACGATGGTCAAGTCGCTGCCCTCGCGGCGAATGGCCGCCTTGCCGAAGGGGAGGAGGTAATCCTCGTCGGGTTCCAGTGAGGCGGCATAACCCTGCCGGTACATGCCCTTGTGCTCGAGAAACATCACCGGATCGTCCATGCGGCAGGCGGATTTCAGCAGTCCCTTTGCGTCAGCCGCCGTGGAAGGATAGGCGATGTACAATCCCGGCGTGTGCGTGAAATACCCGTCGATGCTCTGGCTGTGATAGAGCGCGCCATGGATGTACCCGCCCACGGGCACCCGGATCACGACCGGGGATGCGAAGTGATTGTTGGAGCGGTAACGCATCGTCGCAACCTCGTTGCGGATGTGCATCATCGCCGTCCAGATATAGTCGCCGAACTGGATTTCCACCACCGGCTTGAACCCGCGCACGGCGAGTCCAACGGCCGTACCGACGATACTTGATTCCGCGAGCGGTGAATTGAAGCAGCGGTTCGTGCCAAATTTCGTCGAGAGACCCTTCGTCGCGGTGAACACGCCGCCCTTGCCGTCCTGCACGTCCTGCCCATACACGATCATCCGTTCGTTCTGATCCATTTCCTCCATCAACGCATGGTTGATCGCATCGACCAGTACGATCTTGTTTCCGGCCGGCGGATTTTTCTCGTACTCCAGCGCAGGCGGATCGGGCGTGTACAGGTAGTTGGTCGCTGTGGTGGGATCCGGGGTTGATTTTTCCTCGGCCGTGTCCGTGGCGTCGTTGACCTCGTCCGCCACGTCCTTCTCCATCTGCTCGAAATCCTCCTGCGTCAGCATCCCCGCATCGATGAGCGCGTCCTTCATGCGGTTGATCGGATCGCGCTGGCGGTCACGTTCGAGTTCCTCCTTGCTGCGATATTTCGTCTGGTCGTCGGAGGAGGAGTGGGCCAGGAGGCGCACCACGTCGGTGACGAGTACTGTCGGACCGTCGCCCCGGCGCGCGCGTGACACCGCCCGGCGGAATGCCTCGTAGGTTTCGAAGAAATTCGTGCCGTCCACCTCGATGCGGTCGAGATTTACGTACCCGGCTACCATGTCATAGACCGATCCGCCCGTCTGCTGCGAGAGATGCACGCTGATGGCGTACTTGTTGTCCTGCACACAGAAAATCACCGGCAGCTTGGCGCGGCTGGCCCAGTTGACGGCCTCGTGAAAGTCGCCCTGGCTCGTCGTACCCTCGCCGGAGGAGACGTACACCACCTCGTCGGTGCCCTCGAGACGCGCACCCTTGGCCGTGCCGACGGCCTGCAGGTACTGGGTGCCGGTGGGAGAGGACTGCGAGACCACGCGCGCGTCTTTCATGCCGTAATGCTGGGGCATCTGCCGTCCGCCCGAATTCACGTCGTCTTCCCGTGCGAGGAAATTCGTCATGATGTCTTCCGAGGTCATCCCCATGCCGAGCATGTAGGAGAGGTCGCGGTAGTAGGGATACGACCAGTCTTTGCCAGGTTCGAACGCCTTCGCTGCGGCGATCTGCGCCGCCTCATGTCCCGATGCCCCGATGTGGAAAAAACTTTTTCCCTGCTTGAGCAGAGTCAGCATTTTCTGGTCCAGCCGCCGTGACAGCATCATCGAATAGAGGATGTCACGCAGTTCGTCGGGTGAGAAAGGATTGTTCTTCGGGATGGTGAGCGCAAACGGGTTGTGTGAGGCCCCCGGGGTGGCAGCGATACCCGCCGGCTGCTTCCCCGGGGACGCAGCAGCAGCCTTCGATTTCGTGGATGCCTTTGATTTCGTCGAGGCTTTCGATTTCGGGGACGCCTTCGATTTGGCAGAAGCCTTCGATGTATCAGAGGCTTTCGATGCTGCTGTTGCCTTCTTGCCGGCGGCGGTGTCCGATTTCTTGCCGGCGGCGGCCCGGCTCTTCGTTCCGGACGTCGCCGCTGTCTTCCGGGTGGATGCCCCGGCAGGTGCGGTTTTCCTGGATTTCTGCGCGGATTTTGCCGTGCCTCTCCTGGATTTGGACATGTATGATCTCCGGATTCAGGTTTGTGTAGACTCAGAAATCTAACCCCGGAAGGGCGAAAATAATTCCCTCCATGGAAGCAACGGGATCGTTGTACCGCTGATGCCGAAAGAGGACAGAAAACCTCCGAAAGAACATGAAATATAGGCGTTCATGCGGTGGATCGCAACGCGCCGCGTTTCGATGGAAAAGTGCCTTTGCTTCTTGCGAGTATCCTCGACAAGTGATATCATTACGCATTCGAAAGTCTGCTTATGTATCTGAGAGGGAGGTCCCGTTTCGATCGCGTCATTCCTCTATCCATCTTATCATAGCACGGAGGTTCCATGTACGAGTACGAATACGAATACGGTAGTTCCGGCGGACTTGAGGCACTCGGCATCGGTTACATCATCGTGATGCTGCTGCTCACGCTGCTGGTCATTGTCAGTCTGTGGAAGATTTATGACAAAGCCGGACAGCCGGGCTGGGCCGCCATCATTCCCATTTACAATATCTGGGTGCTTCTGCAGATTGTCGGCAGACCGGGATGGTGGATTATCCTGTTTTTCATTCCATGCGTGAACATCGTGATCGGCGTCATGGTCTATCTGGATCTCGCCAGGGTATTCGGGAAATCCGTTGGATTCGGCATTGGTCTGATCCTGCTGTCATTCGTATTTCTGCCCATCCTTGCCTTCGGTGACGCGGAATATGTCGGCTGACGTCGCGACTGCGTGATCATGCCGGCGCTTGATGACATATCTTCTGCAAGTGAAGGGAGCGGGACGCAGCGTTCCGCTCCCTTCGCTGCGTTCGGGCGCCGTATCGGACGGACGGCCACGGTCGCGGTTATCACCGGGGGACTGATCCTGCTTGCCGTCTTCTGGATGAAGGTCATCGTTCCGTATACACCCGTCTCCACTATCCCCTGTCCGTTTGAAACCGTCACCGGTTACGACTGTCCGGGCTGCGGACTGCAGAGTTCACTGATGAACCTCGCGCAGCTGCGGTTCAAATACGTGTTCATGTCGAATCTCCTCAGTCCGATCCTTCTCCCGCTTTTCTACATCATCGTTGTATCCTGGACCGCCGACACGCTTTTCGGCGTCACTGTCTGGCGTTTTCAAATGCCGAAACCGATCATCATCGCGGGAATTGTTCTGCTGATCCTCTATGGCATCGCGCGAAACATCCCCGCACTCGGTGTGTGGTAGACAGCTTTTAGCTGTTGGCTGTTAGCTGTTGGCTGCCGAATGGCTGCAGGGTGCATTCGATACCACCTGCCTCGTGCCCCACACGCTTACGCGTGTGGTTATCGCTTTGCCCGGGGTCTCCCCGCGTCCCATCCCCACGCTGACGCATGGGGCTATCCCTTCATTCCCCCGTGGCGAGTTTCTTGAGTTCTTCCAGCAGCTTCCAGGCTTCGACCGGTGAGAGAGAATTGATGTCGATGGCGCGGAGGCGGTCCTTGAGCTCTGCGTCGCTGGCTTCGAAGAGGCTGATCTGGAACTGTGAGGGACGATTCGCGAGCTTCCGGTGGGCTTCTTCATCGTCGGCCGCGGCGAGCACGGTCAGATCCTGGCCTTCGAGGGAATGCAGCACGTCGCGCGCCCGCTCGATCACGCGATCAGGCAGCCCGGCCATCTGGGCGACCTGAATGCCGTAACTGTGATCCGCCGTGCCGCGCGAGACGTTGCGCAGGAAGATCACCTTGTCCTGATATTCGCGCACCTCCACCTTGTAATTGCGGATGCGCGGGAAGATGTCGGCCATCTCGTTGAGCTCGTGGTAATGCGTGGCGAACATGGTCTTCGCCCGGCACTCGGGATGATCGTGCATGTACTCGGTGATCGCCCAGGCAATGGAAATGCCGTCAAACGTTGACGTGCCGCGACCGATTTCATCGAGCAGCACGAGGCTCTTCGGCGTCGCGTTGTTGAGGATATTCGCCGCCTCGTGCATCTCCACGAGAAAGGTACTCTCACCGGCGGCGATGTTGTCGGATGCGCCCACGCGCGTGAAGATGCGGTCGACCAGTCCGATGCGCGCCTCTGCGGCGGGCACGAAGCTGCCGATCTGCGCAAGCAGCACGACGAGTCCCACCTGCCGCAGGTACGTGCTCTTGCCGCTCATGTTGGGACCGGTGATGATCATGATCTGCTCGTCGGTGCTGAGCAGCGTG
>Ga0207831_100159_pt1 | contig 37340 bp, 37 predicted proteins | sample TtanPargueraPR_7_FD_187741 | JGI IMG/M metagenome (GOLD analysis project Ga0207831, IMG submission 187741) | Aerobic enrichment media microbial communities from Bioluminiscent Bay, La Parguera, Puerto Rico - Tt and M1 (2) (SPAdes) | ecosystem: Environmental > Aquatic > Marine > Unclassified ...
AAATATGAAGTACTGGAACCGGTACTGAGCATCGAACAGGCGGAACGCGAAGGTGCACCATTGGTCCATGGCGGTCCCCAGCAATACGTGGTGGGCGCTCCTGACGATCTGGAGGAAATCAACAAAAATGCGGAACCGCGTGATGGCACCATAACCTACCAGTTCCCCATCGGAGCGAACCCGCGCAAGAATATTGCCGCCTCCATTTCGGGAGGACTGGGCGACACGACCGCAGGGTTCGAACAGGCGGACGTGGTCATCGAGCGGACATACAAGACCGGACAGATATACTGCACGCCCCCGGAAACCCACGTGGTTTATTCGTATATGGACAACAACCGCGTTGTGGTCCATGCCAGCACACAGGTGCCGTGGCACGTGCGCAGGCTGGTGGCCACAGTGCTGGGCATGCCCCAAAACCGCGTGCGGGTAATCAAGGAACGTGTGGGCGGTGGCTACGGCTCCAAACAGGACATCCTGCTGGAAGACGTATGCGCCTGGGCCACGTACAAAACCAACCGCCCGGTTTATTCGCACTACACGAGAACCGAAGAATTTACGGCCTGCTCCAGCAGGCATCCCATGACCGTATCCGTCAAGCTGGGCGCATTGGACGATGGAACGCTCACGGCTGTGGAAATGAACTCCAAGGCGGACACCGGCCCGTATGGTAACCACTGCCTGACCGTGCCCATGAATGCCTGTTCCAAATCCCTGCCCCTGTTCCTATGCGACAATGTGGCTTTTTCCGTAACGGTTTTCTATTCGAACATCCTGCCGACAGGCGCGTATCAGGGCTATGGCGCACCGCAAGGATCATTTGCGTTGCAAACAGCCATGGCCGAACTGGCCAGTGAACTGGGCCTGTCCCACATGGATGTGATCGAAAAAAACCGGGTACGGGAAGGCAGCCGTCTGGAACTCATGCGGATTCTCGGCGAGGGACGCGAAGGCGTTGCTGCGGACGTGGAAAGTTGCGGTTTGGGCGAGGCTCTCAAATGCGGAGCCGAAAGCATTGAACTGAATTCACCCGTTACTTCGGACGACCCGGACATTCGCATCGGCAAAGGGTTCGCCATTATCCAGCAGGGATCGGGGCTGCCGGGCCTTGATCAGGCCAATGGTCGAGTATGCCTGTGCTCCGACGGTTCCCTGCTTGTGCAACAGGGCGGAGCCGACCTCGGGACCGGTCTGGACACCGTCATGGCTAAAATGGCTGCGGAAACCATGCAGGTGCCACTCGACAAAGTGGCCGTAATTTCCGGCGACACGGACGCCACCCCCTTTGACACCGGAGCCTATGCTTCCAGCGGTACGTTCTTCTCGGGCGGAGCAGCCATGCTGGCAGCGCGTGATCTGAACAAGAAAGTGCTGGAACGGGCCGCGCATATTTTGAAAACCGTGCCGGAAGAACTGCGCCTTGATTATCCCGGCGTGGTCACGGGAGGTTCCCGCAACCTGACACTGGCGGAAATCGCGCATGAAGCAGAAAGCGGGGAAGGCCTCGGTCCCATAGCGGGAGTCGGCAGCTTCACGACAGAGCATCATGCCATCCCGTACGGAGCGCACTTCGCACAAGTGGCGGTCAACGTCCGCACCGGCGAAGTCCGGCTGCAAAAATACCATGCATTGCAGGACTGCGGCACCCCCGTGAACCCGGAACTGGCCGCCGGACAAATTTACGGCGGAGCCCTCAAATCGTTGGGCCATGCCCTGTGGGAAGAAATGGTGCTGGACGAAACCGGCACTCCCATGAATCCGTCCATGCAAGGTTACTGCGCACCGGGCATACTGGATATACCGGAAGACTTCCGCGCCGAATTCGTGGTTACGGACGATCCGCACGGTCCCTTTGGTGCAAAATCCATTTCGGAAATCGCTACCAACGGAGCCGCTCCCGCAGTGGCAGAGGCAATTCACGACGCTGTGGGCGTATGGATTCGGGACTGGCCTTTTACCCCGGAAAAAATTCTCCGGGCAATGGGAACATTGTGACAATCAGCGATATCACCCTGTTCGGCATTGACGTTCGCGCCGAGCCGTGCTTGGTTGACCCGGACAAATAACACATGGAAGCACTGAATAACCTCATCTTCGCCATCCGCAGCGCCGGAGACATTGCTTCGGGAGTGATCATGCGGCTTCACAACGCCGGCTTTCGACGCATTGTCATGCTGGAAACGCCCGAGCCGCTCACCGTACGCCGAAAAGCCGCTTTTTCCGAGGCTGTCCGGCTCGGAAAAGTCACGGTGGAAGGAGTGACAGCCCGACTGGTGAAAACAGACGATGCCATAAACGGCATCCTGACCTGCTGGAATGCCGGAGAGCTGCCCGTATTGGCCGACCCTGAGGGAAGCTGTCTTGCCGAACTGAAACCGGACGTTATCGTGGACGCCCTTATCGCCAAACGCAACAAACTGGGAACCAGCACCAAGGATGCCCCATTGGTCATAGCTCTCGGACCGGGTTTCGAAGCCGGTACAGACGCCCATGCAGTAATTGAGACCCAACGTGGGCACAATATGGGGCGGGTTATCAGACAGGGACCGGCAGCTCCGAATTCGGGTATTCCCGGCAACATAGGCGGCAAGACCATTGAACGGCTGCTGCGTGCGCCGTGCGACGGAGAATTCATCACAAAAATGGACATTGGCCACCGCGTGAAAAAAGGCGAAACCGTCGCCACCGTGGGCGACACCCCGGTTCAGGCGAAAATAGATGGAGTATTGCGCGGTTTGCTTCGATCCCACACCCCGGTGCACACTGGCCTCAAACTCGGCGACATCGACCCTCGCGACAATCCTGAATTCTGCAGCACCGTGTCGGATAAGGCGCTCGCCATCGGCGGCGGTGTGCTGGAAACCGTGCTGAAAAAATTTCTTTGCCCTTCTTCTGACAATTCCACACAACAGGAAGACGTATCATGACAGTAGGCACGTCCCCGATCCGCAAGGACGCCGTGGCCAAGGTCACGGGCAAGGCCCGATATACCGATGATTTCACCATGCCGGGAATGTTGCATGCCGCCTATGTGCGCAGCACCATAGCCCATGGTACGGTCAGTCGCATCGATACGTCCGCAGCCCGGTCCATGGATGGCGTGGAAGCCGTATTCACCTTTGAGGACGTGCCGGATACCCTGTTTGCCACAGCCGGGCACCCCCACTCCCTGGACCCGGATCACGTGGACGTGGCCGACAGGCTGCTGCTCACCAAACACGTTCGCTACCACGGGGATGAAGTAGCCATAGTCGTGGCCTCCAGCAAACTGGCCGCCAAGGAAGCGGCCCGTGCCGTTGTTGTGGAATACGATGAACTTCCGGTCTGCGTTGACGCCGCGAGCGCACTGGCGGACGAAGCTCCATCCATCCATGCAGACGGCAACGTCATCAAGTCCCATGAATTCATTGCAGGGGGCGATCTCAACACGGCAGTGGATGGTGCGGACGCCGTAATTTCCGGCCAATACCACACGCCCGTGGTTCAGCACTGCCACATGGAAAACCACATCGCCTATGCCTACATGGATGACTTCGAGCATATTGTGGTGGTCACTTCCACACAAATCCCGCATATCTGCCGCCGTGTGGTCGGGCAGGCTCTCGACATGCCCTGGGGCAACGTGCGCGTGATCAAGCCATACATTGGCGGCGGTTTCGGCAACAAGCAGGACGTGGTGCTTGAACCCATGGTAGCCTTTCTGACCACACGGCTGGACGGGCGTCCCATCAAGCTGGAGCTGGACCGCGAGGAATGCATGACCAGCACACGCACACGCCACTCCGCCATTCTGGATTGCCGCGCGGCTGCGGATGAGGATGGCACACTCAAGGCTGTGGACGTGGCAATGACATCCAACACCGGGGCCTACGCATCCCACGGCCATTCCATCCCGTCTGCGGGAGGGGCCAAGTCCTGTAATCTGTATCCGCGCAGCGTGATCCGTTTTTCCGCCCTGACCCACTACAGCAATATTCCGGCAGCCGGAGCCATGCGCGCCTACGGTTCGCCACAGGTCATCTTCGGGCTGGAATGCGCGCTGGAAGACATTGCCCGCAAAATCGGCATGGACTCCGTCGATTTTCGCATCAAAAACGTGGCCCGGAAAATGGATATCAACCCGCTGAGCAACAAACCCATTCGCAGTGCCGGCATTGTGGAGTGTCTGGAAAAAGGCCGGGAACTCATTCAATGGGACGAGAAAAAACGCCGGTTCGCGAATCAGGAAGGACCGGTACGGCGCGGATTGGGCGTGGCCTGTTTCAGTTACGGCTCCGGGACATACCCCGTGTGTGTGGAAATCGCAGGCTGCCGATTGATACTCAATCAGGACGGCTCGGTGCACATGCAGGTTGGAGCCACGGAAATCGGCCAGGGTTCGGATACGGCCTTTGCGCAAATGGCTGCGGATACACTGGGAATTTCCTACGACAAGGTACACGTCGTCACCACGCAGGATACGGACGTATCGCCATTTGACACCGGCGCCTATGCCTCGCGCCAGACGTACGTCGTGGCTCCTGCCGTCAAAAAGGCCGCGCTGGAACTCAAGACGTCCGTTCTCGAATATGTCCGGGAGATGACAGGCAAGGAAACTGCCAGTCTGGATATCGTGGACAATAACGTGGTTGCCGCCAACCAGCCGGACTGCGTTATCGCCAGTCTTGCGGACGTGGCCATTGACGCTTATTACCACAAGCAACGCGGCGGGCAGCTCACGGCGGACGTCTCGCACAAGACCCGCACCAACGCACCTTCGTTCGGATGCACTTTCGTGGATCTTGAAGTTGACGTGCCCATGTGCAAGATACACATCCACCAGATTTTCAACGTGCACGATGCCGGGCAAATCATCCACCCCCTGCTCGCCGAAGGTCAGGTCCACGGCGGCATGGGCATGGCCGTCGGCATGGCACTCTTTGAGGAGTTGCTCGTCAATCCGGACAACGGACGCGTATTGAACAACAACCTGCTGGACTACAAGATACCCACATTCGTGGATATTCCGGATTTGGGATGCTCATTTGTGGAAACCATGGAACCCACGGCAGCCTATGGCAACAAATCGCTGGGCGAACCGCCGATCATCTCACCCGGCCCGGCCATCCGCAACGCCATCCTCGACGCCACGGGCGTGGCCGTAAACAGGATGCCCATGTCCCCCAAGGTGTTGTTTACCCATTTTCATGACGCAGGACTGCTCTGAGGAGATTCCCCATGTTTCCCATTGAAAAATATCATATGGCCGAGAGCGTACAGGACGCAGTGCGAGCTCTGGCCGAAGACGAAAACGCCCGGGTCATTGCCGGAGGCACGGACGTGCTCATCCGCTTGCATGAGGGCCACAAGGACTATCGAAACCTTGTGGACATAAACTCGCTGGATGCGTTGCGTCGCATCTGGCAAGAAGACGACGGTTCCGTATGCATCGGTGCGTTGGCTTCCTTCACCGAAATCATGGACCATCCGCTGGTGCAAAAATTCGTGCCGGTTATCGGCGAAGCCGTGGCCACGGTAGGCGGTCCGCAAGTCCGCAACCGTGGAACCATGGGCGGCAACATCTGTAATGGCGCAGTCAGCGCGGACAGCGCCTGTGCCGCGCTGGTCCACGAAGTGGATCTGGTCATCGAGAACGTCGATGGGGAACGGACGGAATCGGTCATCGGCTTTCACGCAGGTCCCGGAAGAGTCAACCTCAAGCATGGAGACCTGCTCAAATATTTCCGCATCCGCCCGGAAAACTACCTGAACATGGGCGCGGCCTATTACAAATACGCCATGCGTGAGGCCATGGACATCGCCACCATCGGCTGCGCCGCGGGATTGCACGTGACGGACGGCGCAATCAGCGAATTGCGGCTGGCCTACACAGTGTCCGCGCCCACGCCCATACGTTGCGCCGAAGCCGAACTCGCGGCCAAGGGACAACCGCTGAACAAAACCACGCTCGGCAACATTGCCCAAACCGTGGAGCAGGACGTGAAGCCCCGCACATCGTGGAGGGCCACAAAAGAATTCAGGATGCATGTCATCCGCACCCTGGCCGCGAAGGTCATCACCAATGCGGCTTGGAAAATCGGGGAGAAAATCGCATGAAACGCGCCATCACCATGACCGTAAACAACAGGAAACTTGCGCTTGATATCGATGTGCGTTCCTCTCTTCTGGATATCTTGCGAGAGCAGGGACTTACCAGCGTCAAACAGGGATGCGGCGTTGGGGAATGTGGCGCGTGCACGGTTCTGGTGGACGACATTCCCGTGGATTCCTGCATTTACCTGGCCGCATGGGCCGACGGCAAGAACGTTCGCACCGTGGAAGGCGAATGCAGGCACGGCAAACTGTCTCCGGTCCAGCAGGCATACGTGGAGGCCGGGGCCGTCCAATGTGGCTTCTGCACTCCCGGACTGGTTATGACCACTACATCATTTCTTGAACGCAACAAAGGCAAGAAACTCAGCCGTGAGGAAATTCGCGTAGGCCATGCAGGCAATCTCTGCCGCTGCACAGGCTATGAAACCATAGTCCGAGCCGTTGAATTGGCCGCCAAGAAACAGAACGAGGAATAAGTTTTTTCGAGGGATTTTGTCCGGCTCCCAAACGGGTTGCCGGATTTGCGAGGATGCCCTGTCGCGCACAGGGCAGGATACAGACCCCGAATCCGGGCTGGGGGGCCCGGGTCCCGGACGTGCGGTCGACTATTGCGGCCCGCCGGAAACCCAAACCAGCATGAGGAGAGGTACAATGTCTCGCATCAGCCAACCCGAACAGAAATTCGACCTGATTTACGGCCTTGAGGACCGTCCGCCCGTAGGCGCGTCCATCTATGCCGCGCTCCAACACTTCCTTGCCATGTTCATCGGCATCATGACGCCGCCCATCATCATCAGCCACGCTTTGAGCATGTCGCTGGAGATGAGCGCCTACATGATCAGCATGGCCCTGTTCGTGTCCGGTATTGCCACATTCATACAGGCCCGCAAGTTCGGTCCCCTTGGTTCGGGAATGTTGAGCATCCAGGGAACCAGCTTCGCATTCCTAAGCACCATCATTTCCATCGGCATGGGCGTTATTTCCAAGGGAGGCAGCCCGGAAGACGCCGTGGGAACGATCTGCGGCGTGGCTTTGGCCGGGTCCGTGTTTCAGATGACGTGCAGCCGCTTCCTGCCCCTGCTGCGCCGCATGTTCCCGCCGCTGGTAAGCGGCATCGTGGTAACCATGATCGGTCTCTCGCTGATTAAGGTCGGCATTGTCGACTTTGGCGGCGGTTTCGGTGCCATGAAAAACGGCACCTTCGGCAGCCTCCAGAATCTCGGTCTGGGTTTGCTCGTGCTGCTGACCATCATCGTGCTCAACAGAAGCAAACGCCCCTTCATCCGCATCGGTTCCGTGGCCATCGGCCTGTTGCTCGGCTATGTGGTGGCCGCGTTCATGGGACTGGTGGACTTTTCCCGGGTCTCCCAACTGAGCATAATGTCAGTGCCCATGCCCTTCAAATACGGCCTCGGCTTCGACTGGTCCGGATTCGTACTCATGGGCTTCCTGTACATCATCACCATTGTGGAATCCATCGGTGACCTTACGGCCACGGCCATGCTCTCCAATCAACCGGTCAAAGGTGAAAAATACATCAAGACCATTGCAGGCGGCGTGCTGGGCGACGGTTTCAACTCTGCGCTGGCCGCCGTGTTTAACACCTTCCCCAACACGACATTCAGCCAGAACAATGGCGTCATCCAACTCACAGGTGTAGCCAGCCGCTATGTGGGCTTCTACATTGCCGGAATTCTCGTGCTGGTGGGCATCTTCCCCATCGTGGGCGGCGTATTCTCGCTTATTCCCAAGCCCGTGCTCGGCGGAGCCACGCTGATCCTGTTCGGTTCCGTTGCCGCTGCGGGCATCAAGATCATCGCTTCGCAGATCATCACCCGGCGTGCCATGCTGATAATGGCCATGTCCTTCGGCACGGGCCTCGGCGTGGTCTTCGCGCCGGACCTGCTGAGCCAACTGCCGCCGTTTGTAAAAACCGTGTTTTCCTCGGCCATCACCACCGGCGGATTCACGGCCATCTTTGCCAACCTCATTCTTCCCCGCGACCCCGAGGAAGAAGAGGCACATGAAATGGAAACTGCGGCTGAAAACGCTTAGGCTTATATACCGGCAACTTCGGGCAAACGACCCCTCGCCCGGAGTTGCCATTGCCGACCGGAAAGAAATATGACACTTTCCGCCTCTTGGTGTGGAGAAATTTTTTAGAGGAGAAGCACAATGAGTGGGCAAGGATTCCTAGAAAAACAGTTCCAACTGACAAAGAACGGCACGACTCCCAAAACGGAAATCACAGCCGGTATAACCACCTTCATGACCATGGCCTATATCCTGGCCGTGAACCCCAACATCCTTTCTGCCGCAGGCATGGACGCAGCAGCGGTCTTCACGGCAACCGCGCTTTCGGCCTGCGTGGCTACGCTGGTCATGGCTTTTGCGGCCAACCTGCCCTTCGCACTCGCTCCGGGCATGGGACTCAATGCATTTTTCGCTTTCACCGTGGTTCTGACCATGGGCTATTCGTGGGAGTTCGCGCTTACTGCGGTTTTCCTCGAAGGGCTCATTTTCCTGTTGCTCACGGCAACCAACCTGCGCGAGGCCATCGTCAACTGCGTTCCCATGTCCATCAAGCATGCCATATCCGCAGGCATCGGGCTGTTCATAGCCTTTATCGGCTTCAAAAACGCCGGTGTCATCGTCGCCAACAAGGCAACACTGGTTTCGCTCGGGGACATACTGACCCCTGCACCGCTGGTATGTCTGCTTGGATTGCTGATTACGGGCATACTCATTACCAAACGGGTCAAGGGCGCCCTGCTGCTGGGTATTCTTGCCGCCACCGTGGTTGGTGCCTTCTGCGGCGTAACGGATATCCAACACTTCGATGCCGCTGGCCTGTTCTCGGTTCCTAGCATGTCCCCGCTCTTCTTCAAGATGGACTTTTCAAAAATCTTCTCCCACGACATGATCATCGTGCTGCTGACGTTCCTGTTCGTGGACATGTTCGACACCGTGGGCACACTTATCGGCGTTTGTTCCAAGGCAGAGCTGCTCAATGAGGACGGTTCCATTCCCCGGGCCAAGCAGGCATTGTTCGCAGACGCCATCGGCACCACCTTGGGTGCCATCTTCGGCACGTCCACGGTAACCACCTATGTGGAATCTGCCGCCGGCGTCACCGAGGGCGGGCGCACCGGGCTGACGGCCCTGACTGCCGCCGTGTTCTTTGCACTGGCCCTTCTGGTGGCTCCCGTGTTCCTGCTGGTTCCGAGTGCTGCCACGGCTCCGGCCCTGATCATCGTGGGCCTGTTCATGATGAGCCCCATCAAGAAGATTGATCTGGACGACTACACTGAATCCATTCCGGCCTTCCTGACGATCATCATGATGCCGTTCACCTTCTCCATTGCCGAGGGAATCGCATTCGGCATGCTGTCCTTCGTGCTGCTCAAGCTGTTGACAGGCAAGGTCAAGGACATTCCGCCTTTGGCGTATCTGCTCTTCGTTCTGTTTGCTTCCAAATTCTTCATGCATTAGAACAAAAAACAACATCGCAACACCTTCCGGCTCCGTTCCAACCGTGGGACGGAGCCAATTTCACGAGCAACAGGAAAATGCATGAGCTGCATATTGATACAAAACGGAACCGTGGTGACCATGAACCCGGACAGGGATATCCTGACCGGTGCAGACGTTCTGGTGCGGGATGGCCGTATTGAAAATGTCGGCAAAGACCTTGCTTCCGGCGTGGATTCACCAGCTTCCGAATTTGATGAAATCGTGGATGCTACGAACCGCATCGTCATCCCGGGGTTGATCCAGACACACCTGCATTTGACCCAGACCCTGTTCCGGGGGCTGGCCGACGACCTTGAACTCATGGACTGGCTGGGTAAACGCATCTGGCCCCTGGAAGCCGAACATTCTCACGAAACCAACGCCATTTCCGCGCGCCTCGGCATTGCAGAGCTGATCAGGAGCGGCACCACGTGCATTCTGGACATGGGAACGGTGAATTACACGGACGCCGTTGGTGAAACCGTTCGCGACACAGGATTCCGGGCAGTTATCGGCAAGTGCATGATGGACCATGGAGAAGGCGTGCCAGCCGGACTCATGGAAGATACGGATCAGTCTTTGAGTGAATCAGAAGCCACGCTCAAACGCTGGCACGATACGGCCGAAGGCCGCATCCGTTATGCCTTTGCACCGCGCTTTGTCGTATCCTGCACGGAAAAGCTGCTTACACGCGTGCGTGACATGGCCCGACATCATGGAGTCATGATCCATACCCATGCTTCGGAGAACCGGGGAGAAATCGCACTGGTGGAACAGGAACGCGGCATGCGCAACCTCGCCTACCTGCACAAGTTGGGACTGACGGGTCCCGATCTCACACTGGCCCACTGCATCTGGCTGGATCAGGAAGAACTGGACATCGCTGCCGACTCTGGCCTGCACGTGGTCCATTGCCCCACATGCAACATGAAACTGGCCTCGGGCATGGCACGAATCACCGATATGCTTGAAGCCGGGACCAGTGTTTCGCTCGGATGCGACGGCGGTCCCTGCAACAATAACCTTGACATGTTTTTGGAAATGCGCCACGCCGCATTGCTACAGAAGGTCCGTCTGCTTTCGCCCACGGCCCTGCCAGCTTCCACAGTGCTGGAAATGGCGACCATCAATGGGGCCAAAGCCTTGGGACTGGAACATGAATTGGGCAGCATCGAGCCGGGCAAGCGGGCTGACATCACTGTGGTTGATCCCGAAACACCCCATGCCGCTCCCACGGTTCACCGTGATCCGGCATCCCTGCTGGTCTATTCGGCCTCGGGCCGTGACGTGACTCACACCATGGTCAATGGCCGCCTGCTTTTGCGAGAGAAAAAACTGACAACCATCGACATGCAACAAACGGTTGCCGAAGCCAACGCCCTGTGCGCCAGGATGCTCGACAACAAGAATATCCGCCCGCTCTTCGGGCAACACTGAAACAGGAAAAACAAGCACGCAATGCGTATTCAAAATGTCTCGGAACTGATCAATCCCGGAGAACAACTCATTGCCCTAACCGGGGGAGGCGGCAAGACCTCCCTCATGTTTCTGCTGGCCCGGGAACTTTCCGAATCCGGCAAACGGGTGGTTTCCACGACCACGACCCGGATCTTCCCGCCTCACCGCAACGAAACGGGCGGACTTTCCCTTGAAATCCGCAAAAATGGATTCTCCACGGATCTCAAACGCCGCCTGGATAAAACCGGGCACATCACTGCGGCTTACCGTTATCTGCCCGGCGTGAGCAAGCTGGAAGGCGTGACTGCGGAAACAGCGCAAAACCTGCCCCGGGTAGCGGCTGCCGCCCATGTTATCATCGAGGCGGACGGTGCAGCACGCAAATCCCTCAAAGCTCCGAACGAACACGAGCCGGTCATCCCGGAAAAGACGGATGTCTGCATTGCGGTCATGGGGCTGGATGCCCTTGGCAAACCGCTGGAAAAGCGTTGGGTCTTCCGGCCGGAAATCGTTTCACAGCTGACAGGAATTGAACTCGGAACCACAGTGACGTCTACCTGCATGGCCCGGCTTGCGGTCATGCCCGGTGGCCTGTTCAAGGGATGCCCGGAATCTGCCCGTCGCATCGTGTTCCTGAACAAGCTGGACCTGCCCAATGCTGAACGAGGTGCCGTTGAAATCATCCGGGAAGCAAAAAAGCTGGACGGCACCCTGCCGGATCTGTGGTGCATCGCTTCCATCCATGAAGGGCGATACAAACTGGTTTACTAGATAAAAAAAGGGGCCCGTCCGGGCCCCGCACTATATCAAAGACTCCAAAGCGGCATACTCTTCGGGTGTGTCCACATCATGAATAACCCCGGGATCATCCACCTCAACGCGCAACAAACGCGCTTCTTTTTGCTGCAAATATTCCCTTGGGCCGGTATCACCGTGCAATTCCCGGATACGTTTAAACCACGCACACGGAGCAACGACAGGATTGCCCCGCCGTCCGTCATGTATGGGGGCAACCCACCGTTCCGGTTCCCGGGCAAAGGCATTTGCCAGCAGTCGGACGGTGTGGGCCCGCACCAAAGGCTGATCACCCAGTAGGAACATTGCGCCATCACAACTTTTCGGCACACTGTCCACGCCGACCCGCAGGGAAGTGGACTGACCGGAAGCAAATTCGGGATTGTCCACCACGATAACTTTCTGTTCCAGCCCATGAGCGCGGACAGCATCCAAAACCGGACCGGCTTCATTCCCCAACACCAGCAGGACAGGACTCAGCCCGCCGTGCAACGCGGCCTCCAGCACATGACAGAGCATGGGTTTTCCTGCAACGGACAGCAGCATCTTGTTCCGCCCCATGCGCGAGGAGCGACCGGCGGCCAGCACTATGCCGGCCACGCTAACCGTTGAAGTCCCGGCCGATGTCCTGCTCACGAAGCGCACACGGAAGTAAGCGAGAAGGAACGCACGTCAAACAACCCGGAGTCCGTAAGCTTGAGTTCAGGGATGACCGGAAGCGTCATGAAGCTCAGGGTCATGAACGGCTCAAGTTCGGGATTGACGGAAAAATCTTCGCGAGCAACGCGATTCATGCTTTCCAACTGTTCCGCAACATAAGCCGCATCCCGGTCAGACATGAGCCCGCACAGGGCAAGAGACAAATGCGCCACAACTTCCCCATCGCGCACAAGAGTGATGCCACCACCCATGGCCTCGATGTCCCGAATGGCCGCAAGCATGTCACTGTCATTATCGCCGCAAACTACGATATTATGGGAATCATGCGCCACGGAAGTCGCTACGGCTCCGTTCTTGAGACCGTAATTCTCAATGAGCCCCACGCCAACGTTTCCTGTAGCGTGATGCCGTTCAACCACGGCCAGCTTGAGCAGCTCAGGATTCTCCGAACAGGAGAACACACCTTTCGCTCCCACGTTCACATCGCGCACAAGGGCGCTGGTCACCAGACTTTGCGGCTGGATTCCAATGACATTGACCCGGGAGTGCTCAAGTTCAAGCACAAGATCTTTTTCCTCCACAGGGCGAATGTTCACGGTATCCAAAACAGGACTGTTGTCCGGTAACGGCATTTCCGCGAGCATGGTTCCCTTTTCGGCCACCAGACGGCCTGCAGCGTATACGGCTCTGGCCTCAAAATGTTCAAGGTCGTCCACCAGCAAAAAGTCTGCATCGCGCCCCGGAGCTAACGCGCCCTTGTCTCGCAGGCCATAGCACTGGGCCGCATTGAGCGTGGCCATGGTCAGGGCCATGACAGGGTCAAGCCCCATGGAGACGGCTATACGGATATTGTTGTCGATGCTGCCGTTGGCGATAAGATCCGCGGGTTGGCGATCGTCCGTGCAGAACACGCAACGGCCGCAATTGGCGTCGTTCACGCCCGGCACAAGATATTGCAGATCGCGAGCAGCTGAACCTTCCCGCAGCAAGACATACATGCCCCGGCTGATTCGGTCGTACATTTCTTCCAGAGAGGAGCACTCATGGTCGGTCGTAACCCCGGCCGCAGCATAGGCGTTCAGGTCAAGCCCTGCCAGCATGGGACTATGGCCGTCCACGACTTTGCCGCGCGAAAGGCCGAGAGCTATCTTGGCCAGCACTTCGGGATCACCGCCCACCGTCGCGGGGTAATCCATGACTTCAGCAAGGCCGCCAACAAAAGGATCATCAATGAGTTCAGCGAGATCCTTGGCATGCAGCACGGCCCCGGAATGTTCCCCGGATGTGGCGGGAACACATGAAGGCAACATCACGTATACGCACAGGGGGAGTTCCCGGGAGGTGTCCAGGATGTAGCGAATGCCATCCAGGCCGCGCACGTTGGCAACTTCGTGAGGATCGACAACAACAGTCGTCACACCATGCGGCATGACAGTCCGGGCAAATTCCGGCGGAGCCACCAACGAAGACTCAATGTGCACATGCGCATCCACAAGTCCGGGAACCACATAGGAACCGCCCGCATCCACTATTTCACGAGCTTCATAGTCTCCCATGCCCAGTATGCGTCCGCCCCCAACGGCCAGTGAACCTTCAACCACCTGACGGGAAAACACATCCACCACACGGGCGTTGGTTACCAGCATATCAGCCGGAATTCGACCTGCGGCCATATCCACAACGGACTTTTGTTCTTCGGGACTCATGCGAAAAGTATTCATCGACTCCAATCTCCTCAGAGCTTGTTTATTGATTGTGAAGTTTGCTCAACCTACCACAGGCCGGCGCGAAAGACAGCCAGGACAGGCATGAAAAAACCGGAAGCAGACACACGGGTATTGCCCGACCCTTGTGTATCTGCTTCCGGTGATAGGCCGAGGGGCCAACTCACGAGGTAGCCATCGCATGCTTTGATAAACGGAGGTTGCCATGGCTTTAACCGCCCATTTCCCGCCTCGGCGTGCCCACGCCGAAAACAAGGGCGGCTATTTAACGCCCCTCTGAACCCGGATGCCTATATGTGCGCCACACACTCGATTTCAACATTGGCTCCCAAAGGCAGTCTGGAAACTTCCACACAGGCCCGGGCCGGATAATCTCCGTCAAAGAAGGTGGCGTATACTTCGTTGACGGCAGTAAAATCATCAAGATTGGTCAAAAAAACACCGGCGCGAATAACCTTGTCCAGCCCGGAACCGGCTTCTTCAAGAATTGCCTTGAGATTGTTCAGGCATTGCCGGGCCTGCTCCGCAGGCGATTCCGGCATGATCTTGGTTTCCGGGTTCAACGGAATCTGGCCGGAAACGAAAAGCATGTCACCGTAGCGTACGGCTTGTGAATACGGGCCGACAGCTCCGGGTGCGTTTTTCGTGCTGATGATCTGTTTGGACATAGTTCACTCCTCCACGTCCTGCGATGCAGAACGCATGCAACATATTATTTCGGCCCCTAACAAGCAAGGGAAACCATAATTTTCTTATAAATGCATCAATACGGCAACAGGATCAGATGTCGTATTCCTTGATCTTTCGGTACAACGTGGCAATACCGATTTGCAGGGACTCCGCGGCCAATTTCTTGCCCCGGGTATCCGAACCGAAATGTTCCAGAGCCTCGCACACGGCGCGCCGTTCCAAAACCTTGAGCGGAAGCAGCTTCGCATTGACGGCCCCGGCACCGCCATTCACAGAGGCCCTACCATCCGAAACGCCTGAAGAAGCCCGGCCCAAAGAGTCCAGAAGCTTGCCCGGCAACAACCCCGGGTGCACGGAGCCCCCGTCCGGCATCATGTTGACCATGTATTCAATGGCGTTTTCAAACTCGCGTACATTCCCGGGCCATGAATATTCACGAAATGCGGTCAACACGGAATCATGCAGGGGAGCAGGCTGCTTCCCGAACCGCTCGCAATAACGATTCAGGAAAAATTCGCCCAGTACGGCCATGTCTTCGGGACGTTCTCGCAAAGGAGGCGTTTCCAGAGGAATAACGTTCAGGCGGTAGAAAAGGTCTTCGCGAAAACGACCTTGAGTGATGAGTTCCCCAAGGTTCTCGTTGGACGCGGCAATGACACGGATATCCACATGAATAAGCCTGTTGGAGCCAAGGCGGCAAAACTGCCGTTCCTGCAACACGCGCAACAGTTTGACTTGAAGATACAAAGGCAGGGTGCCAATCTCGTCCAGAAAAATGACTCCCCCGTGAGCCAGCTCGAACTTGCCGATCTTGCCTTTGGGGTTGGCGCCGGTAAATGCGCCGCGAGTATACCCGAACAACTCGCTTTCCAACAGGTTGTCCGGCAACGCACCGCAGTTGATGGCAATGAACGGTTGTTCGCAACGGTCGCTGGACGCATGAATGGCACGGGCTACCAATTCCTTGCCGGTACCGGATTCTCCAGTCACAAGGACCGTGGATGTGGATGCGGCCACTCGCCGAATCTTTTCCTTGAGAGCCTTGATGCTGCGGGAACGGCCCAGAATGGCATCCAGGCCGGTACGCTCCACGCCATCCGCAAACTGCGACATGCGACGGGCGACACGCGGCAGGGTCTCGAAAACGAGCACACGGGCGAATTCGGGCGTCCGGGGAGGAAGATCCTGCATCCGTCCCACCAGCGTACGCCGTGTGCCATGCACATTGACGATAAATTCCTCAAGGTCGGAAACATAGTCGCCGGTGCGCTCCACCACCAACTCCGGCAGTGTTTCATCCGGCTGTGGGTCAACAGGCATATCCAACTCACGGCGTGCCTGACGGTTGGTAAACGAAACACTGCCTCCGGCGTCGAAAACCACAATGCCACGATTGTTCACGTCCACAACCTGCATCATCATGTCCAGCAACTCTTCTGCCCGGGCATGCTCCCGGCGGTCCGCTATCTTGAGGGAAAGCATCTCCGCCATGCGTTCAATGAAATCAAGATATGTTTGGCGATTGTCGAGAATGCGTTTTCGTTCACGCTCGTCAAAGCAGACCAGCCCGATCACCCCGGCCACGTCGCCCCCGTCGATGATCGGAGTGCAAACGGAAAGAATCTCGCGACATTCGTCCCGGTTCGGGCACCCCATACACAAGGGATGTTCGCGAGGGTTGTCCATGATCAGCGGGGTGCGGGTCCGCATGACGTGCCGGTAGACCTCGCCCTCCTCGCTTATGCTGCTCCCCACGCCGGAGGCATAGACTCCGGTTCCCGCAAGGCGCACCATGCGGACGTCAACAACCTCCACGTCAATGCCCACGACCTGGGCAATCACCTGTGCAGTCCGTTTTACATATGACTGTATCTCATTCAGCATGTTCATGTATCTACAGGCAGAATCGCGCCGGGGCAACAGGCACGAAATGGCAATTCCCTTTTATCTGGCTCAGGCTGCAACTTCCTGCTTGCACACGGGCCGGGTTTCTGAAAGGATCGCCCGCATGATTTCGCAATTTTTTACACTCTACATAAAACTGTTCTTCCTGCTCACGCCGTTCTTCGTGCTCACGGTCTTTCTTTCCATGACCAAAGGCATGGAACTGCCCGAGCAACGGCGCATCGCCATCCGTGCTACCGTGGCCGCAATCATCATCGGGTTGATCCTCTATTCGGTGGGCAACCAGATATTCGCCACGTTGGGTATCACGCTGGATGCTTTCCGCATAGGAGCCGGAGCATTGCTGTTTCTTTCCGCTGTGCAACTTGTCAGCGGCAGGGTCGGCCCGGACACCCCGGAAGATGACAGTGATATCTCCGTGGTCCCACTGGCCATGCCCGTCACCATCGGACCGGCCACCATCGGTTCCCTGCTGATCCTCGGTGCGGAGCTGCACACGACGCCTGCCAAGCTGCTTGGCGGCGTGGCTCTGGTCGCGGCTGGCTGTTCGGTGGGAGTGTTGCTCCTGCTCGGCCCTACCGTCCGGCGCATTGTGGGCAAAATGGGATTATCCATGCTCCAGAAGATCACAGGACTGGTGCTCTCCGCCCTGTCGGCACAAATCATGTTCACCGGTATCCGCAACTTTCTCGGATAATCCATTGCCATGCTGCCGTTACGCGCTGCGATCCTCTTTCTGATTGTGATCCTGCCCGGCGCGGCCATGGCTTCGGAGCAGCCCCTGATCGTTAACTACGCCCTCAAGGCTGCACCGTTCAGTTTTGATCAAAACGGTACAATGCGTGGTGCGTTGCCGGAACTGATGCGAACCATCCTCACCAGAGGAATGGGGCTGAAAAGCCAACATCACGGCTACCCATGGCGGCGAGCGCAGCTTTTGGTGGCCGAAGGCAAAGCGGATGCGCTGTGTACGGTTCCGACTTCGCAGCGACGACAGTACATGGTTTTCTCCAAAGAGCCGGTAATGACCACCCGCATCGGCATTCTCTACAACCCGAAAAATCCACGCGCTCAAGAACTGGCAAAACTCACTACGCTGGAGGACTTGGCATCCTTTCGGATTGTAGACCATAATGGCAATCTCTGGCCGAAAGAACAACTTGCCCCGAAGCATGACGTCCACTGGGTCAAAACTATGGACGACGCCATTCTGCTTCTGAGCAAGAATCAGTATGACGTCATGGTCATTGCCCGGCCCGGAATAAACGATTTTTCCCCGACAACAGCGTCCCAATACGGACTGACCGGGAAATACCTCGGCAATCTCAAGGGGCCGACGTTTCACTTTGGGCTGCGCAAGGACTATCCGCAAGCCGAAGCGTTATTGAAAAATTTCGATCAAACCCTGCGCAGGCTGCACAAAAGCGGTTGTCTACGCGCCATCATGCTGCGCACCATGTTCTGAGCCAGAAAATATCCATCCATCAGGTTGCTCCGCACGCCCCCCCGGTGTATTGAAATCCCGAATCCTGATCGGAAAAACATACTCCCTTGAGGAACAATCACATGAACGAACTCATTTTCACGCAACCATACCGAATCCGCTCCTACGAAACGGGACATGACTGGAAAGCCACTCTGCCTCCCCTGTGCAACCAGCTTCAGGATATTGCTTCGATGCATGCGGCACGACTTGGGTTCGGCTATGCCGACCTGCACACCAAGGGATGCGCCTGGGTTCTGGTACGAGCTTTCCTGCGCATGGACCAGCTTCCCGGCTTTGGTGACACCGTCAACGTAACGACATGGCCCTCCGACTCAGGGCGCACAGCCGCCACACGCGACTATGAAATGTCTCTGGACGGACAAATCATAGGCCGGGGCACCAGCGCATGGGCTGTTATCGACATGCAATCCCGCAAGGCCGTAGATGCGAGCGAAGTCATTTCCAGAGGGCAGCTCCCGGACCGGAAACGTGCACTGGACTTTGAAACCCGGGCCGTCAAACGCATACGGGAAGGCGAATTCAGGACATCGGTATTGGCACGCCAGAGTGATGAAGACGTCAACCGCCATGTGAACAGTATCCGGCAGGTTGAATTCCTGTTGGAGTCCTGCCCGGTCAGGTGGCAGGACAAACAACGGTGCATTGGCGCGGACGTACAATTCCGGGCGGAATGCCATGCCGGGGATGAATTGGTATCCATGTGCCAGCCACAGGGGGACGGAACCGCGCAGCACTCGTTGCTCCGCACCGCGGATAATCGGGAAGTGGCGCGCATGAAAACGTGGTGGCAGGAAAAACAGGCATAAACACCATGGATACGGAAATTACACTGACATTTGATTGCAACGGGATCGACTGGAAACACGCCTGTACCATTTTTGAACGCGCCCCGTTGGGAACCCGCAAACCGGACAGGCTCCGCCGCACTTTTGAAAACAGCGATCTGGTCTGCTTCGCATGGCACAACCACAAAACCGTCGGACTTGCACGCGCCATCTCCGACCATGTTGTTCAATCCGTCATTTTTGACTTGTGCATGTTCCCGGAATACCAGGGTAAGGGCTTGGGTTCGCGTATAATGAGAGCCATGCTGGAACGGTTGGAAACACCCAACGTTCATCTGCAGGCCGTTCCGGGCAAGGAAGGATTCTACGAACGATTCGGTTTCCATGTCATGAAAACAGCCATGGTGCTTCCTTCCGATCCGGAAGAGATGCGCCGAAAAGAATATATCAGGTAGCCGGCTTCACACCACACCCGGCATATCCGCATTTGAGCAACTCCAACAACGCACGGGCCATGCCCTTGTCGTAACGGCTGTCCTGTTGCAGCAACTGGCGGGCAATCTCCAGGGCATCCCCGGCGGAATGATACGGCCGCTCGGCAATTCCTGCACTGAATGAATCCGCCAGTCCGCATAATCTTCCCGGCAGGCTCAGGGCGTCACCGCGCACCCCCTTGGGATAGCCGCTGCCATCGAGCCTTTCATGATGTTCCATCACGCACTGTTCGACGATACGATCCGTTACCTTGAGCCGGGTCAACATGCCCATGGCCAGATCAGGATGCCTGCGCACGGATTCTTTGTCCTTGTGCAGCAGGATGCCTTCCTTGTCGCGAATGAAACCCGGAACCATGCTCATGCCCATATCATGCACAGCCAACCCCAACGCCAGATGATTGAGGTTCGTACGCTCCAACCGGGTACGGAACCGCATGGCAAAAACGCCCAGCCCGACAAAAGTGCAATTCACGCCATGAGTCGCCGCATCGTAATGCTTGTCCAGTGTCTTGAGCAAAAATTCGGTTCGGCCGGGATCGATCCATATATATTCGCATAATATGCTCAAATCCCGCTGCAACTCCCGCAAACGCCCGGCAATGGGCTGTTCGAAAAAAACACTCAACATACGATGCAGGGCCAAATAGAAAATCTCGGCAACCTCGTCCTGATTCAAATCCTGCTCCACCAGCACCAGCCCGAGATTCTGGCTCAGGTGCACGGCGTATTCGCGGTAGTCCCTGCGGTCCAAATAGAGATTTCCCGCCCGGCAATGGCTGGAAACATCTTCCTGCCGTTTCTCACTGAGCCGCTTTCCGGCCTCGGCCAGCAAACGGACCGAACCAAGTTCTCCGTCCCAGACATGCAGATTCACGGGCGGTCGAAACCGGGGAAAACTCTCCAGTATGTTCGGACTGATTTGCAGAAAACGCTCTTCGAGCTGGACATCATCTTCCGGCTTCACGATCTCCTCCGGGCAAAAAACAGGTTTCCATGCCGTAACATAGCTGTTTTCGAGGTGCTGTTGCAAGACACGGCTGAACAGAACATGGCAAATCCTGCCAGCTCTGCCCTTGCCCCGCAAAAGGCGACACGCTACACTGGTCAGGAAATCGAACAGGAAATGCTGCAAAATGCAGGTCGAAAAAAACAATCGCCCCGTAACGGTGAGAAGTACAAACTTCGGGCCATACCGGTTCGCGAAAGTCTTGACCGCAGACATGCGCAACCCCAAAGTACTGAATATACTGCTGCCGGAGGAGTCTTAATGCAGATACGGACAATGCCCCTGGGACCATTGGAAACAAATTGCTACATCCTTTCTTCCGAAGGAAAAGCCGTGGTGATGGACCCGGGGGGCGACCCTGCCCAGATATTACAATATCTTGAAGAAAACGGCCTTGAGATAACGCACATCCTGAATACGCACCTGCATTTTGATCACATTTACGGCAATGCGGCTCTCGCCCGTGCCACCGGTGCCCCAATATTGGCCTGTGCCGATGACAAACCGCTGCTTGCAACCGAACTGGGCCAAGGCGGCATGATGGGTCTTCCCTTGGTGGAAACCTTCGAAATGCAGGAAATAGCAGCGGGCGAACACGAATTTGCCGGAATGCACTGTGTGGCGTTCCACACTCCAGGCCATTCCCAAGGCAGCCTGTCCTTCCACTTTCCGGACGCCGAAATGTGTTTTGTGGGCGACCTCATATTCTACCGCTCCATCGGCAGGACGGACTTTCCGGGCGGCAGCCTCGAAGTGCTCAAAAAATCCGTTGCCGACCACATCTTCACCCTGCCCGGAGCAACCAGACTTTTCCCCGGCCACGGACCGGACACAACCGTGGACGACGAGCGCAACCACAACCCGTTCTTTTCGGAATTCCGCACGGAGACAAAATGACCGAGCCAATGAGGGCCGACATCCGCGGCAAATGTTGAGGTGTGAGCATGGAGGTAAGTTGGTACCTCCGTTTTGCGAAGACTGACACGGTCGAAATCCTGGCATCGCCGGGCTCTGCGGATTCCGTGCGTTACGCCATGGACATGCACCCGGACTGGACCATAGAAAGCCGGGAACAGGGACCGGACCTGCTTTTCACCTTCCGGCGCAAGGAGCCGGTGTACGACAAGTAAGGAGCGCGATCATGCACGATACGGCAGTCATCTATGCCTGTAGCCACCGCAAGGGCAATTCCGACGCTGCGGCCCGAATTCTGGAACAGGGAGTGGTCGACGCCGGAGGCACAGCCCGGATCATGACGGTACGCGAACACACGGTGCGACACTGCCTTGCCTGCGGCCATTGTGACGGCAACACGGATGGAAGACTGCAGGATCGTTGCATACTCGGCACCAAAGATGACGCAGCCGCCCTTTTCGAACCGCTCTTTTCCGCACGGCTGGTATTCTTTGCCTCCCCCATCTATTTCTACCATCTGCCTTCACGGCTCAAGACATGGATGGATCGGGGGCAACAATTCTGGAAGGCTCGCATGGACAAGGAACCATGGGTTGCGGACCTGCCTCAACGCACAGCCCACAATGTGCTTGTGGCTGGCCGACCGACCGGGGAACGCCTGTTTGAGGGGGCACAACTGAGCCTCAAATACTTTTTGTGGAATTTCAACATTCGATCCGCCGAATCCTTATGCATGCGCGGAGTCGACACGCCGGGGGATCTCAATGAACAGGGAGATCAGGCGCGGGCAATTCGCGAGATGGCCACAAAAGCCTGGCTTCAGAGCGTCGGATGAATTTTCCGGGCCTGCTGACACTCAGAAGGTTGGCACAGCGTATCGATTTGAAAGCAACCCGATGCGTTGTCTGCGGCACTCTCTGTCATGAAGGCCCTCTCTGTCCTGAATGTCGCCAAGAATTGAAGCCGCGTACCGGAGGCTACTGTCCTCGTTGCGGCAGACATTTCGGAGAAGATGACGACACGCCACATCTATGTGCTTCGTGCCGCTCCATACCACCTCCATGGAACGCGCTTGGTTTCCACGGCGCACACGAAGGACTGCTTCGCGAACTGGTGCTGACTTTCAAGTTCCGCCAGGGCCTGCATCTCACGGCTCTGTTGCGAGACATGACCGAACAGGCTTTTTCCCGTATGGACGCCCCTCAGCCCGAACTTATCGTCCCGGTTCCGCTCCACCGCAGGCGACTCGTCTGGCGCGGCTACAATCAAAGCCTGGAACTGAGCCGGGGGATTACCAAACGACATCATATTCCATTGAGCACAAAGGCTCTTCTGCGAACGCGCAACACCATTCCCCAAACACAGCTGGAAGCCGAAGAGCGACGCAAGAATATCCGGGGAGCTTTCAAGGCTGACGAAGAGGTGCAGGGCAAATCCGTTCTGCTGGTAGACGACGTGCTCACGACAGGAGCTACATTGGAAGAATGCGCGAAGACCCTGCACAGGGCAGGGGCTTCGGCGGTTGCTGTTCTGGTTTTAAGTGTTGCGGAGAAATAGATAATATTGAGTCTAACTACTCATAATAGCGAACATACCAGTCAATACCGAACCGATCAAAGCCGCCGGGCAGTTCGAACTCCTTGTAGAGATCCATGGGCTTTGACGCTTCAACCCCGCGAGAGTGGAGGAGGACGTTGTCGACGATGGTATTATCTTTGATCAGTAGGAGGCGAAATTCGGTGGAAGCGATACGTGTTGCGGAAGCCCCACGATCAAGCATTCTCGCAGTCCCTTCAAAACGGTATTTGTCAGTTCCTTCCAGTTCTTCCAGGGTGTAATCGACAACCATCGAAGGAAGAAAATAAATTCTTTTCGAGCTTTTTGGTGGATAGAACCTGTACCCAATATCTTTGGATACCATTTCACCGACATATCGTTTCTTGCACCCCGGGAAAAGCAGCAGAATCAGGCTGAGTAGTAGGACACAGGGAAAAACTTTTTTCATCTAATACCCCTTTTGCAGTATCCGGCGAACGGTAATGAAGAAACGTCGACGCTGCAACGCACTTCTGTTCAATAAAAAAACACGAAAAACTTGGCCAAGAGGCTTGACTAAATATACCGATTGCGGCTAGCTTGCCACCTCTTACGAACGGAGGTTATTTATATGTTTGCAATCATCGAGGCTGGCGGAAAACAGTACCGCGTTGAAGAAGGCCTTGAATTTAATGTAGATCTCATGAAGGCCGAAGCTGGCGACACGCTGGCTCTCGACAAAGTCCTGCTGGTGGACGCCAAGGGCGACACCAAGATCGGCGCTCCTTATGTTGACGGAGCCAAGGTCGAATGCGAAGTGCTCGGACACATCCGCGGCAAGAAAGTCATCGTCTTTCACAAACTGCCCAAAAAGGATGCCCGCAAGACGCAGGGACACCGCCACGACTACACTCAACTGAAAGTCAAATCCATCACCGCCTAGCGCGTGAGGGGAGGATATCATGGCTCATAAAAAAGCTGCTGGTAGTTCCAGAAACGGTCGCGATAGCGCCGGACAACGGCGTGGCATCAAATGCTTCGGCGGTCAGTCCGTCGCAGCAGGCAACATTCTTGTCCGTCAGCTCGGCACCAAGGTTCATCCCGGTGACGGCGTGGGCATGGGCAAGGACTACACCCTGTTCGCTCTGGTGGACGGCGTGGTCAAGTACGAAAAGTACACCCGCAAGCGCGTGGTCAAGACCCGCGTGCACGTGCTCCCGGCCGAAGCCTAGGCTTACCGGACACATTTTTCGAGGGCAGGAGGCACATGCCTTCTGCCCTTTTCGTGCGCTCTGGACCATGAAGCGCAACTGGGGTATTACCCAAAAACAATTTCCATCTGGGCACGCAAACGCCGGAGGCATGCATGCGATTCGTTGACGAAGCAACCATCACGGTCCGTTCAGGCAAGGGCGGCAACGGCTGCGCTTCCTTGCGCCGCGAGGCCAACCGGCCAAAAGGCGGCCCGGACGGCGGTGACGGAGGCAAAGGCGGCGACGTTATCATGCGCGCCTCCAACCGGCTCCTGACCCTTTATGATTTCCGGCTGCGCAGACTCTATGAAGCGCGCAACGGGCAACCCGGCATGGGGCGGGACAAATACGGCAAGGCGGCCGACGACCTGTATATCGACCTGCCCGTCGGCACGCTTGTTTATGAAGTGACCGAGGACGACGAGGGGGAACGGCACGAAAAGCTGCTGACAGACCTCGTGGAAGACGGCGTTGAATTCATCATCTGCAAAGGCGGCGAAGGCGGACGGGGAAACATCCATTTCAAATCCTCGACCAACCGCACTCCCCGTTATGCCGAGGAAGGCAAATCCGGAGAAGAAAGACTACTTCGGCTGGAACTCAAAGTGCTTGCAGACGTAGGACTTCTCGGTCTGCCCAACGCTGGCAAATCCACGTTCATCTCCAATGTTTCCGCCGCACGCCCCAAAATTGCGGCCTATCCCTTCACCACGCTGGTCCCCAACCTTGGCGTTGTGGAGGATGAAAATTTCCACCGCATGGTTATCGCAGATATTCCGGGCCTTATTGAAGGCGCCAGCGAAGGCCAGGGACTTGGGCACACCTTCCTGAAGCATGTTGAACGGACCCGCTTTCTGGTTCATATCCTTGCAGCCGAAGACCTGAACAAGGAAAATCCCATTGAAGGGTACGGCATGCTCAATGAGGAGCTTGAACGCTTCAATCGGGAAATGTCCGAAAAGCAACAGATTCGCGTCATCAACAAGATCGACACCCTCACGCCTGAAGAGCTGGATCAGCTCAAACAGGCATGCGGCAGTGAACAGGTATTTTTCATCTCGGCTCTCACCGGAGAGGGCGTGGACGCACTGCTGGAAGAAATGTGGCGGCAGCTTCGCGCATTGGACTCACGGCAACAGGATTCCGAAGAAGATGAGCAACAGTAATGACACTCGTGCAAGCCTGCTGAAAAAAGCACGACGCATTGTCGTCAAGGTAGGCAGCGCCGTACTGACCTCCAAAGACGGCATTAACCGAAAGACCATTATCCGGCTGGCCGGGCAACTTGCCCGCTTGCATGACAAGGGCATAGGTATCGTATTGGTTTCATCCGGGGCAGTGGCCGCTGGAAGAACCCGCATTGCCGAGGCTCTCGGCAGTGGCATAGCCGAAGCCATCAGCGACCTTCCCGCAAGGCAGGCAGCTTCTGCCTTGGGCCAGGGCCGGCTCATGCACGACTATGACGAAGCGTTCGGATGGTTTGGCAAGGCTACGGCGCAAATTCTGCTGACCCGTGACGGATTGCGGGAACGCGGGCGTTTCCTGAACGCCCGCAACACGCTGGAACAACTGCTGTCGTGGAACGTCATTCCGGTCATCAATGAAAACGATACTGTTTCGGTCAAGGAACTTCAGTTCGGAGACAACGATACTCTGGGCGCCACGACCGTCGGCCTGATCGGTGCGGACCTGTACATAAATCTGACTTCTGCTGACGGCGTGTTCGACAAAAACCCGGACCAACATTCGGATGCAAGCTGCCTGCGCAGCATCGAAAACATTGCCGCGCTGGACATCAACTCCATGTGTGACGGAAAGACTGCTTCCGGCTCGGGGGGTATGTATTCCAAGCTGCGCGCAGCCCGTCGCGCTGCCCAACTCGGCGTGCCCACACTGATCGTTTCCGGCAAAGGACGCTTCTCCATTGAACAGGCGTTTACCGAAGAAGGCCCGGGAACGCTTGTGCTGCCTGAGGACCATGCGGTTTCCAGCAAAAAATTCTGGATGGCCTATCATGATGACCCTGCAGGGACCGTCACCGTTGACAGCGGTGCGGCCAAGGCTCTGACCACCAAAGGGAAAAGCCTGCTGCCTGCCGGGATAGTGCAGATTCAAGGCTGCTTCGAACGCGGAGCGCTCGTGCGCATCTGTTCTCCGGACAATACGACGATCGGCGTGGGTCTGACCAACTATTCATCTGACGAGCTCTCCCGCATCAAGGGATTGCGCACGTCGCAAATCGAAAAGGAACTCGGTCCGGTCCACTATACGGAAGCCGTGCACCGGGACAACCTGCTTTTGGACGCTGCCATCTGATCCGATCACCAGGGAACTTATTCCAATATACGGAGCTTTCAGCCATGAAAATACTGTTCATGGGCGACCTGCACGGTTCAGCCCCCCGCACCCGCCAACTGCTTGACGTTGCCGAAAAACACCATGTGGACATGATCGCCCTTCTCGGCGACATCCTGTATCACGGCCCACGCAACCCCATGACCGAGGGGTACGATCCCAAATCGACAGCACAAATGCTCAACCAGTGGAAGCATCGCATTGTGGCCGTGCGCGGCAACTGCGATGGAGAAGTAGACCAAACCCTGCTGGAATTCCCCATGCGTAGCGACTTCGCATGGCTGGTAGTGGAGGGGAAACGCATTTTCCTGACACACGGCCATCTGTGGAATCCCGAGTCGCTTCCCCCGTTGGTTCCCGGAGACGTATTTGCCTATGGACACGTACACTATCCTTCCGCGCGGATGGAAAATGGTATTCACATCTGGAACCCCGGCTGCCCCTGCCTGCCCAAGGACGGCTCGGTAGCAGGATACGGAATGTATGAAAACGGCCAATTCCGCGCAGTGGACATGGAGGGTGAAACCATTATGGAAGATTGCCTCTTCCCCAGCTCCATGAACGAACGCAAAAGCGCCTGATTCACCCGCCCGGCCTTTGCTTTCGACCGGAAGTGGCGTATGGTCCCCCCCAACGCAACAACAGGCGGAACACCATTGTCCAAGCTCTATCTGCACAAGAATCTCCAGTTCGTTTTCGGGGTCACGCTCATGGCCATCCTGGGCGTTTCCAGTATCATCCCCGCCCTTCCCGACATCATGCACGGCTTGCACATGACTCCGGCCACCATCGGCATGGTCGTGGCCACGTTCACGCTGCCCGGGGTACTGTTTTCCCCGTTGGTCGGGATTCTGGCAGACCGTACCGGCCGTAAGAAAATCCTTGTCCCGTCACTTTTTCTTTTCGGCATTGCAGGATTCAGTTGCTTCTTTGCCCGGGACATTCAAACCTTGCTTATCCTGCGATTTGTTCAGGGAACAGGAGCCGCGCCGTTGGGCGTATTGTACGGCACACTGATCGGCGATCTGTATTCCGGCCGGGAGCGCAGCACGGCCATGGGCTATAACGCCAGTGTTCTGGCTCTGGGAACAGCCATTTTTCCGGCCATCGGCGGTGGGCTGGCAATGCTGGGCTGGAACTGGCCCTTTTTGTTGCCGTTGCTGGCCATCCCTCTCGGGCTTGCCATCATGAACGGCATGCACACTCCGGAACCTCGCAACAATGGTGGATTCGGAGCCTACATGCGCGAAACCTTGCGGCAAATGGTCACCAAACGGGCGCTTGTACTTTTCGCGACCACATTCCTGACATTCGTGATTCTATACGGTCCCATTGTGACATACCTGCCGCTGTTCCTGAAACAGCGTTTCCATTCCTCTCCCGCCACAATAGGTTCGGTCTTTCTAATATCTTCCTTTGCCACGGCATTGGCCGCGTTTCGACTCGGACGGCTTTCGGAAACCCTCGGCAACAAGACTTTGCTGGCCAGCGGCGCATTCTTCTACGCCCTCTGTATGCTAGGCACCCCTCACATGCCAGGATTCTGGCTGACCATCCTGCCCGTCTCCTGCTTCGGCATAGCACAAGGCCTGAATATTCCCACGGTCATGACCATGCTCACCTCGCTTGCCCCCATGGAACAACGAGGCGCCTTCATGGCCGCAAACGGCATGATACTCCGGCTTTCCCAAACGGCAGCTCCGGTTATCATGGGCGGAATATACGCATGGAAAGGCATGGAAGCCGTATTCATCGCAGGCCTTCTCTGTGCAGCGACCATATTCCTGCTGGCCATTGTCGGCGTTGAGTAAGCCCCCCCTCTCGGCAAGACTGTTTTTCCGTCATGCCTGAACACCGGTCCCGACAAACAAACCGGTATTGTATTCGTTGTTCGGGCAGGACTATAGTCATGTCACATCCCGACCGATAAGAAAGCAAAGGGAAGGTAAACACCATGCGTTACATCAGGTCACAAATCCAACACCACTTCAATCCGCTGCACATATACTGTCGCCTGCGGGAATGGGGTGTATCCTGCGAAGCTGCCCGCACCGTATGCGGATGTTACGAACGCTTCGTGTACCGCCTGGTATCCCTCTAGCCCCACATTTCCTGTTTTCTAAAGCGTTCATATAAAAAAAAGAATTATTCCTGTTGCGCTACACCGAGCCTCTCCTCTATCATGAGGCATTTCAAACACGGCAGGGGTGAGAGAGCCTGCCGGAAGGCACAGTCCGAGGAGGCACGGTGCAGGAATTTCCACAGATTCTGGGCGTATTCTCAATGCAAAAAGAAGCCAATATCGGCACGGGGGGCACCAAGCAAACCCGTGACAACGTCACCTATTGGTATGTAAGAATACTTTCTCCCAACGATTTTGAAGTACAGCCCCTGAATCAATACCATGTCCCTTCGGGCATCAAGAGCATGGTCAAGAAATCGCAGTTCCTGACCACCTACACGCCCGAACCCGCCTACTACCGCATGAACACGGTCCCGGCATTGGAATCCCTGTCACGCAAAATCCGCAAGGGAGAAAATGCCTTTACCGAAGGCAACCTTAATGAAGCTGAACAACAGTTCATCAAGGCCCTGATGATCGACGACCATAATGTTGACGCCAACATGGGACTGGGCAAAGTCTATGCGGAGAAAAAGGAATTCGAAAAGCTGAAGCATGTTCTGGAAACGCTGCTTTCCATTGATGAAGTTTTTGTGGTGGAACAACGCAAACGCTTCAACGAATTCGGAATCAGCCTTCGCAAAAACGGTTTTTATGACGAATCCCTGCGCTATTACAACAAAGCGCTCGAATTCACTGACAAGGACGAAAACCTCTATTTCAACCTTGCCCGTGTCCACTACGAACGCGGGGACCGCGACGGCTGCATAAAATCCCTGAAAAGTGCGCTGGCCCTGAACCCCTCATTCGTTGAAGCGCAAAAATTCCTGACGCATTGCGAACGTCTTTCGGCATAGAATTCATGACCAGCGGTGCCTGTCCAAGGCCAACCACCCCGTAGCGCACAGCGCCCATATGACATTAAAGGCCAGAACAACGGGAATAGTATACCCAAGCATCAGCAGCCCGTTTCCTCCTGCCAGTAGCGCAGCCTCCAGCAACATGAATATGCTCGGAACCAGACTCAACAGCAGCCCCTTGCAAACCGGACGCCTCGACAAGACCGGCAGCAAAAACAACAATCCCCATAAAGACCAAACCACCATCCGGGGCACGGCCCAATCAAGGCAAAGACTCGCCCCGGCAAGACCGGACGGCAATATCAGCCCGGCGCCAAAGGCAAACTGCATGGCAAGGCATGCTAACAGGCTCCCCAAAGCCCCAGCCAAAAGGCAGCTGAAAACATGATGTAATGCCCTCACAGAAAGGACTCCCCCTTGTCTGGTATGAAAATACAAGACCAAACAAAACGGGGAATGATAATCACGCATTCATGAATGGAAAAGTGGGGTCACACTTCAACTTTTCCGCTTCGCAGCAGAAAAGCCACAACCAATCCCGCAACAAAAGCCCAGGCAAGATTCAATCCGAGGGCAATACCACACATGCCCAAGGCCACAAACATGCCACCACGTTGCTGAAGGTCCATGACGGCCAATCCCAGTTGAATTCCTGCAAAGATAAGCAACACTCCCAAAGCGGAAAGCGGTAACACATGCAAAACGGGGATTATCCCCTCGCCAAGGCCCAAGGCAAGAACGAGAAAAATGCCTCCGATGATCAGGTTGGACCCGGCCGTCCGCGCCCCGAAACGATAGTGGGCGGCCAATCCTCCCGCACCGTGACATAACGGCATGCCACCGATAAAAGCGGCGAACATGTTGGCCAGCCCCATGCTCACGCACAAGGCTCGCCCCGTTACCCGGTGACTGCGCCTGCCAAAGTATTCGTGGCTCAAATCCCTATTGGCAATCACGGCGTTTCCCAGAGTCATGGGAATCTGCGGAAGGGCCAGAGCGAGCAAGGCCCAGGAGAAATCCGGCCAGGCTGGCAGGCCGAACGGAAGCATATGAGGCAGAAAGAAACCGGGCTGCACGTCGCTCAACCCGGAAGCGCCACCCAACAGCAAGCCGCAAAAGGCCCCGGCCAGAACAACGACCAATCCGGCCGGAAAACGGCGATTGCCCAGAAGCAACAGTGTTGCGGCCCCAAGCACTATCCCGATGACCGCCCCCACGGAAACCGGTCCGAACGACTGCACGGCCAAAAAAGGTTCTCCCGCTCCCTGGACTTGCTGGTATGCAGAGGTGCCGGCAATAAAAGACGCGCCCTTGGCCATGAGCAATACACCGGTGGACAACTGAACGCCCCGGATAACGCAAGTAGGAATGGCCTTGGCCACCCGGTCCACCAACCCGCTCACCCCGAGCAGCAGCAACATGCCCGCCAAAAGCCAGCCGGACGCCGCGATCTGGGCCGGTGTTGCCGCCGTGGCAATGGCATAGGCGGAAACGACTTTCATAGGCTGCACGGCAATGGGCACCCCATAGTAGATTCCGCCCAGCACATACAAAAGCCCTACGCTGGCAAACATGCCAATGGGATCAAGACCGTTGATCATGACCAACCCCATGGACAACGGCAGCAAGGCCCCCAGATCGCCAAGGGAACCGGACAATTCCATACGATCGAAACGATAGTTGCTCACATTACTCTCCCGGTTCTTCGAATACACCTACAAGATTAGCGAAACTGGCAGGTTCTGTCATCCGCATGATGCATGTTTGCGGGTAGATTGACTTACGGCCGGGGTTGGGCAACTATCGCACAGCTTAAACGAAACGGAGAATCGATACGACGATGCAGAAACAACCCACTTCCGAACGCAACATGAAACGCTATCAGATGCAGGCTCGGGGTATCATGGAAACCCTCCCCTACATCAGCGAATTCTATAAAAAAACCGTTGTCATCAAATATGGCGGCAACGCAATGATCGATGAAGACCTGAAAAAGGCCTTCGCGCTGAACGTGATCCTGCTCAAGTACATCGGCGTCAATCCCGTCATCGTGCACGGGGGCGGCCCGCAAATTGGTCAGATGCTCAAAGCTCTGAACATCCCTTCCGAATTCCGGGAGGGCTACAGGGTCACGGACGACGCCACCATGGATGTGGTGGAAATGGTTCTGGTGGGCAAGGTCAACAAACAGATCGTCAACCTCATCAACATGAATGGGGGCAAGGCCGTGGGACTCTCCGGCAAGGACGGCATGCTCATCAAGGCCGAACCCAAGAAGCTTTCCATCAAAAAAGCCGATACGCCCCCGGAGATCATTGATCTGGGCAAGGTCGGCGAAGTGGCGGAAGTGGACGTGGATGTTATCCGTACCATGGAACAATCCGGTTTCATTCCGGTCATTGCGCCGGTCGGCGTGGACGACAACGGCGACACCTACAACATCAATGCGGATTCCGTCGCAGGGGCAGTGGCTTCGGCACTGGGAGCCAAACGCCTGCACCTGCTCACGGACGTCCCGGGCCTGCTGGACAAGAACGGGAAGCTCATCACCTCCATGAGCCGCGACGAGGCTCTTCAGGTCATTGAGGACGGGACCGCAACAGGCGGCATGATTCCAAAAATCAAATGCTGTATCGAAGCGCTCCCGGCCGTTGAAAAGGCACATATTATCGACGGACGTGTGGAAAACTGCGTATTGTTGGAGATGTTCACCCGCTCCGGCATCGGCACGGAAATAGTTCCATAGTATTTTAAATTTATCATTGACGGGCGGCGAATTATTTGCAGCCCCCTCCTTTAGAAAATAGAATTTTCTCTATCTTTTCAATATGTTCATTCACCATATTGCGTCAATTCGCTTTTTAGGACACAATACGCAAAAAAAGTATCCGGAGCATCACACGCATGTGGCTTGTAATTGTCCTGTCCGTATCAGTATTCATAACAGCCTATGTCGGCTGGCGTGTCATCCTGCCCATGTCCAAAAAAACAGGCGTACGTCTGGTTGCGTGGGTGCTTCTTGGCGCAATGCTGATAGGACCGCCGCTGGTCCGTATGCTCCGCAACAAGGGAGTTCCGCAATCCCTGTTGGATGTTATCGACTGGGCCGATTATGTAGGGCTTGGTTTCATCTCCTTTGTCGTGATGTTCCTGTTATTCAAGGACGGACTTCTGGTCACCCGCTGGCTGATTCGCAAATGCAAGCCCAAGGATCTGACCCAGCGCAAGATATTCTTCAAACGCCATGATGCGGAACGACGCAGACTGCTCATCAATACGGCCAATGCATTCATCGTTGCCGGAGCAGCTCCCCTGACGGCCTACTCCGTATTCGAAGCGCGCCGGCTGCCGGAAATCGTTCAGGTCAAACATCCGCTGGCCGGATTACCGCCGGACCTTGAGGGGCTGACCATCGCGCAACTTTCGGACACGCACATCGGCCCCACCATCAAAGGCGACTGGCTGGCAAGGTGTGTAGAACAGGTCAATGAACTCAAGCCGGACATCATTGTACACACGGGCGATCTGATTGACGGCCATACATCCTGGCTGCGGCCGGACGTGCTTCCACTTGCAGATCTCAAGGCACCGCTGGGCAAGTTCTTTTGCACGGGCAACCATGAATATTATTCCGGCGTTCGTTCCTGGCTACGCGAGGTGGAGCGAGTCGGTTTCCAACCTCTTGTCAACGAGCACCAGCTTGTAAAGCACGGCAACGGCAAACTGCTCATGGCAGGTGTTTCGGACCTGGGATCCAGCCGTCTGGAACCCTCGCACGTATCAAGCCCGGCCAAAGCCATGCACAACGCACCGGCACATCATGCTTCCATCATGCTTGCGCACCGGCCCCGGTCCGTATTCGAGGCTCGCAAGACCGGCGTGAACCTGCAGCTTTCCGGTCACACCCATGGAGGGCAGTTCTTTCCGTGGACCCATGTCATCCACTATTTCCAACCGTATGTACGAGGACTGCATATTGTGGACAACACCCGGCTTTACGTGAACGTGGGGACGGGGTACTGGGGCCCACCGCTGAGACTCGGCACGATTCCCGAAATCACCCTGCATACGCTGACAGGGGCCTGACCGCGAACCTCGTCTTTTCTCCGCAAATTCGCTTTTATTTCGGGCATTGATTAATCCCCGAATCTAGTGCATTTCTTCTTCAACAATCACATTGGAGGAATAATGCTCAATTCCGAAAGACTCTTGAACAGCTTTTTCGATATGGTAAAAATTGACAGCCCGTCCTTCAAGGAAGCGGCCATGGCCCGATTCCTGGTGGATTTTGCAGAACAGCAGGGCTGGGAAGTTCGCGTGGACAAGGCCGGGGAAAAATCCGGCGGTGATACCGGCAACGTAATTGTCCGCATCCCCGGAACCGGCGTGGGCGAACCTATTGCCTTCTCCTCTCACATGGACTGCGTTCCTCCTTGCCTTGGCATTGAGCCGGTGGTCAAGGACGGCATCGTTACCTCTGCGGGGGAAACCGTGCTGGGCGGTGATGACAAAGCCGGGATTGCAGCCATCCTCGAAGCGGCTCTCCATGTAACAGAAGAGAAGTTGCAACATCCCGATCTGTATCTGCTATTCACCATTGCCGAAGAATCCGGCATGCACGGAGCAAAAAACCTCGACCCCGCCGACCTGGAAGTCAAATCCATCGTGGTGACGGATTCGGGCGGTCCCATCGGTACTGTGACAGTCAAGGCCCCGGCCAAGGCTGCCATCAACATCATCTGCCACGGCAAGCCCGCCCATGCAGGCATGGAGCCGGAAAAAGGCGTTTCCGCCATCCAACTCGCCGCAGACGCCATTTCGCGCATGAACCTGCTGCGTGTGGATGAGGAAACCACTGCCAACCTCGGCTCCATCTCCGGCGGAACCGTTACCAACATTGTGGCCGAAACCTGTTCGTTCACTGCGGAAGCCCGCTCTCTGGACGACGCCAAGCTGCGCTGGCAACTGGATCACATGCACAGTTGCTGCGAAGAAGCCGCCGCAAAAATAGGTGGCTCCATCGATTTCAAATACGACATTTCCTATCCTGCGCTGGATGTTCCCGAAGAAGATCCCCTGTTGCAGCAAGCCCGCCAATGTTGCGAAGCGCTGGACCTGCCTTTTGCAGCGGTACCCTGCGGTGGCGGCAGTGACGCCAACATTCTGTACGGCAAGGGATATCATGTCATCAATATTTCCAACGGCATGGACAAGGTCCACACCGTCAAGGAACAAATCGCCGTACAGGATATCTACGACACGGCGCGCATGATTGCGGAATTCATGCAAAGTCCACAATAGAAATACAGGATTCGACTTTAACGAAAACGGGATATGAAGGACTTTTGCCTCCACAAGCAAGAAGCACGGCCCTTGCATCCCATCTCTCCACACCTTTCGGTTTGGAATAATTGCAGTAAAAACCTTTGCTCCCGATGTGTATATCCATCGGGAGCAAAATAACGCCGAGACTTCTTCCTTTTAAAATTCAGACAGCCTCCCCTCCATTTCTCAGAAAGAAGAATCAAGTGCGCAAGCGAATTGCGGAACCGACGTGTAGTCTTCATACGCGAGGGGGCGCAAGGAGCGAAGCAACACCGTGATCACGTGCTTCATCCCCCTTTCACCAGTTGGTTGCGACCACCCCGCTTGGCCCTGTAGAGAGCCTTGTCTGCTGCCAACAATAGATCATCCGCAGACTCATGGGCCTTGGTTTTGGTGATGCAACCGATGCTGATGGTAAAGGAGATGGCCCCGGCTTCGAGCAAAAGATTCAGTTCCTCCACAGCAAGCCGAATGCGTTCGCCCACACGAACGGCTGCCTCCGAGGTTGCCCCCGGCAGGATGGTGGCGAATTCCTCGCCGCCGATACGGGCAAGCACATCCTCTGTCCGCAAACAATCGGAACAGATGTTTACGAATTTTTTGAGAGCCATGTCTCCAACGCCGTGACCCCATATATCATTGATATGCTTGAATTTATCGAAGTCGATGAATAACAGGGATAGGTCCGCACCGGTTTCTTCGGCTCGCAACATGTGATGCTCCAACAGACGGTCAAAAGTCCGCCGGTTGGCAACGCCGGTCAACGGGTCCAGCCGGGCCTGTTGCGCAAGAAGAATCTCATCCCGCTTCCGGCGCCGGATGTCCAGAGCAATACCCGAAAGCAGCACCGGCGCTCCGGATTCATCCCGCTCCAGAGTTCCAATGACTTCCGTCCATATCCAGTCCTTGTTGCGACGAACGCGAATGTCATATCGAAACGTACCGCTTTCGTCTTTGATGTAGTCTTGAAGGGCCTGTAAAAAAGGACGACGATCATTGGGGTGAAACATTTGCAACAATGTCCGGACTGGGGAACGTTTCTTTCCGGTACTGGCAAATCCGGTATCCACGGAATGTCCTCCCAGCCAGATACGATTTCTGACCAGACTGTATTCCCAGGTAAGACTGTCAGTGATGCGTTGCAAAATGGCAAACTGACGGGCATGGGCATGCAGCCTGCTGCGCAATATGGCGTTGGAAAGGGGGCACACGGCAGTGCGTAGAATAGCTATTTCATCGTCAGACCAACGGTATTCGCGTTCACAGTCGTTGAAGCCGAGAACACCCCACCATTCGCCGTCCACGATAATGGGAACCGTCAGAAAAGATTTGACATCCTGTCCCTGCAAAAAAGAGCGCAGCCAACATTCCGGCATATCTCCGACGATTATGCTCTGATGTTCGCCCCGCTTGCGGCTTTCTATGAGGTTCCAGTATTCCCAATTCCCGGCGTCTACCCGGAACATGCGTAGCGAAGTCTTATCCTTCAACGAGTAACCGGGTGAAGATACCCATTCGGCTACGTAGTCATGGACCAATGAATCTTCATTGACCTCTACATTCTGAAGAATCCAGACACGGTTTATTCCCGTGGCCATGCCCAACTCGGCCAGTAACGCCTCCACGTTTTCCGGCCAGCCCGAACCATGGGCAAGAGCTTCCGATCCCTTGGCAATCGCCTGAAAAAGAACTCCGGAGTCCGACAGCCCTTTTACCATATGACTCACTCTCCCAAAGTGAAGCGCGAGTTAAACACAAATCGACGTGGCATTCAAGTTGGTCCCGAACTCCCCGGAAAGAGTAACACAATCGTAACGTCCTTCCGGGCCTTGTGCCGCTTCCCATGTCTGCGTACAACAGAATCATGTTCACCATACCCAAACGAAACGAATCTCTGCGCCGAGCAATAATCTGCCTTGTTCTTCTGGCGCTGGCAGGAGGCATCCACCTGTTTCCGGGTCTTGCTGGAAGATCCATGCCTATTGATACACGCGCAAAACAATACCTGAACGAAACACTCCTCAAAGCTTCGGCCGCCTTTGCCGCCGCCAAGGGACTGAACGCGGCAATATCGCTGGTGCAGGAATCCTCAATACAGCTGCAGCCCATGGGCATCGGCCTCAACCTTGCGGCCGGACAGGTACTCGATCCGATTAACGATATGGTGGAACGTGCATCATGGATATTTCTGGCATCCATGACGTCCGTGGGCATTCAGCAATTCCTGCTACGCATTACGCCGTGGCTCAGTGTGGAAATACTGCTTTGCGCGGGACTGATACTATATGCGCTCGCCCTGTGGAATCGCCGGAATATCGGCAGGAGTACACGCCTGCTGGCA
>Ga0207831_100160_pt1 | contig 37243 bp, 35 predicted proteins | sample TtanPargueraPR_7_FD_187741 | JGI IMG/M metagenome (GOLD analysis project Ga0207831, IMG submission 187741) | Aerobic enrichment media microbial communities from Bioluminiscent Bay, La Parguera, Puerto Rico - Tt and M1 (2) (SPAdes) | ecosystem: Environmental > Aquatic > Marine > Unclassified ...
TTTTTGTACAACAATGTTCATGATAAATTCGATTCCATCGTATATTTGCGAAGCGTCGACACGTGCGACTCCAACAGTGGGCGTGCCTTGCTCCCGATTGCATATAAGTCGAGCGACCTGCCTTCCCGCAGATCGGTCCAGTCCAGGCAGAATGCTTGCTCCGGCCAATGCTTTCTGTCGAGAAATTCAATCCACTCAATAACGGTGAGTGTTGTTGCGTCTCCGATGAGTTCAAATAGGGATTCATCGGGGGGCATGCCCTCAAGACGGTAAAGATCAAAGTGTGCTACTTGAGGGGTTGTGGGATAGATGTTGAAAATATTGAAACTCGGGCTTGAAACATCAGCTTCGCCTGCTCCAGGAAGTGCCTCTACCAAACCTCGGACAAGCGAGGTTTTTCCGGCCCCCAGCCCCCCACGTAATAAAAGGGCTGGTAGGACGACGGCGTTTTTAAATACATCTGCCAGCATTTTGCCCAAGACAAGGGTGTCTTCTGCAGAATCAAGAAAAAGGCGCAATTTCATGGACGTTGTCAATTTATCCGTGTTGGACAAGAGTTCGCAATATATCTTCCTTGCCAACCACACCAACGAGTTTTTCATTTTCAACTACTGGCAACGTATACAGCTTCTCATCCGCCATAATGGTGGCCAGTTCTGCAATGCTAGTTTCCGGGGAGACCGTTGCCGGATTCGAAGTCATTGCTTCCCGTACAATGATTGCCGAAATTTTTTGTAACTGTTTATCCAGTTCTTCATAGGAAGACAGAGGGAATACTCCATCAAGAAGAGTGAAAAATGACGGCAGCTTGAGCTCTTTTTGTTGAGCCACTAAATCACCTTGCGTCAGCACGCCAATTACAGATCCTGATTCATCAACTACTGGAACGCCGTTGATTTTGTTCTCCAGCAGTGTCTTTACCGCGTTGACAATATCGGTTTCCGGTTTCAGCGTAATCGCATTTTCAGTCATGATGTCTTTGGCTTTCAACATGATTTCACTCCTTGATGGCATGGGGCAGCATTGCTGCAATGTCTCTCGGGCCGTTGCCACGGAACGGAAATTTTTCTTCCAGCATCAGTCCAGCCACTCCGTGGCGGTACACTCCCAGACAGGCTGCGTGTAAGGGGGCGTGCCCCTGTGCCAGCAGCGCTCCAGTCAACCCTGCCAAAACATCGCCGGAACCAGCAACCGCTAATGTTGGAGCTGAAATAGGAGAAATGCATGTTCGCTCCTGGTTGGCAACAATTGTTCCTGCTCCTTTGAGTACCAGCACAGGTTTGTTGCGAGCGACAAAAGCTTCAGCTGCCGCAATACGGTCATTCTGTATTTGGGCGGATGTCAAACCTGTCAATACGGACATTTCTCCGGGGTGAGGTGTCAGAATCATGGTCTCTGGCAGTGTTTCCATGAGCCCCGGATTATGTGCCAGACAGTAAAGAGCATCCGCGTCAAGCACCGCAGGGAGCGGACAGCTTGCAACAAGTCCCTTGAGAAAATCAACTGTTTTTCCTGATCTCCCCAACCCCGGTCCAATAACTACGGAGTCGAAGCGGGACATAATGTCTGTGAGAGTTGGCACATCCTCAGGCGTCCATTGAGAGCTGCAACCCACTGGATATGTCATGATTTCCGGAGATGCACAGCGAACAGACTCCTCAAGTCCGGCTGGACATGCCATGGTAACAAGGCCAGCTCCTCCTCGAAGAGCGCCTTGGGCTGCAAGGTGTGCCGCGCCTGTCAGACCGAGGGATCCGCCGATGATAAGTACATGCCCAGCCATTCCTTTATGCAAGTATGGAGGAGGTGTTGGCATGTTCTGTAAAAGGGCGTCGGACAGAAGCCATCGTTTCGGGGCCAGCGTGTCTTTTATCTGGCGAGGAATGCCGATAGGGCAGACATAAACTTTTCCCGTGTAATTTTCGGCATTGGGCATCATTAAGCCAATTTTTGCAGCTTCAAACGTGGCGGTGACGTCGGCTTGAATTGCTTCCGGTTGAGCCTTGCCGGACGTTCCGTTTAATCCGGAGGGGATATCTATTGAAAAAATAAATGCTCGTTCTCCCATGTCATTTATGACACGGATCACTTCAAGCATGTCCTCTCGAAGGTTGCCGGAAAATCCGGTACCCAGCAATCCGTCGACGATTATATCTGGTTGAGCAGGGGAGGCTGAAAAAAAAGTTGTGATATGATGAAGGGGAATCCCAAGTTTTTTGCATAAAAGCATGTTGGATCGAGTTTCACCCCTGTAGCTGCTTTTGGGGCGAGTGTGAAGTACCGTGACATCCACATCAAGGTCGGCGAGGTGTCTGGCCATGGCAAATGCATCGCCACCGTTGTTGCCGGGGCCCGCAAAAATATATGCTTCTGCACCTACTATTGAACCAACATGTTCTTCGTAACACTCCAACAGAACGGAAGTCGCTTCACGACTTGCCGTTTCCATAAGCGTTGCACCGGGGATTCCGAAGCCATGAATGGCTTCATTGTCCCACGCGGCCATCTCTTCAGGAGTGGGCAGGGGCAAAAGCATATTCGACCTCCGTATGTATCAATCTTCGAGGATGACAACCGCCGCGGCGTGCCCTTTTTCGTGTGTAAGGGAAATGTGGCCGTTACGGATTTCCATACTTAGTGCGGCTTCTTGTGCCTTGCCGGAAAAATGAATTGATGGCTTGCCGCTTTTTGCATGGAGTATTTCAATACATTTGAAGTGGATGCCTCGAGAAAATCCTGTCCCCAGGGCTTTTACCGCCGCCTCTTTTCCAGCAAACAAAGCTGCCAATCTTGGCGCGGAATCGCCCTTGGGAAGTTGCTCGATCTCGTTATCCGTGAGAATTTTGGACGCGAATTTTTGACCATGTCGTTCCATGATACGGCGGATGCGTCGTATTTCAACGAGGTCGATTCCGGTTCCTTTAATCACGACTAGTCCACAAAGGTCCTGATGATATCGGCCATGTCGCGTACAGCGCGGTCCAGCCCAACAAAAATGGCCCGTGCCATGATGCTGTGGCCTATCGAATATTCACTGATGCCGCGTACATTTTTAAAGGCCAGGATGTTGCGATAATTCAGACCATGTCCGAGATTGACTTTGAGACCGAGATCCAATGCCTGCCGAATTCCGGCAAGTATTTTTTCAAGCTCTGCCTTGCGTTGGTTTATTTCCTTGGCATCGGCGTAATGTCCTGTATGGATTTCGATGTATTCGGTCCCAGTGGCATGGGCTGCTTCAATCTGCGCCGGGTCCGCATCTATGAACAGGCTGGAACGGATTCCTTTGGCGTGAAGGGGAGCCAGATAATTTTTAAAATGTTGTTCTTTTCCAATGCAATTCAAACCACCTTCAGTTGTCAGTTCTTCACGTTTCTCAGGGACCAGGCATACGGTCTCCGGGGCGAGAGAAAGAGCGATTTTCTGCATTTCTTCTGTGGCGGCCATTTCAAAGTGAAGTCGTGTATTGCAGGTGGCACGGATCAGTTCGACATCTCGGTCCTGAATATGGCGCCTGTCTTCACGAAGGTGGGTGATGATGCCGACGGCGCCTGCCAGTTCTGCCATATATGCTGCTGTCGCCGGTTCGGGTTCAATACCTCTTCTGGCTTGGCGAAGGGTGGCTACATGATCGACATTTACACAAAGTACGGGCATCTATGATTCCTCCAAAGAGCGTATTGTTATCGGTATTCGCAATGATTACTCGTTCCCTGCTGGGAAGTAAACCGCGAGAGAGGGCTTCTCTGGGCTGGTTTGACAACGGCCCAAGGGGATTGTATCGCCTTTTTGCCTGACTTGAAGAAATAAATACGGAGAATTTAATAGATGAACGTATGCATTGTTGGAACCGGATATGTGGGCCTTGTGACCGCTGCCTGTTTTGCCGAAATGGGAAGCACCGTTTGCTGCGTGGATGTGAACGAGCAGGTCGTTCAAAATCTTCGCAAGGGCAAGGTGCATATTTATGAGCCAGGTCTGGATATTATGGTTCAACGCAATCATGACGAAGGCCGTTTGGCGTTTACCACTTCTCTCCGTGAAGGATTGAAAGGGGCGCGAGTCGTTTTTATTACGGTGGGTACTCCCAGTGATAACCTGGGAAATTGTGACTTGCGCTATGTGGATGCCGTCGCTCGTGAAGTTGGGCAGAGCATGGAGTCTCCCAAAATTGTGGTTGATAAATCCACTGTTCCTGTAGGCACTGCTGACCGTGTCCGGAGTATCATTCGGGGAGAATTGGAAGCTCGTGGAGTTGAAATTGATTTTGACGTTGTTTCCAACCCCGAGTTTCTTAAGGAAGGAGATGCTGTTAACGACTTTATGAAGCCGGACAGGGTCATCGTCGGAACAGAGAGCGAAGAATCTGCTTCTATCCTGAAAGAGTTGTATGCCCCGTTTGCCCGTAGTCGGGAGAAGTTGATCGTTATGGGGGTGCGGAGTGCCGAGATGACCAAGTATGCAGCCAACTGCATGCTTGCTACAAAGATTTCTTTTATCAACGAAGTCGCCAACATTTGTGAACGCGTCGGTGCCGACGTGAGTGAAGTTCGTATGGGGATTGGCGCTGATTCCCGTATTGGTTATCACTTCATTTATCCGGGAGTCGGGTATGGCGGGTCTTGCTTTCCGAAGGACGTTAAAGCGCTGATTGGTACTGCGGACGAATATGGATATGAAGCTCGTCTTATCAAAGCCGTGGATACGGTCAATAATGACCAGAAACTCGTACTTGCTACCAAGATCAAGGATTATTTCGAGCCGCAAGGCGGTGTCGCGGGTAAGACTCTTGGCCTTTGGGGGTTGGCCTTCAAGGCCAATACTGATGATATGCGAGAAGCTCCCTCTTTGGAGTTGATTCGGGAACTTACGGCTTTGGGAATGAAGGTTAGGGCTTACGATCCCATTGCCGGTGAGCGCGCCGGGGAGATCCTGGCCGACAATGAGTTGGTGGAGATTGTCGACGATCAGGATGATGCTTTGACGGGGGCCGACTGCATGGCTGTTGTCACGGATTGGAACCAGTTCCGTAATCCCAATTTTGAGCAGATTAAAGAGTTACTTGTTGCGCCGATTCTTTTTGATGGTCGGAACCTGTATTCACCGGAGAAAATGGCACAGGCCGGTTTTGCATACTTTAGCATAGGAAGAAGGCCTGTTTCTGCCTGATTTAATCTCAGAGTTATAGAATTGAAGGGTCGTTCCGAAGTGGAGCGACCTTTTTTATTGTCTATGTCGGGGCGAGTAATATATTGTTTCGAGGAAACGGGATTGGTGCCAGGAAGGAGCGGTGGATGCGAATATTATATGATTTTGAATTTGAGACAGGCCGGACTGAACATTTTGATCTCAGGTTTGATCGGGATACATTGAGTTTTCAGCCTCGTTTGACGAATAACTTGCCGGACTGGACTCTTTTGGACTGTAACATATGCCCCCATTGTACGCTGGATCGGATTAGTCATGAGCGATGTCCTCTAGCTGTGTGTATTCATGAGGCAGTGGATCGTTTTCGACTTTTGGTTTCACATGAACCTGTTTCTGTACAAGTCACGTCCGACGAGCGGAAATGTTTCCAGAAGACTACAGCACAAAAGGCCCTCAGTTCCATGCTCGGTCTACTTATGCCGTGCAGTGGGTGTCCTCACACATTGTTTTTTCGACCCATGGCTCGTTTTCACCTGCCGTTTTCCTCGAAAGAGGAGACTTTGCATCGAGCTTTATCCAATCTTTTGCTTGCGCGTTATTTCAGGGGGGACGGGGCTGTGCCAGCGGGAGATCCTCTGTTGGAGCTAAAAGCTATCTATAAGAATATTGAATGTATGAACGTTTGGGTGGCTCGGCGAATCCGGGAACATGTGAAGGCGGATTCTTCGGTCAATGCACTTGTCCTTTTGGATTTGTTTGCGAAAATGGTTTCATTTTCAGAAGATGCTCCGTTAGAGGCTATTCGTAATTTGTTCACAATATATAAAGAGGGCTGACTTGAACGCAAAAAGCCCCGTATTTCAAAAGAAATACGGGGCTTTTTGCGTTCGTAAATTAAGAACGTTAACGCAACGTGCGTTGACAGTTGCGGAACTGCAATTCTTGAAGAATTATTTTTTCATATTCAGGATTAAAGCCGGACAGATCCTGATGCGGCTCTTGATCCAGAAGTTTTACCAACTGCTGCGTCTCCTCCCAAAAGTCCAGCAGTTCTTCATCGGCAAGCGACTTGACTTGGGCCTCAAATGTTAGATCATCAGCGAAAGCATCATATTGCCCCATGTGTAGTGAACCTTCCTGATTGAATCAAAAAAAAGTTAAAATAAACAGATAGATAGCTGCAAAAGTTTTTTCTACGTTAGCCCTTTGTTTATAAGAGGTCAACCAAAAGAAGACGAGGGGGCTTTGACTCTTTTCTCCAAAAGGAAAAAGGTTCGGCAAATTGAGCCTCTTGGCGTATGGCATAAAGATATAGGCGTTGACAAATAGATCATGACTTGCCACTGTGAACCCGATTTATTTCAGATTTCATACGGTGCGTATTTTTCCTAATTCGTGACGCGTAGCCAAGGATTGTATTCATATGGATGTGGAAGGAAACGAAGTCCGTCAACAGGATGACGAGCTTATCCAGTTGGTGACATTCAGCATTGGCGTGGAGGAATTCGGTGTGGACATCCTTCAGGTGCAAGAGATTATTCGCACCATGGAGATAACCAACGTTCCTCGTGCCCCTGATTTTGTAGAAGGTGTCATTAACCTGCGCGGTAAAGTCATTCCCATTGTCGACCTGCGCAAGCGCTTCGGCTTGGAAGGGCGTGAGCATGATAAACATACACGTATAATTGTTATAGAAATAAATATGATGATTGTCGGGTTTGTCGTCGATTCCGTTTCCGAGGTGCTGCGTATTCCTGCCAATACGGTTGAACCGCCGCCACCTGTTGTTTCCGGACTTGAGTCTGAATATATTGAGGGCGTGGGAAATATGGATGATCGTCTTCTGGTGCTTCTTGACCTGAATCAACTGCTGAGCAATGAGGAAAAAGAAGCCTTGAATATGGTTTAACCTGCTCTGTTTTTTGGATAGAACCGGCCGTCTTGCGCGAAAGCGATAGGGCGGCCTTTCATCATGGTGTTATGCTCCAAAGAGGTAACTTTTGATTTTTCACAAGGATTTGAGTGCCTTTTTGGGCGGCAAGACTTCAAGCCTACGGATTTTCAAGAGTGGGCTGGCCAGTCAGGCCGTTGTTGCCCAGTCTTTGATGGCCCGTAAATATAGCCCTGTTGTCATTGTTCCTGGTGCCCGGGAATTCCGAGAGTTTGATTCCCTTTTTCAACTGCTCGGGCCTGCTTCCAAAGATCCGTTGGCACCAATGTGGGAACGTGGGCATATCCGTCTCGGATCTTTTATGTCTCGTTCCCCAAGTCCAGCGGATTGGGGAGAACGCTGGGCCGCTTTATATTCTTTGGAGTATGGTTTGGCACCTGCCTGCGTAATCCTCACCGCTGACAACCTGTTACCATTATGGCCCAATCCTGAAATCGTTCGTAATAGTTGGCTGTCTTTGACCAAAGGCGAGGACATGTCTCCCGAATTGGTGATGGAGCAGCTGGTTGCTTGGGGGTATCGACGGGGCAATCTGGTGGCCGGATACGGGGATATGTCCATGCGTGGTGATATCCTTGATGTTTACGCTCCGGGGTATCCCCTACCTCTCCGTTTTGAATTTTTTGGGGACATGCTTGAAGAGATGCGCATGTTCGATTTGTCTTCCCAACGTTCTCGAGCAGAATTGCAAGAGGCGGTGCTTCTTCCTGTGGCCCCGGGAATTTGTTCTCCGGATCGATCCGGGCGTGCACTTGATTATTGGAAGCATTTGCGTACGACGGGCGAGATTGCTGTCCGGGAAGAACAAGCTCTTGTTGAGCGCCTTGCTCGTGAAGATGGTTACGTATGGCCCGGGTTGTTTTATGACGACAGTTGTGGACTTGAAGAACATCTGCCCAGTCGTTCTCGTTTTATTTTGTGTTCTGGAGGAGAGCTGCGAGGACGTCTGGAAGATCAGGAACAGGGTTGGCGTGATTTTCTGGCAGAGGAGGAACGTACCTCCGGGATGCGTTGGCCTTTACGTTTTGTGATACGCTCGGAAGAGGCTGCCCGTCAGGTTTGGCAAGGAGTGGATCAAGTTGTATTCGAAGAGTTGACCTTGGGACGCGAGCGTGATGGTCTGGAGTTGGCCGAGCAGAGGATTTCCGAATTTGGAGATCTTTTCTGGCAGCCAGAGCAGCAGAGACGCCCGTGGGCCACTCTTATGCAGGCTCTTAAGGACTGGAATCGTACTGGCTATCGTACTATTCTAAGCTTTTCTTCTTCTCGTTCCCGTGACAAATTTCTTTCGCTTGCCGAGCCGGAAAATCTTTCGGTGCAGCTTGAGTATCATGCTGAAAATAGTGGTGTTTTCGCGCTTGTATCTCCTTTTAAAAAAGGGGTGGAACTACCTTGGTGTCAGTTGAGGATTCTTGGTGAGGATGTTCTTCAACCTACGCCAGTTCAAAGTCATACTCCCTCTGCTAGAGCTTTCAAAGGCTTGGATAAGTATGAGGACTTGGAAGATGGGGATCTGTTGGTCCACCGGGATTATGGCCTGAATCGGTTTGGCGGCCTGCATCACATGAAGATAGGTGATGCTGCAAATGATTACCTGCTGTTACTGTTTTCCGGCGATGATAAATTATATTTACCTGTTGATCGATTGAATCTGGTTCAAAGGTTCAAAGGCCCGGAGGGCAATGAACCCGCTTTGGACAAGCTTGGCGGAACTCGTTGGAAAAATACGACGGCCAGAGTTCGCAAAGCCGTTGAGAAAATTGCCCATGAATTAGTGGAAATGTATGCGTTCCGGCGGGTCGCCAAGGGGTATGGCTACGGGCCTCCCGATGAATTGTATTGGGATTTTGAGGCGACATTTGGTTTTGAGGCCACTCCAGATCAGGATAAGGCCATAAAAGATGTTTTTGAAGACATGGATCGACCCGAACCCATGGACCGCCTTGTGTGCGGGGATGTTGGTTTCGGTAAGACCGAAGTTGCTTTGCGGGCCGCTTTCCGAGCTGCGCTGGAAGGGCGTCAGACAGCTTTGTTGTGTCCTACAACCGTTTTGGCCGAGCAACATTATCAGACTTTCATCCGGCGTATGGAAGGTTTTCCCGTGCGCGTGGGGATGCTGAGCCGTTTTGTTCCCCGCAAGCGTCAGAAGACAGTTCTGGAAGCTGCTGCTCGTGGCGAAATTGATATACTTATCGGGACGCATCGTCTGCTTTCCAAGGATGTTGCCTTACCCAATATAGGGCTGCTCATTTTGGATGAGGAACAACGTTTTGGGGTGAAGCACAAGGAGCGCCTGAAGCAATTCCGGCAGAACATTGATGTATTGACTCTGACGGCAACTCCTATTCCTCGAACCTTGCAACTTTCGCTTTCCGGCTTACGAGGCCTTTCCGTCATAGAAACGCCTCCCCAGGACAGAAAGCCTGTTGAGACTGCCATTATGACTCGGGAGAAAAAGGCTTTGAAAAAAGTCTTGGAACGTGAGTTGGAGCGTGGCGGGCAGGTTTTTTGGGTGTACAATCGCGTAAACGGACTAGAGCGCGTGGCTGAATTTGTTCAGGAGCTTGTGCCCGAAGCTCGAGTCGGCATGGCTCATGGACGCATGACTGAAAAAATGCTGGAAGAAACCATGCACGGGTTCTGGCATTCTGAACTTGATGTTCTGGTTTGCACGGCAATTGTGGAGTCCGGACTTGATTTCCCCAATGCGAATACGCTTATTGTGGATCAGGCTCAGATGTTTGGCTTGGGGCAGCTCTATCAATTGAGAGGGCGAGTTGGGCGAAGCGATCGTCAGGCATATGCGTATTTTGTGGTTCCTTCTGTTGATGATTTGCAGGAAAAGGTCCGTAAACGGTTGCGGATCATCCTGGAGATGGATTACCTCGGTGCGGGGTTCAAAGTTGCCATGGAAGATCTGCGGCTTCGTGGAGCTGGTAATATTCTTGGAGAGGCTCAATCCGGCCAAATTGCCAAGGTCGGACTTGAGCTTTTTCTTGAAATGCTTGAAGAAGAGGTCCGGCGTCTACGTGGAGAGCAAGCTCATAGGGCCAGTGATCCCGAATTGAATTTCGTCTTTGAGGCGCATATACCCGGTGGGTATATGACAGATTCCCGAGAACGTCTTCGGTATTACAAGGCGTTGTCCGCCGCTCGTGATGAGCGCGAACTCAAGGAGCTGGAAGCCGAAATACGTGATCGTTTTGGTCCGCTTCCAGATGAACTTGCCACGTTCTTTGGGATTCTGGCATTGAAGCAAGTATTATCGTTGCTACAAGTTGAGCGTGCTGAATTGTACCCAGGAAGGGCTGTTCTATCGTGGAATGATGAAGTAGATGTTATCCGCCCCGAAGAACTTGTGGCTTGGATTGCAGCACAAAAGGATTGTGCCCGATTGTTGCCTCCCGGCAGGGTCGAGGTCCGATACGCCGAGCATTCTTCCATCCGGGAGGCCATGGAACAATTGGCTGTCGACTTAACGTCGCTGCGCACAGAATTGCCTGCAAAACCGCAATAGGTATGAGATAAATATGAAACGACTTTTGTTTTCTATCTTGGTGTTGTTTGCCCTTTCAGGGTGTGCATCCGAGCCTGGCGAGGTCGGGATTGTCGCCCGGGTCAATGGGCATCCCATTTTTCTCTCACAGCTTGAGTTTCAACATGATCTTATGCAGGCTGACTACGATGGAAGAATGGTTCCTGGAGTAGAAAAATTGCGCTCCGAGTACGGTAAAATTCTTGGAGATCTGATAGTTCAGGAACTTGTCTTGCAGCAATTGCAGCGTCTTGATCTTGCTGTCACCGATGCCGAATTGAAATTGGCGGAAGATCAGGTGCGGGCAGATTACCCGGAAGGTGCCTTTGAGCAAGTTCTTATTGAAGAATACATAGATCTTAAATCCTGGCGGCAGCAGTTGCGTTATCATCTTGCCGTCAAGAAATTCTATGCGCAGGTTCTCCGACCCAAGGCAAAAATCGACTATAAAGAAGCCGAAGCTTACTACAAAAAGCATATCTCTGATTTTTTCCTGCCGGATAGCCTTAAGTTGCTTGTATTGCGAGCCCCTAATCGCAAGTTGCTTGAACGCGCGGTGGACAAGTATTTAACGGACAACGACCTGAAAGCGTTGATGCAAAGTCTGGGTGAAGTTTCAGCCCGAGAGGTTATTGTTCGCGAAGAGAAACTTCCTGTTTCATGGAAGAGTGCTTTGACAGATGTAGAACCGGGACAGACTACCGGTATCTTGTCGGAAAAATTTGGGTTTGAGGCCATCGTTTTGCTTGAGCGGAGCCCCGCCAAAGTCCTCAATCCAACACAGGCTTATCCCCTCGTGGAGGAAGCTTTGCTCGATCAAAAGTTGACCGAGGCTTTTTCCGCATGGCTGGATGAGGCTTTGAGTTATTCCACTATCGAAATTAGTGAACACCTTATTCCGGAAGGTTCAAAAGAAAATAATCAGGACGAAGAGTCTAATTCTTCTTCTTAAAACAGCCTAATTTAACACTTTCGGCGCGTTGCATAGTTAGAGTAAAGCGTCTAGGGTGAAGGCCTATTGCAACAATCAGGAGTCGCCTGTGCGAAAAATGCTAATTATTTTTGGTATCCTCTTTTTATATTGTCTTCCTGCTGCGGCTGACGAATATGTGGCTAACCGCATTATTGTAGCTGTAAACGGGCAGATCATTACGGAATATGATTTGGATGAAAGAGTGCAAACTGTTCTAGAGCGTTATAAGCAGGCAGGGCAGGAACCCGGACAGGGAGAATTGAACTCCATTCGCAAGAAGTTGCTTGAAAGCATGATTGAGGACATGCTTTTTGCTCAAGAAATTGAAAAATATGGTATTACTGTCGACGATAAAACCGTTCAGAACGAAATAGACACGGTCAAGTCTCATAACCATTTGGATGATGCCGCCTTCAAAGCGCAACTGGCAAAAGAGGGACTCGATCTGGAGGCCCTTCGCAAACAGATTCGTACCAATATTGAAAGACAGAAACTTCTCAGTGGCATGGTCAGTCGCAAGGTAATCGTGACTGATACGGAAACAAAAGAAGCTTATGAAGCCAGAAAGCAGGAGTATTACACCGGTGGTGGTGTTCATCTGGCTGTTATAATGGTTCCGGAAAACATTTCGGCCGAAGAGGTTAAGCAAAAGATTGACGATGGGGAACTGACGTTTGAGGAGGCCGCGTTGCAGTACTCGGACGGCCCCGGAGTCGAAAGTGGCGGTGACCTCGGTGAAATGTCCTGGTCCAGTCTTGACGATGACTGGCGGGCTGCCCTTCGGGGGATGAAAGATGGTGACATAAAGGGGCCGGTGGAGATTAATGGCGCTCCTGTCATCATCCGTCTTCTTGGAAACAGTGAAGGAACATATGTCCCGTTTGAAGAAGTCAAGGATTCCATATATATGGAACTCCTCAAAGAGAAGCGTAAAAAGGTTTATGACGAATACCTGGAAGGGTTGAAGGAAAAAGCCATGATACGTTACATGGATTAATTGATTCCGGAGAAAAATATGGATTTCAAGGAAGTTGGAGATATATTCAGGAAAGAGCGGGAGCATCGTGGTCTGAGCATCAAGGAAGTGATGGAAGTCACCAAGATCAGCCGACGGAATTTGCTAGCCATTGAAGAGGGCAACGGAGACGATTTGCCCCATCCTGTGTATGCCAAAGGTTTTATTCGCAGTTATGCCCGTTTTTTGGGGTTGGATGGTGAAGAGTTAGCTCAGGTATTCGATTCCGAAGGAGTTGCTCATGCTACCCATGCACTTAACTCCACGGATTATGAGGTGACCCCGGAAGCTGATCTGGCTTTTCAGGATATGGAAACAGGGCCAAGGGGACGGAAAAATTCTCTTCCGTCTATCTTAATTATTATTGTGCTGTTGGCGCTTTTGGGTGGATTGGTCTACTATTTTGGTTTTTATCAGAAAACCCCGCTTTCCGAACATGCTGAGTTTTCGATGGGATCTCCTGTCCAAGAGGCTACCAGTGGCCAAGGCGATGGTGTCGAAATAAGCGGTGACAGCACTGCCATAGTTGCGCCTGATAATGTCATGGAAGGAGCCGTTCAGAGTGACTCTGGAAAAGTTTCCCCTGTTGGCGGAGAAGCCACTGCGCAAGAAATAAAGAACAAAGAAAATTCGGAGGCCGCAACAGCGGTCTCCGTTTCTTCAGCGGGATCGGCATCTGTTTCTGCTGGACATGATTCCGAAGAAACAGCTGTAGGGGAGCATGCTGAGCAGGTATCTTCTCAGGAAGCGAAATATGCTCATGTGCTTCTGATACGCGCTACGTCCGAGCAGGGATGTTGGGTTGGTGTATGGAAAAGTGATGAAAACGCTATGGCGCGTGATTTTTTTCTTCGCAATGGCGAACCGCTTCGGTTGAAATTCAATAGCTTCCGCCGCATTCGGATTGGCAATGTCCCGGGCGTGGTCGTACAATATAATGGCAAGGATTATCCTCTTGACCCCAAGAAAGGCAAAACTCAGGATTTGCGTTTCGGAAAAGACTGATTTTTGTCAGGGGGAGGTATGGAAGCCACGGAAAAAGCCCTTGTGCTCAGAGTGGGGCGTTTCCGCGAGGCGGATGCTTGGGTTCGGATGTTGACGCCTTCTCGTGGTGTTTTTACAGCTTTTGCCTTTGGCGGTTTTCGTAGCCGTCGCCGTTTTCTCGGCTGCCTTGATCCTCTCAATTTAGTTCTTTTTTCCATAGCTTCAGGAAAGCGCACTGCCTATCAGCATTTGACTGAAGGAACATTACTGAATGGTTTTCAGGATTTGAAGCGCAATAAATCCATGGTTGGTCAGGCCGTGAACTGCATTAAGTTTATCGAGGCCATTGAACCGGATGCGGAAGATGGGCAGGCTGCATTCTCGTTGTTGTTGGAGTTGCTAACGGTTTTGGAAGAAGAGCAACCCGAAGGAGATCTTTTCCCACTTCTTTTTCGAGCCAAGACTGTTTTCTCTATGGGCTTTTCTCCAGACCTTTTGTCTTGTACTCACTGCGGCTCTTTATTGGATGGCTCTGAACGAGTATGGTTCTCGATAGAAAATGGTCAAGTGTCATGCTCTGCTTGTAAATTTGCGAATAAATCGGTAGATGGACTAGCTCGACCTGTTACAATCGGAGCATTGCGAGCTTTGGATTGGATTATGCGTAGTACCCCGGCCCAATGGAGCCATTTGGGGATGGACGTCGAGGTTCGGAGTCAGGTCTTTGAGTTGATAGAGTTTTTTGTTGCCTACCATCTGGGCCTTCAATGGGAAGGCAGGAACTATAAAAAAGTTTGACACGTTGGAGTCTCACATGAATTTTCAGGACGTCATCTTGAAACTGCAGGATTTTTGGTCCAAGCAGGGGTGCGTCATTGTTCAGCCTGTGGATATTGAAGTTGGAGCAGGCACGTTCAATCCTTCCACCTTTTTTCGTGTTATCGGTCCCGAGCCTTGGAATGTAGCTTATGTTCAGCCTTCCAGAAGACCTACGGATGGACGCTACGGAGAGAACCCGAACCGCTTGCAGCATTATTATCAATTTCAGGTTATTTTGAAGCCTTCTCCTGATGATGTTCAGGATTTATATCTTGCCAGTCTTGGCGCAATTGGCATTGATATACGGGAACATGACATTCGTTTTGTTGAAGACGACTGGGAGTCTCCGACTCTTGGTGCTTGGGGTCTTGGTTGGGAAGTTTGGCTCAACGGTATGGAAGTCACCCAGTTTACTTATTTTCAACAGGTCGGAGGAATTGATCTCAAGCCGGTGAGTGTTGAAATCACCTATGGACTTGAGCGGCTGTGCATGTATCTCCAGGAAAAAGAATCGGTATACGACTTGAAATGGAATGATACTGTGACCTACGGCGATGTCTATCATCAAAACGAAATCGAAATGTCCAAGTATAATTTCGAGCTTTCCAATGCAGACATGCTGTTTGATCTTTTTAACAAGTTTGAGGCCGAGTGCTTGAAACTTTGTGAGGAAGGTTTGCCATGGCCGGCATATGATTTTTGTCTTAAGTGTTCGCATTCGTTCAACCTTTTGGACGCCCGCGGTGCTATCTCCATAACGGAACGAGCCGCGTATATCGGTCGGGTGCGCAATCTTGCCTCTAAGATCGCAGGATTGTACGCGCAACAGCGCGAGGACATGGGATATCCCATGCTTGGCCGGGACAAGTAATTTTTGACGGGCGAACCAGCAACGTAAAGAGTTTAGCAATGGCAGAATTTATTCTGGAAATTGGGATAGAGGAAATGCCCGCGCGCTTTGTGCCTAAATTGGCAGAAGAGCTTGCAGCGCGGTTTGAGAATTTGCTTGCCGAGGCCATGATCGACTTTGATTGTGTTGATACCTATGCGACTCCTCGCAGGTTGACTGCACATGTGGCAGGTCTGGGACTTGAGCAACGTAGCGAGCAGGAGACCGTAACCGGCCCTCCTGTGCGTATTGCCTACGATGCGGAAGGCAACCTGACCAAAGCAGGGCAGGGTTTTGCCAAAACGCAAGGGGTAGATGAAGCAGACCTCTTTACCCAGAAGACCGAAAAGGGCGAATATCTGGCGGTTACCAAGAATGTGGGAGGCGGTAAGAGCCTCGACATTTTGCCGGGAATTTGTGTTCACGCTGTAGAGGCAATGACCTTCCCCAAGAAGATGCATTGGGGAGGATATGATTTTGCTTTTGGTCGGCCGATACGCTGGCTGCTGGCCCTTTTGGACGATGCCGTCGTCAAATTCTCCATTGAGAATCTTACGGCTGGACGAGTTAGCCATGGGCATCGAGTCATGGGAGCCGGTCCGTGGACTATCGCCCATGCTTCTGAATATTTTGAGACTATGGAAACCAAGGCAAAAGTCATCCTAGATCCGAAACGCCGCAAGGAAATTGTTGTGGCAGAAGGAAACCGGCTGGCTGCCGAAGTCGGCGGCTCGATCGTTTGGAAGGAAAGCCTGTTGGACGAAGTTGCCAACCTTGTTGAATGGCCTGTGCCCATTCTCGGCAATATTGACTCCATGTATTTGGAAGTGCCGCGTGAGGCGTTACTGACCAGCATGCAGAGTCACCAGAAGAGTTTTGGTGTCCAGGGTGCAAATGGCGAATTGCTCCCGCATTTTTTGACGACTTTGAATATCGTGCCGCAGGATGAGGCTCTTGTTCGGAAAGGATGGGAACGTGTTCTCAAGGCAAGGTTGGAAGATGCTCGCTTCTTTTGGGAAGCTGATTGCCGTGTGGAATTTCAGGCATGGCTGGATAAGCTTGAGAATGTTGTTTTCCTTGGGCCGCTTGGCAGTATGGGAGACAAAGGCCGTCGCTTGGAAAAGCTTTGTGGTTCGCTGGCACGGAATCTTGCCGATGCAAAGGAGATTCTTCCCGGCGAACTGGAGGCCTATGCTCAGTCCGGTCGTTTGGCCAAGGCTGACCTTGTTTCCGAGATGGTAAAAGAATTTGATTCTTTGCAGGGTGTTATGGGTGGTATTTATGCCAGAAGGGCCGACAAAGGCGAGATTGTATCTTCGGCTTTGTATGAACAGTATTTGCCTGCTGGCCCGGAGACTCCTGTCCCATCCAGTTTGTCCGGTGCATTGCTTTCAATGGCAGATAAGGCCGATACGCTCGTCGGTTGTTTCGGACTTGGGAAAGTCCCGACCGGGGCCAATGACCCATTTGCATTGCGACGTTGTGCTTTGGGTATCTGCCGTATCATCATGGACCATGGGCTGGATGTTAATCTCGGTGAATTGGTAACCTTTGCCCGTCAGGCATATTCAGAAGTCAGATGGAAGTTTGATGAAGATACTTCCAAGGCAAAGTTGTTGGAGTTTTTTGCCAATCGGCTGCGGGCTTTGTTCTCAGGCAAAGGCTATGAGACCAAAGTTGTTGACGCTGCTATCGGTGCCGGATTTGAAAACGTTCGTATTTTGGAAAAGCGGCTTAAGGCTTTGGCAGAATTTAGCCAGAAAGATGATTTTGAGCAGGCCGTGTTGACCTTTAAACGTGCTGCGAACATCATCCGCAAGCAGGGAGACGAAGCCGGTCAGGAGCTGACCGGGAATTATGACCTTGAACAGCTCGAAGATGAGCAGGAAAAGGTCTTGGCTTCAACCCTTGAGCAAACCGGAACTGCGTTTGAAGACCTGTGGGCCGCAGATGATTTTTCCGGTCTTTTCAGAATGCTGGGCGAGTTGCGCCCTTTTGTGGATGCTTTCTTTGATAACGTTATGGTTATGTGTGATGACAAGGCGCTACGTCTTAATCGCCTGAATCTGCTCAAGGCTTTGGTAAACCGTCTTGGTCGACTTGCAGATTTTAATGCCCTGCAAGTGTAAAAGAGCTTGACAAACGGGGTGGTAGACATATAAACAACCCTGTCTTTGGAAGCGAACAAATCGTTTATTACGAATTTAATTAATAGATTTTAGGAGAATTGTTTTGGCGAATCACAAATCAGCACTCAAAAGGCACCGTCAGAGCCTGAAGCGCAACCTGCGCAACCGTATGACCAAGACCCGCATCAAGAATACGGTCAAGGCCGTTCGTGAGGCCATTGAAGCCAACGATGCTGCCAAGGCTCAGGAAACTCTTCAGGTTGCTTCGTCCATGCTGGACAAAGCTGGCCGTAAGAATGTTCTGCATCCGCGTACCGCTGCCCGTAGGATCTCCCGCTTGCAGCGTGCCGTGAATAAGATCAAAGCCTAGCGTTTTTCTTTTTGTATGTTTAGCCCGCTGTACACTTGTACAGCGGGCTTTTTCTGCTTGTTCGGTTTTTTCTATTTTCCTTGTCCCGCCATTTTGAAAAGAGCTTGTTGGTCAAGCAAAGTAATTTCCTTTCCCTCCATCATTATAACTCCATCGTCAACAAATCGTTTGAATATGCGAGAGAGAGTTTCCTGTATCGTGCCGAGGTAGTATGCGATTTGTCCTTTGGGCATATCCAGTGTGAATGTTGCGGAATGATTCGTTTCTGCGAGTAAAAGTAAGTAGGCTGCCACACGTGCCGGGGCTTCTTTGAGACTCAATTCTTCAATTTTATTGACCAAAGTGCGAAGGCGTGACGAGAGCTGGGCCATCATGGTCATTGCCAGATCCGGATCGTCGGCAATCATACGAGCGAATTCCTGTCTAGGAATATAGAGCAAGATCGAAGCTTCGAGAGTCTGGGCATTAACAGGAAACGTGGAGCCTTGAAAAACCGGAACTTCACCAAAATTTTCGCCGGGGCCGAATATATTGATGATTTGTTCTTTTCCTGATGGTGATGTTTGGTAGATCTTGATTCGTCCGCTGCTTACAGCATAAAAGCCGCTTGCTGGAGAACCTGCCTCAAAAAGTATTTCCCCTTTGCCATATGCTCGTTTGATGACAATTTCGGAGAGGCTATTCAGTTTTTCCTCGGGTATCCCTTTGAATATCGACACATTCTTTATTGCTAATCTGGTGTTCGAACCCTTCATCCCAATTTTTCCTTTTTGACGGTGATTTGACTTAAATCATGTTTCCTGAGTGTTTCTTTGATCATATTCTCTGGGTGTCACAGCGCTTGAAGGAGGTTTGAGCCGTGAGGAAAATTCGATTTTTTCGCTTTATAGCCGATTCTGATACCAACTAACACTATATAGTTTCAGGGAGGGATATATGGCTTTTCTTAGGAAGATGATTCTGATTGATGAGGAAAAGTGCACAGGATGTGGTTTATGTGTACCGGGATGTGCCGAGGGCGCTTTGCAAGTTGTTGACGGCAAGGCCCGGCTTGTTGGTGACATTTATTGTGATGGTTTGGGAGCCTGTATTGGAGAATGTCCTGAGGGAGCTTTGATCATTGAAGAGCGAGAAGCTGAGGATTTTGACCCTCAAGCTGTACTTGAACTCTTGGGGGAGCAGGGACGATCTGTTCCTGAGCATATGCCAGACCCAAAAAGTTTGCGGATTAAAAAGTCGTTTCCTGCAAAATGTCCAGGGGCTGAGATCAAGAGCATGACATCTTGTCAGCAGGTCAATACTGCTGCTGCGCAAGGGCTGACTTCCAATTCCAACCTTTCGCATTGGCCTGTGCAGCTTCGTCTTGTCCCTTCGGAAGCTTCTTTTTTGCAAGGGGCAGATTTGCTGCTTACTGCGGACTGCGTTCCAGTGGCTTTGCCTGATTATCATGCCAATTACATTGAAGGTAAAGTTGTGGTTATGGGCTGTCCCAAGTTTGATGATGCCCAGAGTTATATTGAGAAAATGGCGTCTATTATTAGTCAGAATGAAATACAGTCCATTACCGTGATGGAGATGGAAGTTCCGTGTTGTTCCTCAATGAGTTCGATTGTGCGTCAAGCATTGTTAAAGGCCGGGAGGATTGTTCAGGTCACGCGCTTGATAATTTCACGTGATGGTAGGGTGCTGTCCTGTGGGCCTTTGAATGAGCTGAAGAGAGGAAAAAAGCCGATTTTACCGATGGAATAAGAATTATTTAATTGTTTTTATTTGGAGGGGAGTGAAGCGGGTGGAGACTGTGCCTTTTTCGATGAAGATCTTCCCCTCTTGCGATGGATGAAGTTGCGCACACTGGAAAACATGCGTAAAAAGGCTATGTTGATCAAGTCTGTCATGGCAACGAGGAGCCTGATTTGCGTATTATCATCGTTGGGGCTGGAGAAGTCGGGTTTCATATCTCTCGCCGTCTTGCTGTTGAGAACAAGGAAGTTGTAGTGGTTGATCGGTCTGCGGACGCTCTCAAGCGAGTAGCTGAAGCGACGGACGTTCAGACTTTGGAAGGGTCCGGATGTAGTCCTGCCGTTCTTGCCGATGCCGGTGTGGAGGGAGCAGACATTCTTTTGGCCGTTACTGATAGTGACGAGGTTAATATTTTGTCCTGCTTTTATGCAGACAGGCTTTCCCCGAGAACTACAAAATTGGCCCGCATTCGTAGCGCCGATTACACTAATCAATCCGAGTTATTGACAGGGGATGGGCTGAATATCACCAAGATTATCAACCCTGATCAGGAAGTTGTTGATTCCATACTTCGTCTCATGAGCGTGCCCGGAGTCAGGGAGATTAGCGAATTTGCGCAGGGAAAGATTCGGCTCAGCGGTATCAATCTTCCTGACCAGAGTCCTCTTATTGGCACGAGGCTGTTGAATTTGCGGCAGAGAATAGGTGATGTCCCGTTAGTTATTGCCGCTATCGTTCGTGACGATACGCTTATCATTCCCAGTGGATCAGATAAGATCCGCCAGGGAGATGTGGTTTATCTTGCTTATGACATTAAAGATCAGGAAGACATTCTGGAGAGGTTGAAGGTTACAGCGGAACCTGTGCGTAAGGTCTTGATCGTTGGCGGGGGGAATATCGGGTATAAGTTGGCAAAATCTCTTGATAACAAATTTTATCATACTCGATTGCTTGAAAAAGACCCTGAACGCTGCAAATGGCTTTCCGAACGTCTGGACAGGCCTATTGTCCTCATGGGAAACGGAACCGATCAAGATGTTCTGAGCCAGGAGAATGTGGGCGATCTCGATCTGGTCATTGCCGTAACCGGAGATGAAGAGACTAACATTCTGAGCTGTGTGTTGGCCAAAAGCCTTGGTACCAGAAGTACCATCACCAGAATCAATAATTTTGCATACATGCCCCTGATAGAGCCTATTGGAATTGACCATTTGGTCTGTCCTCGCTTGTCGGCTATCAATTCCCTGTTGCACTTTATTCGCCGAGGGCAAGTTATTTCTACGGCAAGTATCAAGGGAGAAGAAGCAGAAGTTTTGGAGGCCATCGCACAAGAGAATTCAGAGATCGTGGGCAAACCCATCATGGATCTTGGTTTTCCGCGAGGGTGTCTGGTTCTCTGTTTCCAGCGCGGTGACGAGGTAGTCATTCCCCGAGGTGATACTGTCATCGAGCCGCAGGATCGGCTTATTATCCTGTCTACCCGTCAGAACATATCCAAGGTCGAAAAGGCCTTGGATGTGAAAGTGGAGTTTTTCTAAATGCGGTGGCAATACGTCCTGCATGTCATTGGAGCTTTGGTGGCCTGCGTCGGGCTTACAATGCTTTGGCCTCTTTGTTGGGGGCTTTATTATGGCGATGCCGGATGCATGTCTTTGACCTTGGCCATGCTAACGACTGTTTTGTCCGGGGTTGGTCTTTTTTTTGTCTTCCGTAGGAAGAACAAGCAAGGGATCAGCCATCGGGAAGGTATGGCCATTGTGGCTCTTGGCTGGTTTGCTGCTGGTGTTTTTGGGGGGTTGCCTTTTCTTTTTAGCGGAACTTTCCCCGGACTGGTTGATTGTGTTTTTGAATCCCTGTCCGGCTTTACCACAACGGGATCGTCCGTGCTTTCCGACATTGAAGCACTGCCTCGCAGTATTCTCTTTTGGCGGAGCCTCACCCATTGGCTGGGAGGGATGGGGATCATAGTCCTTTCCCTGGCCATTTTACCTTTTCTGGGTGTTGGCGGTATGCAGTTGTACAAGGCGGAAGTTCCCGGACCTGTACCAGACAAGCTCAAACCACGCATCAAGGACACGGCAATGGTGCTGTGGAAGGTTTATGTGCTGTTTTCCGCTTTGGAAACAGTGTTGTTGATGTTTGGTGGTATGGATTTGTTTGACGCCTTGTGTCACACCTTTGGTACGATGGCCACAGGTGGATTTTCTACCAAGAATACTTCCGTGGCATATTTTGACAGTGCCTATATTGATTACGTGATCACCGTATTCATGTTTATTGCTGGTGTAAACTTTTCTCTGCATTACCTATTGCTTAAGGGGAATCCAAAGGCTCTCCTCAAGGATCCGGAATTCAGGACGTTTGCCACTCTTTTTGGCGTTTTTGTCTTGGTGTTGACCATCTTTGTGTACGTGGAAGGAAATTACGACAATCCATCGGATGCATTTCGTTATACTTCGTTTCAGGTGGCATCTATCCTGACAACTACTGGCTATGCTACTGCCGACTACGAGCTTTGGCCTGGAATTTGTCAGGGGATTCTACTTTTCTGCATGTTTGTGGGGGGATGTGCCGGTTCAACTGGCGGAGGAATGAAGGTCATGCGTATCATGCTGATCATGAAACAATCGTATCAGGAAATTTTTCGTCTGATCCATCCCCGAGCTGTTTCTCATGTAAAAATGGGCCGAAGACCTGTCCCGGATGACGTCATCAGCGGTGTGTGGGGATTTTTTGTTTTATGGTTGGGATTGTTTGTTCTTTGTGCCTTTGTGGTGGCTTCCACCGGGACTGATGTTGTTTCATCGTTTGCTGCGGCCTTGGCGTGCATTGGAAATATTGGTCCCGGGATTGGAACTGTTGGCCCTACGGAGAATTACGCGCATTTTAGCGACCTTGCCAAATGGACTTTGACGCTTTGTATGGTGTTGGGGCGTTTGGAAATTTATACCGTAGTTATTCTTTTTGTACCTGAATTCTGGCGTAAATAATTGTTGCCCAGAAAAAAAGAGTCCGCAGTAATTACTGCGGACTCTTTTTTTCTGGGCAACGCATTTATCCTACTCTGTAGTGGCAACCTTTTGTTTCCTTGTTGCGCATTGCAGCCAACGTGATGATATAGGCGCATTGACTACCATGAAACAGATCAATGATTGGTTTGGAGAGTGGGGTTTTACTATAGAAGTCTTGTATATTCTTATACAAATTTCTGAGATCCGTGAAAGCTCGGTTAAGCCGGTATTTATTGCGTGCGATACCCACGTAGTTCCACATGGTATTACGCACAGTCGCCCAGTCTTGAGCAATCAGAGCAGGGTCTTCGTTTTCAATGCACCCTGGACTTTCCCAGTCCGGGATATTGTCTGTGAGCTTGTGAGTAAGGATCATTTTTTTGTGGGACAGTCGTTTTATAATGTCTTTAGCTGCCTCGTATCCCCAGACGACTCCTTCCAAAAGCGAAGTACTCGCCAAACGGTTTGCCCCATGTACCCCCGTACAGCTGGTTTCTCCTGCAGCGTACAGTCTGTCCAAGGTTGTACGTCCATTCAGGTCAGTCAACACGCCGCCACAGAAGTAGTGTGCCGCGGGAACAACCGGTACAGGCTGTTTGCATATGTCAACGCCCATGTTGGAACAGTTTTCGGAAATGGTCGGAAAGCGTTTTCTGATGTCACAGTCTACATTGTTTGCCACGTCAAGATAGACACAATCTGCGCCGGAGTGGAGCATCTCATCCATGATGGCGCGGGCCACGATGTCTCTGGGGGCCAGGTCTGCGCGTTTGTCGTAGCTGGGCATGAAGGCCTTACCGGATGCGTTGACCAGTTTTGCCCCCTCTCCCCGAACCGCCTCAGAAACCAGAAACCGTCGTTCTCCGCGTTTGGCTCCGCCATATAATGCTGTAGGATGGAATTGTATGTACTCGCAGTTCATGAGTTGGGCGCCGGCTCTCTGGGCCATGGCCAGTCCTGAGCCTATTGAGCTTTTCGTATTGGTCGTATGCAGAAAGACTTGGCCAACGCCGCCAGTCGCCAACATGGTGAATCGGGAAAGAATGGTTTCAACGTTTTGGGTTTCTTCGTTGAACACATAGGCCCCAACACATTGGTTGCTGAGGCTATATGTATAGTCCAGGTGGCGGGCATGGTGTCCGGTGGTTAACAGATCTACGGCTGTTCGCCGTGTCAGGATGCGAATATTTGGGGAGGCTTTGAGTGCTGAAGACAGGGTTTCCATGATATTTTTGCCAGTATGGTCCGCGCAATAGAGTATTCTGGCAAGAGAATGACCACCTTCTTTGGTGAGATTCCAGGTGTGGTCGTCTTTTTGACTGAATGGAACAGGAAATTTGTCGATGAGGACTTCTTTCAGGATTTCCGGGCCTTTTTGTGATATTTGCCGAACGGCACGGCCGTAATTGTGGTGCCAGCCCGCCGTGAGGATATCCTTTTCCAGTTTTTTGGGAGTGTCCTGATCGGCAGTATAGACAATACCGCCCTGAGCAAGGCTGCTGTTGCCCCAAGTCAGTTCTTCGCCTGCTGTTATAATTGTGGTTTCCACCCCTGTTTCTGCCAAAGTGAGGGCAGCAACGGCTCCGGCAATCCCGGAGCCTATAATTAGTGCATCAGTAGTCGTTCTGAGGTCGTTCATGCCGGGATCCTTTCACTTGTCCCGAAAATTTATGCGCAGACAGTGAGCATTGTTTCCAGGGCGGATTTGGAGGGCTGGCGGATGGCGTCTGGGACATCCACCGGCTCGACCGTTTCTAATGATTCGAGTAGCGTAGCGAGGTTTTCTTCCGTTATTTTTCCCATGTCCTCGCAAAAGCTTGTTTTCAGCGGAATGATGTTTTTTTGTCCTTCGTATTGAAGGCGAAGCCTGTTTACAAGGTTGGTTTCTGTTCCGACGTGGATAGAAGAATCCTGCGGAGCCTCGGCAACATATTTGATGATGAACGACGTTGAACCATTGGCATCGGCCATAGAGGTAACGCTTGGTGGACATTCCGGATGAACGACCACAAGAGCATCGGGATCGGACTGGCGGATTGTCTGGATAGCGTCCAAACTAAATTCTTCATGAATCGGACAGAAACCAGGCCAAAGAAGAATCCTGGCTTTTTCTGCCGCGTCAAGGTCTATGGCTTTATCCGGATCGCTATCAATGAGGGCTTTGCCAAGGATAAGGCGGTCAGATTCAGGAATCTTCAGCGCTTCAGCAGTGTTCCATCCGAGGTGACGATCTGGCAGGAAGAGGACGGCATCCCCCTGATCCAGCGCCCATCGCATCATGGTTTGGGCATTGGCAGAGGTGCAAACCGAGCCTTTCCAACGGCCGACAACGGCCTTCACCGCTGCGGAAGAGTTGACATATGTAAGCGGAACTATCGTTCGTCCACTCTGTGAAAGTAGGCTCAATGCCCGGTTGGTGTGCCCCGCAAGGGCCATGTCTGCCATAGGGCACGACGCTGATATATCCGGTATATAAATTTTTTGGTTTTCCCTGCGCAGGATTGCTGCCGATTCTGCCATGAAGTAGACACCGCAGAATACGATGTACTCCGCTTCAAGATTCGGTATTTTGCGTGCAAGTTCAAGGGAGTCACCGGTGATATCGACATGTTGTATGACCGCATCGGATTGATAATGATGGCCGAGAATTGCCAACTTGTTTCCCATCTCTTTGCGGATTTTATCAATAGTCTGGGTTGCGCCGGACATTGTTTATGCTCCTGTGGTTACAAATTGCATGCTGAAATCCGATGCGGGAGCGGAGTGGGTCAGCTTGCCCACGGAAATAAAGTCGGGACCGAGTTCGGCTACCGATCGTATTGTTTCAAGGCTGATATTGCCGCTGACTTCGGATTCCATCGTATCCGGAATCATGGTAAGAGCCTTACTCATGGTTTCTGCATTCATATTATCCAGCATGATCCGTTGAATGGAGCAGGATGCGGCTTCCTTGACTTCGTCAAGCGTACGACACTCCACTTCGATGGGGGGGCAGGGGGAGTATTGGGCTTTGAGTTGCTTTACAGCTTGAGAAATGCTTCCGGCTCTGTCGATATGGTTGTCTTTGAGCATAAGCATTTCAACAAGGTTTTTACGGTGGTTCATGCCTCCCCCAACAAGCACTGCGTACTTCTCCGGGTAGCGTAGTCCAGGTGTCGTCTTGCGGGTATCCAGTAATTTTGTCCGGGTGCCCTGAAGCTGTTCCACATAGTGTGACGTGAGTTCTGCAATGCCGGAAAGTCTGCAGATAAAGTTCATGATCACGCGTTCAACCTTGAGCAAATATGCCGCAGGCCCTTCCAAGGCCGCAATCATGGTTCCCTCGGACACACGATCTCCATCGTCAACATTCAAATGGAAGCGACACTCGGCATCACCGCCGAATTCAAGAATCAGCGGGATAAGTGGCAATCCGGCTACCACAGTGGACTGTTTGGCGATGATCTGAGCCTGTGCCGTATCTTTATCGGCAAACAGGGCTTGTGAAGTCATATCCGGGCCATCCTCGGCAAGAGCTATACGAATGAGCGCCAGTAGGAACATTCTGGATTCGGCCTGGAAAAAATCTTCAAATCGATCTGCCATGATACCATCCCTTTTTTCAATAGTTCGTTGACTGCAAGTAAAAGACGGTCACACATTCGTCAAGGACGTTTCGTGTTGATGAAATATTTCACAAAGTTGTAGTGGTAGAATTCAGTATAATCTTTGACCTAAAACGTGATTTAAGCTAGGTCAGATGCCATGAAATCGAAAGAGCATTCCATGCCGCAGTTATTTGAAGTTCAGGACGCTGTTGTCGAAGAGCAGGAGCTCGAACAGCACCCAGCTGATGCGGCAGAACATATTGAAGGACTTGATGTTTCAGATCAGGTCAAATTTATCAAACAGCTTCCGGTTAAGGATGCCGCGGCTTCTATTGCCGAAATGGACCCCTATGACCAAGGAGAATTGATATGTAGTTTGAATCCGGCCTTTGGGGCTCGGATTCTGGAACAAATGGCACCAGATGATGCCACAGACCTTTTGGAACAACTTGAAGAACCGGAACGCAAGGCTCTGCTCAGCAATATAAAGGCTGAGGATAGGGCTGAGCTCAAAACGTTACTGACATTTGATCCAGATACTGCTGGCGGGGTTATGAATACCGAGGTGTTGATCTTGGATCAGCATCTTTCGGCTGATGAAGCTGTTCAAACAATCCGGCAGGAAGTGGAAGATAAAGAAATTCCCTATTACGCTTACCTTGTTGATGACAAGGAGAGGTTAACGGGCGTTGTTTCTTTGCGTGATCTTTTGTTGGCTCGGCGGGGCGTTTTGCTCAAGGATCTGGTCAAGACCCAGAATCTAATTACCGTCAGCTATAATGTGGATAAGGAAGAAGTCGCGCGCAAAATAGCGCATTACAATATGCTGGCTTTGCCTGTTGTTGATTTCGGGAACCGTCTGCTGGGAGTTGTGACGGTTGATGACGTCATTGACATCATTCACGAAGAAGCCACAGAAGACATGCAGACAATGGTGGGCGCAGGAGCGGATGAAACGACTGATTCTCCTGTCAATTTTTCTGTAAAAAAACGTTTGCCCTGGTTGATCATCAATGTGATCAACTCTGCAATTGCTGCCTACGTTGTCCATCTTTTTGAACCGACCATCTCCAAAATGGCGATTTTGGCAGCTCTGATGCATATTGTATCTAATCAGGCCGGTAATACCGGGCAGCAGGCTTTGGCTGTTATGATTCGTCAGCTCGCTGTAGAGAAATTTGATCGCAAAAAGGCTTGGGTGGCCGTTTTACGTGAATTGAAGATCGGTATGGTCAATGGCGTCCTTATTTCGGTCGGTGTTTTTTTATTGCTTTTGGCAACAACCCAAGATTTGATGCTTTCGTCCTGTATGGGGATAGCACTGATCTTTGACATGCTTATCGGTGCTTTGTTTGGAGCTTCTATCCCGCTTATTTTGAAGGAGATAGGGCGTGATCCGGCCCAAGCTTCCAGTATTTTTCTTACCACTATCACTGACGCCTTTGGCTTTTGGAGTTTTCTCGGGCTTGCAGGATGGATGCTGCTTGGGTGAAGAAAAATAGTATAAAAAAAAGCCCCTGTTCCTTCAAAGGAGCAGGGGCTTTTTTCGTGTGGGATAACGTTAATCCAACCCAAGAGAACTGAGCAGGTCGTCGACATTGCTCTGGTCTGTTCCTTCTTGTGGGCCAGCAAGATCTGATGCTTTTGTCTTGGCTTCCTCGGAAAGGGATTGGATATCTTTTTCCGGTTCTTCCTCGCGCTGGCGAATCATGAGCCCTGTGGAGAGCATTACCTCTCGTACTATCTGTTCAACCTTGCGTATGGAGTTGATGATGATTTTGATGCGTTGTCCGGTCAGATCCTGAAAGCTGAGTGTTACCATTATCTGCGAAAGATCGTTCATCAACGTGGTGTTGATTTCTTTCAATTGTTCCCGGTCTTCCTTGGTAACCCCGCCGGATTCAAATCCTTTGACAATGCGGTCCACGGTGTTGGACATGTCCTGAAGGTTTTCCACGATGTCTATGATGTCGACTGCCGCTTTCTCCGTCGTTCTGAGTACGGCATCAAGCTGGTCGGACGTTTCATTGAACAGTTCTTCGGGGTCTATTTCCGTCTCAAAATGGGGAACGATTTTTGTCCCACCTTTAGCCGCTTTGACCTCTTGGTAAATTTCCTTGAGCCCTTGCTGGAGGTCTTCGTTGACTCTTCGATAGAATTCACCTTCAAGCAGGGCGGTTGACAAATGGGCAGCTATTTCTTTTTGTACGGAGGCTGTGATGGATTCTTTGAGGTTTTCAACCAGCTGGTCGGATACCTTATCCATCATTTCTCGGATGATCTGTTCATTAGAATTCATGAATGCTCCTCGTTGTGTGTCCACAAGGCCATTTGCACTGGGCACTAACTTATGTCCGCTTGGAATTGCGGATTATCTCACGTTGTCTTTGGAAAACATATTGAATGATAGCTTCCATGTCCGATTCGCGGATATTGACATACTCCATGCGGTAGAAGCCGGAGTTGTCTTTTTTATCAACTATACGTGCTTTTGTGCTGGAAATTTTAAGAGGGAAATTATTCAGCACGAGGATTATTTCCAGAAAATCCTTTTCACTTAAGGCTTCAGAGCAGGAGAACTTTGCTCCGGCCCCGGAAAGTTCTACAACTTCAAGGGACAGAGGGAATTCTGAACGAATTTGATCCTGGCTTAGAAGGCTAATGATTTGGTCAGCCTTTTTGTCCAATTCACACAGGAAGGTTATGAGAGCGTCGGGCAGTTTTGCATTACGCATAAGTTCGTCTCGGTTGTATGCGGCCAGTACGGGGGTCGCATTGAACCGAGACGGCGTTTCCGGCGAACGTGTTTTTCGCGCGTACGCCTTGAGGCGTGTTTCCACTCGTGAAAATGACCGTTTTTCGCTGCCCATTTCCAACCTCTTCGTTTTTATTGTCTATTATTGTCGTTCAAGTCCAGGGTCATGGCATGGACAGGACAGACTCGTGTACACATGCCACAGGCAGAACATTTGTCCACATCAAAGGAAACCATCCGGCTTCCTTTTTCCACTATCAGCGCTTTGGTCGGGCACATGGAAGTACAGACACCACAGTGGATGCAGCTTTCTTCATCCCGGAAGATTTTATGTGCAACCGGGGTAATCCGAACCCCATTCTCCTTGAGGTAGCTGACTCCTTTTTGAAAATCCGGCTCAAGGCCGGAAATTTCCAAAGTCATTGCTCCTTCATGGCGCGGGCTTATATCCGCCTTGAGGATATTAAAGCTCAGTTCGAACAATTTTCCCAGGTTACACACGACAGGTCTGCCGGAAACCTCCGGAGGGAAGCTCAAGTAGACTATTTTTCGGAATCCTTTGACTACTTCTTTCATTTCAATTCCAATATTGCTTTTATTTTTATGACATGCCGTTATTGTGACCGCAACTCGTCTATTTTAGCTTGCTGAGGTAGTTTTTGGCTTGCTTGGCTTCTACTGATTTGGGGAAAGCACTTATGAGTTCTTCAAACAGGATTTTGGCCACATTGTCTTTGCCGAGATTGTGCATGCAGAATCCCAGCTTGAGTTTGGCTGATTTGAATTTGGAGCTTTTTGGATATTTCTGGACGACGTCATCATACAACAAAGCTGCCCGGGAGTAGTTCTTCATTTTATAATAAGACTGTCCCTGCCAGAATAGCGCGCTGGCTACATAACGATTTTTAGGAAATGCCTTGACGAATTCCGCCCAATAGGAACGTGCTTTTTCATATTTTCCGTCTTTGTAGAGAGAGTATGCCTTATCGTAGAGAGCTTTTGCCGGATCCTTGGGTTTTACCGCCGTTGTTTGCGACTGTTGGTTTTGGGGAACTGTTGAAGCCGTCGGAGCCTGCATGTTTGAGTGCGTTGATTTGGTGGCGGAAAGGTCAACGTTCAGTTGGTTCTCCAAGGCAAAGGCCATGCTGTCGATACGTTTTTCAAGGACAGGGACCGTCAGTGTGGAGTTGGTATCTCCCACTTGCCTGTCCAGCCGGATTGTCATTACCTCAAGCTCCCCTTTGAGCCTGGCAAAGTCTTGTCTGAGGTTGTTCAGTTCCACCCATATGTCTGCAGTTTTTTGGCGGACAGGGTCGTTTGATTTTTCGATTTCCGTGCGCAGGGCAGCTCTGGATTTTGCCAGTTCCTGTTCCAGCTGCATGATCATTTTGCGTTGCTCGGCACTGGTTCTACGGTTGGTTGCCTGCATGGTTTCCACATCCGTTTTGGATGCGCAGCCTATGGCGGAGAACATGGCAAGACCGGCTAGGGTCAATATAGTATTTCGAAAAATGATATTCATGATTGTGCTCCTCTGTTTTTGCCAATGAGAACATAAGCCAGTGCGCCAAGAATTGGAATGAAAATAATAACCTGAATCCAGGCGACCTTTTCTCCGGACGATTCGAAATCACGATTCCAGGCATCAAGTATGCACCGGGCACTGAATGCAAAAAAAAGCAAAACGACAAGGGCGGAGAGTCCCCACTGAAGCGGAGTCACCATAGCGAGCTTGTCAAACATTGCGTTCACTCCTTGGGTGTTTTTTGAAAAGCAGGGTGAGGCCTAATATGCAAAAAAGCCCCGTGGCAACTTGTGTTGCACTGAATATGCCGATTTCACCTCGATAATCGGCCCGAAAAAATTCAATGGCAAATCGTTGTGCCGAGAAAAGCACAAGGAAGAGTCCTGAGGCTGTTCCCGTGCGCTTCAGCTGTTTTCTGAACATCACAAGAACGAAAAAAGTCAAGATTCCAGCCAGGCTGTGGTATAGTTGTGTTGGGTGTAATGGGCGATAAAGAGGTGCAAGACTTTGCGGGTTTGTGAATTCAATTGCCCACGGCATGGTGCACACATCTCCATAACAACAGCCAGCCATCAGACATCCGATTCGACCAATTCCTTGTGCCAAGGCAAGTCCCGGTACAATGGCGTCAGCCCATTGCATTTTGCGGGGCTGTTCAATCAGTGTCAACCATCCTGCTAGGACTCCGCCGGCCAGCGCTCCGGAAAAAACAAGCCCTCCGTTCCAGATTGCCGGAATTTCCCAAAGGTTGTTGGTAAATCTTTGAGGATCAATGAATATATAAAGGAGACGGGCGCCGATAATCCCACCCAAAAGGCTTAGTAAACCAAGAGAGGGAATTATTTTTTTGTTCATGCCTCGTAAGGAGGCCTCATGCATGGTCCAACCCATTGCAGCGAAAAATGCGGCCGCAATGAATACGCCATACGCATAAATGTGTATGGAACCTATCTTAAGAAGCAGCGGATGCATTGTTCCTGTTCAGGTACATGGAGATTAGAATGGCGCCTGCTCCAAGAGTGAGTGCAGAGTCTGCTACATTGAAAGCAGGCCAATGGTAGTTTCCTATGTAAAAATCGAGAAAGTCAACCACCTCACCCAAACGTATTCTGTCGATGAGATTGCCCAAAGCTCCGCCGCCGATCAGTCCCAGTCCGGAAACCATCCATTTATCGCGTTCTTCTGTCTTTTGGAGCATATATGCTATGAACCCAAGAGCCGCTATGGTGATGGCTATGAGCAATGGAACCTGCCATGTGATATCATTTCTATCCAAAACACCCCATGCCGTTCCTTTGTTATGAACATGTACGATGTTGAAGAAACCGGGAATAACGGTTCTGGATGCCCATAAGGGGAGTTTATTAAGAACCAGGGCCTTGGTGCCCTGGTCCAGAATTGTAAACGTAATAGTCCATAGAGAAGCTAATGCATAGCGATTCATGCTGGTGTCCTAGTCGCCATTGGTCAGCACGGCTGTGCAGCGAGGGCAAGCTGTCGGGTGATCGCTGTTTGTTCCAAGATCTTCACAGATTCTCCAACAACGTTCGCACTTTTCCCCCGGAGCAGCGGTTACTTCAATTTTCAGTCCGTTTACTTCCTCTGCAGCGACAGCGGATTCAGGCGCAGCCTCAAGAGGTTTGAACTCAACCTTGGAAACAATAAAGAACTCCATGGAGTCGAGTTCGGCGTTTTGCAACAACTGTCTCAATTTTTCATCGGCGTGCAAGGAAACTTGTGCATCCAGCGGTTTACCGATGACGCCTTCCTTACGTTTCGGCTCGATGGCTTTGTTCACCTCGGCACGAATTTCAGCGAGTTTTTCCCAATTTGCGAATGAAGTCTCATCCATTCCGGTTTGATCGGGAGAGAACCGCAAGCCAAATACGGACTTGAGATCTCCATGGTTATTTTTGATAGCTTCCGGTAATTGCTGGAACGCTTCTTCGGCTGTGAATGAGAGAATGGGAGCCATATCGGTCAACAGCATCATCAGAATTTGCCAAAGTACCGTTTGTGCAGAGCGGCGTTTGCGTCCATTTTTTGCCTCCACGTACAGACGGTCTTTTATGATGTCGAGGTAGAAGGCGGAAAGGTCTACAACGCAAAGATTGTGTAGCGTGTGGTATACTTTGTGGAATTCAAAATTGCGATAGGCTTTTTGGATTCTCTCGTGCCGCCGCGATACCAGCTCCAGCGCGTAACGGTCCAGCGGAAGCATTTTCTCAACACTCACTCTGTCGGACGGAGTAAAATCGTTCAGGTTTGAAAGCAGGTAGCGGCACGTATTCCGAATACGGCGATAGGCATCCACCAGCCTGTTCAAGGTTTCATCCGAAATGCGGATGTCTTCCTGATAATTGGAAGCCGAGACCCACATACGCAGGATTTCAGCTCCATATTTGTCGATGATCTCCTGCGGGGCAAGCACGTTACCTATGGACTTGGACATTTTGCGGCCTTCGCCGTCCACAACGTAGCCATGAGTAAGAACAGTTTTGTAGGGAGGAACCCCTCTGGTTCCCATGCTGGCCAGCAGGGAACTGTGGAACCATCCCCTGTGTTGGTCAGAGCCTTCAAGATAGAGGTCGGCTGGGTAAGTTGTCTCATCTCTTTGTTCCACAACAGCAGCAAAGCTGGTGCCGGAGTCAAACCAGACGTCAAGAATATCGGTTTCCCGCTTCCATTTGGAAGCCCCGCATTTCGGGCAGGTCAAACCTTTGGGAACGATGTCTTCCAACGGAGCCTCGAACCAGTAATCGCAACCGGTTGGGTGCTCCTTGTATTTTTCGCAAAGGTCATAAACCCACTGGGCGTCGTACCAAGGCTCATCGCATTCTTCGCAGATTAAGGCGGAGATGGGCACTCCCCAATTGCGCTGGCGAGAGATGCACCAGTCAGGACGGTTTTCAACCATATTAAAAATACGTTCTTCACCCCATGATGGCACCCAGTGGACGTCCTTGCGGATTGCATCAAGCGAGCGCTTGCGAAGGTCGTTTTCTTCCATACCAATGAACCACTGGGTCGTAGCCCGGAAAATGACCGGTTTTTTGCAGCGCCAGCAATGCGGATAGGAGTGGGTGACCTCTCCCGAACTGAGCAGGTTGCCGAGTTCTTCAAGCTTTTCGACTACTTTGGGGTTGGCATCAAAAACATTCATGCCTGCAAAGAATTCTACATCCTTATGGAATTCCCCCCGGTCATTCATGGGGGAATAAATTTCAAGTCCGTAACGGAGTCCTGTTGCGAAGTCTTCCGGACCGTGCCCGGGAGCCGTGTGAACACAGCCGGTACCGGCTTCAAGTGTTACGTAATCTGCCAAAACTACCGGGGATTCACGTTTATAAATAGGGTGCTTGGCTTTGATTCCTTCCAGTTCCGTTCCCTTAATCCTGGTGATGACTGAAGGATTTTCCCACCCAACTGCTTTGGATACGCTTTCCAGCATGCCTTCGGCAACAACGTATACAGTGTCATTTACGTTGACGAAAACATAGTCAAAGTCCGGATGCACTGCTACAGCCATATTATCTGGGATGGTCCAGGGCGTAGTAGTCCAGATGACGATGAAGAGTTTGCTTGCATCAACTCCCGCTATTTCGGCGGCTTTGGGATCGGCCATAGGGAAGCGGACATAAATGGACGGGGAGGTGTGGTCGGCATATTCCACTTCGGCCTCGGCTAGGGCAGTATGGCAATCACAGCACCAATAAATTGGTTTTTTGCCTCGAACAACTCCATCATTTTCCATGAAACGTCCAAGTTCACGGGCCGTAGCGGCTTCGTAGGTGGGGTTCATGGTCATGTATGGTTCATCCCATTTGCCGAATACACCAAGACGTTTGAATTCCTTGCGTTGTACATCCAGCCATTTGGAGGCATAATCACGGCAAATTTTACGTACTGTCAGTGTCGGCAATTCCTTCCGTTTTTTCTTGAGATCTTGCTCCACTTTGTGCTCGATAGGCAACCCATGACAATCCCACCCGGGGACATATTGGGATGAATACCCCTGCATATTGCGGGATTTTACGACGATGTCCTTGAGCACTTTGTTGAGTGCTGTCCCCATGTGAATATGCCCGTTTGCATAAGGGGGGCCATCATGTAGGCAGTAGGAACCATTTTCGCCGCCCGATGAAATCATGAGGCTGTATGCGTCGATCTCTTCCCAGAACTTGAGCATTTCGGGCTCACGCTGCCTGAGGTTTGCCTTCATGGGAAATTGGGTTTTGGGAAGCAGAAGGGTTTTTTTGTAGTCGCTCATGATGTGTGACGTCCTCCGAAAACGTATATTCTTAAATAAAAATTGTGTGCTGCCGAAAGCAACTGGTTACTTTGGTGCAACCGGGGGCGGAAGTCAAGACTGGCCTCGTTTGAGAACGTAAAAAAGGGGCCGGGAGAAAAGCTCTCGGCCCCTTTGTGCGATGGTTTTATATGCCGCCGCCTTGTTCAAAGGCGAGATGCATGGATCTGGATTGCACCAGTTGGGCTCCGGGAGGGACGTCTCTGGTAACCCACACGTTGCCTCCGACAACGGCATTGTTGCCAATGGTCACCCTGCCAAGGATTGTGGCTCCAGCATAAACAATGACATCGTCTTCTACTATGGGGTGGCGTGGGAGTCCTTTGATAAGCCGTTCTCCGTCACCTTTTGGGAAACTCTTTGCACCCAAGGTTACTCCCTGATATATGCGGACGTTATCACCAATGATGCAAGTTTCTCCTATTACTGTTCCTGTACCGTGATCAATGAAGAAACGTTTCCCGATGCTGGCCCCCGGATGAATGTCTATTCCGGTATCCGAGTGGGCCATTTCGCTAATGATGCGGGGAATGATATCCACCTCAAGCCTGTATAGCTCATGGGCAATGCGATGGTTGGTCAACGCTCGGATGGACGGATAGCAGAAGATTGTTTCGCCATGGGTTTTGGCTGCAGGGTCTCCGTCATAGGCAGCCTCCACGTCTTCAAGCAACAGGTTCCGGATTTCAGGAAGGCGGTCGAGGAACGTCCGTGCTGTGATTCTTGAGCGCCGCTCGCAATCCGCACATAATGCTTCTTCCTGGTCTTTTTTACATACAAAGCAATAACCTCGGTTGATTTGGTCTGCCAGCAACCGTTCAACTCGGGCCAGTGTGGCTCCGATATGATAGGGCATGTTTTCCGGTTTTATTTCCGATGGCCCGTAGTAGCCTGGGAAGACGACGGATCTCAGGTTTTCAACGATATCGGACAGGATCTCCACCGATGGCATGGGCTGCTCTCCGGAATGTGTTCTGGAAAGCAGCTCGTGCCCTTTGGTGTCGAGCCGTTTGACAATGGAATCAAGGGAGGCCTTTTGGATGCTCATTGTTGTTCCTTGCAAATCAGTCCTCAAAGAGTGGGGTGCTCAAATAGCGTTCACCCGTATCACAAACGATGAACACAATCAGTTTTCCCTTGTTTTCTTCACGTGCTGCAAGCTCCAGGGCTGCGGCACAATTGGCGCCTGAGGAGATACCGCAAAGAATACCTTCTTCCGTGATGAGCCGTCTGGCCGTATCAATGGCTTTATCGCCATCCATGGCAATGATTTCATCCACGACATCGGGGTTAAAGACCGGGGGGACAAACCCGGCTCCAATTCCCTGGATTGGGTGCGGACCAGCCTTTCCTCCGGAGAGAACAGGAGACAGAGTCGGCTCAACAGCAACTATGCGTATTTCGGAGTTACGTTGTTTCAGGACTTCACCGACCCCGGTAAGTGTTCCTCCGGTTCCGACTCCAGCCACGAACACATCAATCTGTCCTTCTGTGTCAGTCCATATTTCTTCAGCTGTCGTGCGTCTGTGAATGGCTGGATTGTTCGCATTTTCAAACTGCATGGGCATGAAGGCGTTTTCCGTTTTGGCAAGAATGGCTTCCGCCTCTTCAATAGCTCCCTTCATACCTTTTGTTGCCGGAGTGAGAATAAGCTCGGCTCCAAAGCCTTTGAGTAATTTGCGTCGCTCAATACTCATGGACTCAGGCATGGTCAGCATTAATCGCAACCCTTTGGCCGCACATACAAAAGCCAGTCCAATGCCCGTATTGCCACTGGTGGGCTCAATAATGAGAGTGTCTTTGTTGATATCTCCCAACTTGAGAGCCTCTTCAATCATGGCAACGCCGATACGGTCCTTTATAGAACCGCATGGATTGCTTGATTCCAGCTTGGCAACCACCGTAGCATGTAGGTTGGCGGATAGTTTGTTGAGTCGAACCATGGGAGTTTTACCCACGAGTTCTATCATGTTGTCGGCAATATTCATGATTACTCCGTGGTGCGAGGTGTGCAAGACATACCTTCATTCTCAGCAGAGAACGGAGATAATGCACGAAGATTTTCAATCACCCCGGGCAAGTGATTAATGATGAAATTAACCTCTTGCTCCGTATTGAAACGGCTCAGGCTGAAACGGATAGAGCCATGCGCAAAAGTGAAAGGAACGCCCATGGCGCGCAGCACATGGGAAGGCTCCAGGCTGCCTGATGTACATGCAGATCCTGAACTGGCGCAAATTCCAAGCTCATCGAGCATGAGGAGGATAGCCTCACCTTCAACATAGCCGAATGAAATATTGGCAGTGTTGGGGAGTCTGTTGATTTTATCGCCATTGAGTTGGGAGTGGGGCACAGCCTCAAGCAAGCCCGCTTCAAGGCGATCCCGCAGTGCTTTGACAGTCGTTGTTTCTTCTTCAAAATGTTTTGCAGCCAATTCACACGCTTTGCCAAGAGCTATGACTCCAGCTGTATTTTCCGTACCAGCCCTGCGTCCTCGCTCCTG
>Ga0207831_100162_pt1 | contig 36926 bp, 37 predicted proteins | sample TtanPargueraPR_7_FD_187741 | JGI IMG/M metagenome (GOLD analysis project Ga0207831, IMG submission 187741) | Aerobic enrichment media microbial communities from Bioluminiscent Bay, La Parguera, Puerto Rico - Tt and M1 (2) (SPAdes) | ecosystem: Environmental > Aquatic > Marine > Unclassified ...
CAAAGTAGGTCTCATAGCCTTGACTGACTGCGTTAAACCAACTAATCATCTCAGCGCCAGTAATAGATCCACCAATCGTGCTTGCAAGTGTTGGATTGCTTTCACACCAAGTGATTGCATTCCATCCTAATTCAAGAGGTATGCTCACACCAGCAACAGGTGTTCCACTCAAACTAATGGAGACTGACGCATCAACAAGTACAAAGTAGCTTCTTCCACCAACAAGTGCAAAATCAAAACTACTTGGGCCGCCATAGAAATAGGTATCATAGCCCTGCGTTGTAGCATTAAACATACTTATCATCTGACAACCGGGAATATCAAGGATTAGATCACTTGCCATCTGATTCGTCTGGAAAGGAATACCAATAAAATTCCAACCTGCTTCAAGGTCAAAATCAACACTGATTGTTCCGATACCAAAACTGGTGGTTGCAACTTTTATGTTGCCGTGTTCATCTGCTGCTGTCACACTGACACTGTAGACACCCATCTGGCTGTAGGACTGATTATAATAATACATCCCACCACCAAGAGGAATCATAGCAACAGAAACAACTGAGCTATCTGGCTGCATGACTTGCAGTTCAACACTGCTGACTACTCCATTATCACTTACGGTACAGGTGATATTGACTGGACCTCCAGAAGACTGCACAGCGGGTGTTGCTAACAGATCAACAATCACTGGAGGAATACCAATTGTGAAACTCTCCGAAGGACTTGTGACGATGTTTCCTTCACTATCTTCTGCAGTAATGCTGTAGGTGTACTCACCAGATGTTGCATAGGATTGTTCGAAATAATAGATAGCACCATTTGGCGTTAATGGATGCGTCTCATTTCCAAGAGGGCCTGAGATATCAACTGATGAAGAATTAATAGGATAATCACTATTGATTTCGCAAGTAATATTCACATTTCCTCCAGTCTCCTGAGGATTTGGGGTAGCATCTAGATTACTGATTTCAGGACCAACAGATGAACCATAGATAAGTATGTCATCAATTAGCCAACCGGTCTTTTTGACACTACCATCAGAACCAAAATGCCAACGAAGCATGACCTCTTGACCAACATAACTGGTCAAATCAAAGAACACTTCCTCCCATCCAGCAGTTGTACCAGTAAAACAGGGCTCACCAGAAATACCAGAATTGCCGCTTGAGGCAGAAGAAACAGGATATGGATTCTGATAGGAACCAAGTAGATTCCATGAAGATCCTCCATCTGTTGAAATCTTTAGATTTCCACCATCATAATGGCTGTAGCCATCCTCGATATCATACCATTGCCAGAAAGATAGCGTAGCATCCTCATAATCAGTCAAATTTATAATGGGCGAGTATAAAGAATCGCTCATTGAATCAGAATATGTTCCTAGCGTGTCGTCTCCACACCAAAATGAGTGTGTTGGACTGTTTGCATCATTTGTTGTCAGGTGCCAAAGAGTCGAAGTATCTGTAGTCCAGCCAGAGGCACCATCTTCAAATGCATCAACAAAGACTGCACTCATCACTTGAACAACTGCAGATTTTTCGTTGTTGCTAGTCACTGGTTCAGTAGAGCTTACTGATGCTTCAATGCTAATTGTATGGTTGCCAAGAACATCTGGAATCCAAGTAAAGGTCTGTGTGGAAGACGATCCAGATGAAAGACTGATGATAGTACTATCAATTATCGTACTATCTACTTTGAAGTCAACTGTGACATCTTCATTGCTTACACCAATGTTGTTGATTGTAGCAGAAATGTTTGTCTCAAAGTTTTTACCTGCAATTCCTGGAGCCAATAGGCCAGTCACAGTAATTTCTGGACCTGCAACAACAGTCGAGCTGCGCTCATTGTCAAGATAGATGTCTTCAGTCACACCAGGGATGCTGATATTTGCCTTTACCTCATATACACCAACCGTAGGCGTCCAAGTAAAGGATACCATATCAGAACTCTGCGTATCAAGACTTGCAATTGTCTGGCTATCAAGTTCAATATCGTCGATTAATAGTTTTACTTCAATGTCAGTTTCTGTGTTGTTTCCGTTGTTTAATACAGAGACATCAATAGTAACTGGTTGATCGGGTACTACATAGCCTGCAACATCAAGATCAGTAATTCCAATGTTGTGTTCAGGGATAGTTGGAGGCTTTAACAACTGAGCAGGATCTCCAAAGAGAAGACAACCCTGGATGATAGCACGCCATGTACCATCTGCAGTATCCCAATCAATTGTTGGTGCCATTGCATCTTTTGTATAGCCTTGTATTACACCAAGTCTCCAATTGGACGTTCCGCCAGATTTACTGGTATTAAACATAAAGTCAACAAAGAGCTTTTGCTGAAGAGCACTACTTGAGTTTGTACAATCAAGATTTCCCCAACCATAACAAGTATTCATGATTGTTGCAAAAGCAAGTTCTGTATCATCATGGAAAAGCATGGAATGAAGTACTCCATCATCAGAAGCACTCATATCTCCACAATGACATCCATAATCGTGAATAAAAAATGGTTTTGTGTTATGATAGTCTGCTTCCCAACTTGAACTGCCAACATCAAGAGACATTGCTGAGTTGGCATGTGCAATACCAAAGAGAAGCGTGACGTTATCACTTGAGATATCACTCTTTAATCCGTTTATTGCAGCAGTTTCACTGCCGCCCTGCCAACCAGGGTTTGTTGGTTCAGCAGTCCAGAGGATCTCATTGTCATACTCCATTCCTGGATAGGTTGCATTCCAGGTATCAAAACCAAAGAGGAATCCAAGAAATGATGGCCATGGTCCGTCATGGTCGGGGTCAGGTCCAAGCCACATATCTGTGCCATAAATCGTGAAGTCAAGGAAATCATCACCTTGGCAACTCCATCCAGTGTCTCCGCCATAAAACGCACTGTTGTCTAGATATTCTTTGTCTTGAGAATCAGCATAATAAAAACTCTTCTGCATCCAGTTGCTAAGGTCTACTGCTTCATCACAAGGCAGAGTTCCAATAAAAAGTTCTGAATATAGATCGAATCCAGCGTCTTGATATTCGCCCCATTTACTGTCTTGGTCTGCATTAAAATCATTATCAAGGTTGCTCCAATAGATATCGGTCTCGATGCTACCTTCATAGATAGCATCCATTAATCTTCGTGGGATTGCTGCTGAACCATCGTGATCTCCTGCAATAAGGACATATTCAAGTCCCCAATCCTGATAAGCATCACGAAGGAATTCACGAATCTGTGCTTGTGAGTCATTAAACAGACTTGTAGAATTGTAATAATCTGAACATGCAGTGATATCTTCTACTGCAACAATAGTTGTCTCGAGTCCTTCTGCGTTTTTTCTTGAGATGAAATCATCCCATGTATTTGCTTGGCCGGTGAGATCGGTAAGACTTGAACGTGTGATAACAACATAGTCATATCCTAATCCACCATTGTCTGAAGGATCGCACAATCCACCATCATAGCGTGTTTGTTGTCCACGGGTAGTGTAGGTTTGAAGGACTTCTGGGTTGTCAACAAGATTTGAAACCCATGATGAATCAAAAGAACTTCCGCGATAAAACTCATTTACATTTGTTTCATCTTTTAAGTTGACTGTTATCTCAATGTTCGGATAATAGGAGAGGACTCCATCGTGGGGATTGTATTGTGTTGGATACAAATTAAAGGTTAGAATGGGATATCCGCGGCAATAGTTAATTGCCACATTGTCATAGATTTGGCTAGGTAACGTTGTTCTTGCAGAATAGGTATCTTGATTGAACGAAATTGATTCAGGTGCTTCAAATCCAAAAGGTATTGCTCTCTGGTAAGGTTTTATGGGCGTTTCCTGTAAGTCAATATCTGATGTAACAGTGATTGCATTGGAAGTTGTTGTCACCGATAGAGACTCATATGCTTTATCCTGAGGAAGAAGAATAGAAACTGGCCTCACCGATACTACTGGATCGCCTGGTTGCATACCTCGGGTATACGTCCCTGCCATCTGAATGTCTGAAAATTTTTGCTCATAGAGTTGATGGGAGCTTAAAATGGGTTGTTTGAAGCTGTGGGTTATCGTCATTTTGTTGTCATCGAAGGTTGGTGCTGTCTCGTCTGCAATACCAATACTTGTCATGCTGACAGAAAACATCAAAAAAACACAGATAACAACTGTTAATTTAGAATAATTGCCTTTTATTTTATCGACTATTCTTTTTAAATGCAAATTAAAGTCCCCCAGTAAACTGGATGTAGTAGGAAGTACCTGGAACTCCCTAAATTAAATGATACAATTATTTTATATATATATCTTTCTAATAAGTGTGTGAATAATAGTCACTCCAAGAAAAACGTAAAAAAACAAAAAAAAGACAAGCCAAAGACTTAAAATCAAGTAAGCATATCCACCTAATGAGGCAACAACAATGGAGAGAATCCAAAAAAATATCAGACACAATCATCCCTTTTTAGAGGGCATAGAAGAATTACAGCACCGTCACTCAATGATACTTGGAAACGAACACACAACTCTTTGCCATATAGATAGCCTTCAGAAAACTACTGAACAAAAAAATAGTTACACACTTGCCCTTGATACAGCGTTTGATTTTGAAAAGGTTTTCTCTGAGAATGATGAAAAAATAAAAGAAAAAAAAGATAAAATAATTGAGACTCATTAAATCGTTGTCACTTCACATAGCTCTTCTGAAAAGAGAGATGAGATTAACTCTGCCAATTTCACTGTAGGCCATGTAACAATCTTGATAATTAAAGCAACAAATGGGCCAAAGATAATACCAAACATTGTTCCAAAAAAAGCAAGAATCAAAGAAATAAGCAGATTTGAAATTAAGGGAGATTCAGTTGTAGTATCATCACTATTTACTAACAAGGCATCTTCTTTGCTAAAAAAATCTGATTCTAGCAAGAATCCGAAGTATTTCTGGGCATCACTTGATGACCCAATATTTTCTAACTGCATTTTCAACTCGTTTTTAATAGCATCATTTGCCAAGGCGTATTGCTGAGCAGAAATGCTTGGTGTAGCTATCAGAAGTAACGTACAAAGCATGACGCCCACGATAATTATTTTTTTCATTGTTTGTATCACCTACTACCTGTATCCTTCTATTTCCATATATAAAATGAAGAAACTAAGTTACATCTTAAAAAAAATCATTTAACTAAGTCCTTTTCAAAAAGTTTCAAGTATAATTTTGAAAAAAGTTTTAGATATTCTTCTGATTTTTCTGTGGTCTGATAGAAAATTTTTTCATCTTCTTTGATTTGAACGATATATTGCTTTTTGCTGAGAAATCCCAAATAATTCTGTATTATTTTTGAGTTAAGATTACAATGATTGATTATTGCTGTTATGGTCTTTGGGGTTTTACAGAATTGTAGGATTTCCCAAAAAATCTCATATTGGGTTCTACGATTCTTCATCTTGAGTGCTCCCCATAAGTTGTGCTATTGAATCTTCAGCTTGCTTACTTTGTTGTAATCTGAGGTCCCATATGTAGGAAAATTTTTTTACAAAAACTGGAATCACAAGACTTGCTATTCCCCAAACAAAAACAAGAATCAAAGCAGTCATCTGCATAGGACGAATGGATGAAAATGAAGAATAATTAAACAAGAAATCTAGACATGAGATTGCTGCATTGAACAGAAAGATGACTCCGCCCAGGCGACTGATGAAAATCATCCTTTTTATTTTCGTGTTGTTGTGCCTATAATATGACAACATAGCAATAATAATTCTGGTAAACTCTGCTTGATCTTCAGACTCAGTTTTGATAAACTCAAATTGCTTATCTGTGATAAAATCCATTAATCCAACACTATACACAATCCAAAACAGACCAATAAGAGCAAGAGGAAAACCTGTAACAAGATACAAAAGATGGGCTCCATTACTAAAATTATCCCAAGCCGCAGGTAGATGATTTACAATAAAGACAATACCGGTTGCAAGGGCGATTGCTGAAAAAACAATGTTTACTACTGCAAGAAAAAGGAAAGTCATCATTTCTCGTCTAATCTGTTTAATGGGATTTTCAGTCATGATTTATTCGCCTTGTTGTCTATCTATAAACTACCTACTTAAGCGTATAAGAAACTAACTTACACCAAACAATGCCGTAGGCATTATTAATAGGTTGACACTTATTGCATACATGCAGGACTCTACAGAAGGAAAATTTGCATCGTTTTACGATCTTTTTTTTGAAAAAATCTTAGAAAGAGTGCGAAAACAACATGTTTTGATTTGTCAAGAACATGCCCCTAAAAACATTATTGATCTTGGCTGTGGAACAGGGTCACAAAATCAGCTCCTTTCAAAAGAAGGCTTTCAAACAACAGGAATAGATATCTCTGATCAAATGCTTCATGTTGCAAAAAAGAAAAACATTTCCAAGGCAATATTTCTCAAAGAAGACATCCTCAACAATAATTTTAAAAAAGGATCTTTTGAATGTGCAACACTCACCCTTGTTCTGCATGCAAATGACCATCAAACACTTTTAGCAATACTCAAAGAAGCAACACGACTTACCGATGATGGGCTCATCATCATAACAGACTATGACAAAGCACAAGGCGTAAAAGGACTGATTACATCAATTGTCATCCATGTCATTGAGTCCTTTGCACAACACAGCCACCGCTCATCATATTATGCCTTTAAAAAAAGAGGTGGACTACAAAAGATTTTGATAGAAGAAGGATATACTGCAACAGAGAAGGCGCACTATTATGGGGGAAGCCTAAAAACATTTATCATCAAAAAAACTTAAACTTCAGAGATAACAGTTGCAGCAATTACCAAAGCAGTCCTGTGGACCTCAAACTCTGGAATCCAAAACTTTGCAAGAATTGGATAAGGTGGATTATCATCAATTTCATAGGTATCATGAGAAACAAAATTTGGATCATTATGTAAGGTCGGATCTGTAGATGGAACAGAAATATCCCACCGAGGATCACTGACTACGATATGTCCATTGGAGCCCACTCCTGCTACCGTCACATAATGTCCTGCCATTATTGGAAATAAAATCGAGGGGAAAAACGAAAGATGATAGCCCAAACGGAGAATGATTCCGCAATCGTCTCTAACTTTTTCTTCGATTAACTCAAAGCTTGGACGAAAATAGTTTTCAACAGTATATTGATCTTTTAATCCTGCATCAGCAATCCATTTTCTTGCGCCATGGGCAAGAGAAAACCTATCGACACCTGCAAGAGAGAAAAATGGAATCTGATACCAGTGAATATCTACATATTTGCCAATTTGTTCAATCAACTCTCCTCCCGGGTCGCTAGAATCCCAATGAGTCGATAAATCGTTGACATTATTGAAGTTGTGATCGTCAGCATAAGGACCAGGATTAGGATCGTTGTAAATGTTAAGATTCTGAACTAAAGCATATTCATCGGCACCATCGCCGGGAAAGCCTTGAGGGTCAGAGTGTCTAGAGTCAAACCACCAAAAAATATTTGCCAACGCAACAGGTCCACAAAAAGTCCACATATTGTCATTACCCCAAGTTTGATCCTGTCTTTGATCAAAATCAGGCATACCTTGAGGACAATAATTAGCATAACTTGGAAGATAATACCAATCCTCAGTAGAAGCAGTTGAAGACTGAGGGCTAGAATCAATTTTTTGCGCATCCAGACTTGAAAGTGGAATCATCAACAATAAAAGGCAATAAAAAACGGCGACGGTTTTTTTACTTTTAATCACAGATTCTCACTACTAACAAATAAGAATATGCTGGTATTAAAGCTTTTTTATACATCACAATAATAATACACAAGCAAACATCTGTTGCTTAGGAAACGGCGTCTTTGTAATATTTTAAAAAACCTATTACGCACATTTTTTTACTTTTCAAATGACCTTCTTATTAGCTTACTTACTGAACCGTTAAAAATACAAACACTTCATCTTGAATCGATGATGATTGATCGAAGAAAAAAAACCTTACATTACTTATCAGCACACAATCATCTTTTGATAAACTCAATGGTTTTTTCAAAGATTCTTTACTAAGCATTGAAAAAAAGTCAAACATATTTTGAGCATCTGAAAAATTGAGCGCATCATCAAAAGTTGCAGAATGATTAAAGACACTCTTTAAAAAAATTTGATGGATGTCCTCATGGCCTGCCCCATACATAGAAGAAAATGAATTATTAAATACAATAACATTTGTGCAATCAAACGAATTTCTTCTCAGCGTTTTTTGGCCAACAAAAGATTGAGAAAAAACGCATATCTCTGTTGAATCCAACTCCATATGAGATATCGAATCAAAATCTGCAACGCACCAATTGAGATCATATTCAACCAGGCTATTTTCAACATCGTCAACAGATCGTGAAAAATTTAAAGCTACATTGTATGCCTCAGCATCAGCTTGCCATAGGTTAACAGCTGCAAAACTAAAGATGAGTCCAACAATAATTACTGATGCAACAATCAAACCAAGATTTGAAAGTATCAATCCAGCGCCTTTGTTGTTAGTCTTCATAGACTTTGACATACGACTCACCATCGACAAAAACCAACTCCAAACATATTACAAAATCTCCTGATTCAAAGACTGCACATTCTCCAATCATCTCACAAAACTGACAGGTGGCATGTGAAACAAATACCTGCCCACTTTCAAAGACATAACCATATGAATCAGAAGAATTGATGTCCCATGAGAGATTCCCAATACTATTTTTACTGGGTGTTGAGCCAAACACTACATAGTCAATAGACTTTGGAACAGACAACTCCTTTTTTATCAAGGAACCGCTGCTTGAAAATTCATACATTTCTTCACAAGTAGATACTATATCATCTATCTGACTAGCAAAGTTTTGCCGTTCTGATTCTTCTTCAAACCAAACAATTGAGGCAAACAACATCGAAATGCCAACAAGAGAGACAACTGCTATAACTGCAAGCATCATAGGCATATCAAATGCACCCCCTACGTTGCTACTTATTACCTTCATAGTTTAAATTATACCTCATATGGAAAAAACAATACAATTAATAATAACTTATCGATTTTGTAAAAGCATCCATGGCAAAACAAACACCGAGATTTTTTCTAAAAAACAGACAAGCAGTCATTGATATGCCTCTGCGGCTCACCGTCACAATAGTTATTGGAACACTTGTTCTTATTGCAATACTCACTTATATGAACAACACAACTCTAATTGCTGAAGAAATCATTGTGGAGATTGATACCTACAGCGTTGAATATCAAGATAATAACAGTTTTCAAATCACAGTTACTGATACACAACATCAACCCCTCTGTGATTGCCTTGTCATCATCAAAGGACTTGGACAGATAACAAGTAATAGGACAGATACAAGCGGACTTACTACTCTTAAAGTGAGCTGCAGTCTAAATGCAACACAACAACAAGGCTATCTAGATGTCATTGTCAAGCCACCAGATGGGTACAGAGACTATCAACAAGATGAGTTCATAAAAGTTTATAGAAGATAAAAAAATTAAAAGAAGAGAGTTTCCAAGAAGGAAAATCTCTCAAAGAGATAGATAAAAAACGCTTCAACAAACTCCAGAAAAGCATTGTTATTTTTTAGAGGCATCGTGACATCCATAATGCCCCAATCGCTTTCTGCATCGTTTGTGTCGACTGCCTTTGCTTTCAACATATAGGCAGTGTCAACAGTCTCACCATCACGGCTTTCAGATTCCCAGGTATGGCTGACTTCAATAGTCTCTCCACTGGCAACAAAGATGGTTTCTTCAGTGCTTTCGTCTCCCCAGTCAATGATGAATTTGACGTCATCTCCATCTGGATCGGTTGCAGTGAAACTGAAAGTGTATTCTGTTCCGAATTTACCTTCACTTGGGCCATCAATATCTGGAATCTGAGGAGCATTATTTTGAGGATTTGATACAACAACAGACAATGCTTCGCTCCAAGAGGATAACACACCTTGGTCGTCTCTAGCCTGAGATTTTACCAGATATGTTCCAACATCTGGCCAAGAATATTGTAAAGAAAAAGCCTCGCCAGAGCCAACAAAATCACTCCAATCAGAAAACGTCCCATCGCCCCAATCAAAACGATACTGTATCTCATCTTGGTTTGGATCTGTTGTATGGGTCACATAAATCCCGATTTCATTTATCTGTAGGCTTGACGGTCCAGTTGGGGGCGAAGGAGTTAGGGGGGCGACGTTGTTTTCAACAACTACTACTAAGGGTTCACTCCAATCACTTAGAGCACCATTTTCATCCATCAACTGAGCAGAAACTGCATAGACTCCCTCAAGACCATAGCTTTTTGAATAACTAAAGGTAGATCCCGAAGATACGCCTTCACTCCATTCAGAAAACGTACCATCTCCCCAATTTATATGGCATCTAATGTTATCTCCATCGGGGTCTTCACCAACTACCTCAAATAATCCAATCTCGTCGGTTTCAAGTGAGATTGGACCGACTGGTGGGTCTGGAGTAATCGGAGGTGTAGGTTCAAAGACGGCTGTTACTGTCCTATTTGAATTCATATAGAAGAAAATAGGATTAGAACAACATCCAGAAGCACCTTTCCAATTGACAAAATCCCAACCTTGCTGAGGAGTTGCAGTACACCAGACTCCTTCTCCTTCAATATAGAAAGCACGATCTGGGTTGACTTCTACACTTCCTTGGCCTTCTACTAGGATATCAAGATAATAGATGTCTTTATAATAGGAAAGAGCTGTAACAAGTTCTCCACAGATTTCAGGATAATGAGAACCACTGCTATACTCCCATGCACCAGACGAACTATTCTGAGTAGAAGCTATCCAAAAACAGGCATCATTGATTTCGAACTGATATGAAAATGGATTAGAATCTCCCAAAGCTTTTACTGAATATGCAGTGCTTTGCCAATCCTCATCATCTAAATTTGCCCCATAACAGAAACTAAACGCACCGCTTGAATACTGACATTGCAGCAGGATTTCTGAGAGGTTGTCTAATTGGTCGGTATGCACATCAGCAACATAAAACGAGGATATCAAGCCTGAAATTCCCAGAGTATACCAATAATAATATAGATTCGAGTAGGTTGGATCCCAACCATTATTCTTATTTGTCGTCAAATCAAAGTATCCAGGATTTTGCAGGAAGCTATCTTGATAGATCACCTCAGCCATGTCTCTTGCTACTTGGTCGTAATCGTTTGCTGAAGCAGCATAGAATTCATCAATCATCATTGCTGCAATAACCCAAAATGAGATGTCCCATGGAATGATTCCATTTTCATAGCCCTGAGAAGCACGCACATCACGGATGTATTGTGCAAAAGCAGTTGCAGAGCCATATGTTACAAGTCTTTGGTCTAATTTATTTTTTGCTGCACTAGAGTAAATGCCTGGTGAACCACTCACAAGATTTTGATATATGCACAAAAACACTGCATCAGCACCAGATCGGATGCTTGAGTTTGAAACCATCTCATTTGCAACATCTTGCATTGCAATCAGTAGTGAGTCATCATCTGAGTTAAGATATCCATAATACAGACCCAGAGCAGTCACACCATAGATGTTTGTTGGACTGTCTGTTGGAGAATGAGAATATTGAGGAATGCTCATTACCCAGTCCCAACCAGCATCATCTGGGTCGTCAGGTACATCTGGATCTCCATTTCCTGCATTATCCTCTGTTACATCTGCTTGAGCATGACGAAGATAATTTGCACCAGCAAGTAAAGAATCATCAATCACTGGATTTCTTCGTGATTCACTTATTGTTTCAAAAATCGCTACATCAGCCGCGGTCATGAGAAAATCTTCTTCTAAAGAAGTTGTGCTTTTCATTGCTGAGGACATAAATGGTGAACTCAACAGACTCAGTGAAATCACAATAGATATAATACCAGCATATTTTTTCCAAAATAGTGTATTCATAGAGTATCTTCCCCCTACAGGACGTATAAAAAATCTAAGATGCTTTCTGTATTTAAACATTCTCTTAAAAAAGAAATAGATTTGACGAAAACCAATGCGCTCGATGAGATGATTACCATTCTTTTAATGTATATTTCGTTGATCCCAGGCCTATTTTTTCAGCACATTTTACATGTAAATATGGGTCGACATGGTGACTTTTTAAAAAAATGTCTCCGAACTGTTTGTCGATTATATCAAGTGAGGCGGTATCAACTGCAACAGGATCAGATCCAATAACAAAGCCTAAATCTGCACATAAAAGAGGCCCACCACCCGGCGTACAATCACAATCTTTTGCAATTCTTCTTAATTCATTAACATAAATTCCCTTTTTTTCAAAGAGAGCGGCTTTAGCAGCACAACTGAGAAGAAACTGAAAATCTTCGATTTGAAATGACAAGGCATCTTTTGGACAATTCAATACACAGACTCCGCAGCCAAAACACTTCCACTCTTCCCAAAGCCAGGCGTCATCATCAATTGATATTGCATCACAGATACAGACATCTGCACAACGACCACACAAAGAACACGTTGACTCATCAAAAACTGGACGACTTGCATCATGCATCCACTTCTTTGTCTGTTTTGTGACACCACCCATACCAAAATTTTTGATAGTGCCTCCCATTCCCGTGGAACAATGACCTTTTACATGAGAAAAAGCAGCAACACAAGAGGACTGTGTAAGAAACAATCCCACCTCAAAATCAAATCCTTGCACTTTTTTTACCAAACCTTTCTCTTCAATTAGTATCTCTGCAATCTTATCAAAACCATGAGCAGATGCAACTGACTCATATCCAGCAGCAGAGTTTCTAGGACTGCTGTAGGCGACTGTCGTATCATACAAAACTGGTTTTGCTCCCCATTCTCTTAGTTTATCTGCAAGGATGTTTACATCCTTTGGTCTTGGAAAATACAGATTTTTGGGTTCTCCCATATGGACTTTTAGTGGGATTGTTTTGTTATTGCAGTCAAATCGAAACTCTTCTAATGCTTCAGAAAGATGCTTGGGTTGTTTTACAAAAACAACTGTACTCATCTTATTTGACACACTCCCACTTCTCCAACACCAAGATTTCACCAAGACTCCCACCACGCTGAATTTCTTCTCTTAGTCGATTCTCATGTTCTTTAACATCAAGAGCACGATTTGCGATTTCTTGGGCATCTTTTTTTGGTACGACAACAACCCCTGAATCATCTCCAATAATCCAATCTCCAGATGAGACCTGCTGATCTCCACAGATAATTGTTGGTCCTATCTCCCCAAAGCCTTTGGGCTCACCAGCACAGGATACCGTGTTTCTGCAAAACACCGGAATTCCGATTTTTTTGATTTCATCGATATCGCGTACTGCTCCGTCAACAACAATTCCTGCAAGCTTCTTTTTTTTCGCGCTCCATGTTGCTAGCTCACCCCACACAGCTGTTGAGCCTGATGCTGCATCAATCACCACCACTTGACCAGGCTCTGCACAGTCAATTGCTTCAACAGGCTTTGCCCAATCCCCATCCATCGTTTTTACGGTTACAGCTGTTCCAACCATCTGAAGTCCAGGATTTATTGGATGAATGTTTTTCATTGCTCCCTTTCTATGCATTGCATCAGATATATTTGGGCTTGACACTAAACAAAATGCTTCGTAAATGTTTTCAGAAGAATATTTTTTAAACAATGGTGAAGAAATGATCTGCTGGTTTTGTATTGCTTTTTTAATCGTTTTTGTAGCATTAGTTACCTTTTTTGATTTTGTTATTGCTCCTCCAACAATTACTATTGACGCACCAGCTTTTACCACCAGACCTGCAGTCTCGCTATTGATGCCGCCTGCAACAGCTATTGGAAGAGTAATTGAAGAGTGTAGTTTTTTTAAAAGATCAAGAGGGTTTTTTGCTTTCATCTGTTGGTCAATTCCAATATGGACACAGATAATGTCTACTCCTAATTCTTCAAGTCTTGTTGCACGAGAAACAATCTTTTCTTGCCCAATCAAATCAGCAAGGATTTTAACATTGTATTTTTGTTTTGCCTTTATCGCATCAGCAATTGTTGCGTCATCTGCTGCTGCAAGAATGCAGACAACATCAGCTCCTGCCTTTGCAGCCATTTCAACTTCAAGTGCGCCGGCATCCATGGTTTTCATATCAGCGACAATTTTCTTTTTTGGATGAGCCTTTTTTAGAGTACGAATAATCTGAATTCCTTCGCTTTTAATAAGAGGAGTTCCTATCTCAAGCCAATCAGCTCCACCTTTTACAGATTCACTTGCAATCTGAATTGCTCTTTTTTCATTGATTACATCTAAAGCAAGTTGCAATACAGGGTACATGGCTCATACCAAGCAATAAAGATTATAAAAAACCATCTCAAGCAAAGAGATGTAGGGAAAACTATATTAGTATCTGCATATTTAGATTAAACAGATATAAAGAAACCTGTTTTGGGGGAAAAAAGAATGGTAAAAAAAATCTTTGGCCTACTATGCGTAATACTCTTGCTTTGTACAAGCTTTGTATCAGGACTTCATGTTGATACTGAAATCAACAGTCAAACACCACTTGAAGATGATGTTCCCACATGGGTTGTTGGTACCGAATGGGAATATATTGTCAATACATTACAACTCAATTTTAGTGGTATTCTTCTTGATGCAAGTATTCCAAAATTTGTCATGGAAGTCGTCAGTGCCGATGAAGGAGTCTACACTGTTGAATTCAAAGGAAGACTCAATGGAGGATTTGAAATTCCAGATATGCTTTCTCTTGATTTTACCTTTACCCAACTCAAGGGAACGATGACCATTCGTCAAAGTGATTTGGCTATTGTTGGTATTGAAGATGTAGGTTTATATGGCTTTTATTTCTTGCAGCAGAATTTTTTTACAAATCTTTCACAAATGAGATTGCCAGTTTTCTTACGGGTCTATTTAGATATTGACTATGATGAGCCTCGCCCATTCATACCATTCCCACTTGAAGAGGGAAATATGGGTGTAATCAATGCAACCAATATCTCAATTAATGACATTACTTCTCCAATCCTCAAATTTGTCAGCAAGTTTTCAAATGTGATTTTCTATGGTCGACTTTCAAGTTTTATCGCCTCAAGAAACCCTACTTGGGCAGGAATTGTGGACAATGTCAGTCTCTTTTTCCCAGATGGAATACCTGATGGAATTTCCCTTAACAATTCGATTTCAACTATTACAATGCCCTATGAGTTGATTTCTGAAGAAATTGAGGTTCCTGCAGGCACTTATGATGCTTACAATCTTATGTCTGATGGATCCTTTGGATATGTCTACTATGCTCCTGAACTTGGATGGATCCCAAAGATTGCAATGAGTCTTGATACAGGATTTGTCAATCTAACAATTGATATGGAGCTTGTTAGCACCCAATCCCTCTCCTTATAGCGGAGAGGCACTCTTCTCTTTTTATAATTCTTCAACAATCCTTGAATCTGAACGCATTTTTTTAGTTTCTTTTTCATTGTTTTGCATTCCAAAACGTGGGAACAATGGTTTATGGTTTGATGCAAAACCTGATAATTTTGAGAGTTCGTCTTTAAAATATTTCTTATCTTCTTCAAGACCAATGATTTTTTCTTGAAGAAGCATCATTATTTCTTGCTGATGCCTTAGCTGCTGTTTTAATGGTACCATCTCAACATTGTAGATTTCATTGTAGACTTCAGCGTAGAATTCATCTGAAAGATCATCTGTTGTCATATCTGCATTTAGATTTTCAGACTGAGCGCCAAAATAATTTAACACGGCTTTTTCTATGAGCTCGCTTCGTTCAAGTTCACTTTTTTCAATTACTTGCAACACATCTTCATGGACACGTACAGCAATACCCTTTGTCATACCACTCATGATACCAACTCAAAACATCTCCCCCAAACAAAATTGGGATGTTTTTTTATTTTTGTAAACACAAAACTCTTTATCTATCTTACGAAGAAAATACAAACAGAGACATAAAATATTTTATTGTGAAGGAAGAGAAGGGGAAGTCATGAGGTGGTGAGGAGAGATGGAAAAGAATGCGCCTTCCCCTTACTCACTAGTTCTATTATGGTTGATAGTATATAAATATTTTTAGATAAATATGGTCATCTGTACAAAAACAACAACGAAAAATAATGCTAACCGCCAGAAACAAGAGGAGGAGCAAACACTAACACATCACCATCAGACACCTGCTCATCATAGGACAGATTCACACCATCTCTAAAAACCATTATTCTTGACTTATCAACCCGCAGATCTGAAAACTCAAAGATTACTTCTACAACTACATCCTCAACACAACAAATCTGCGAAGCATCAACCACAAAAGACTCAACGCCTACAAGATCCTTATAACGACCCGAAAACCTTACCTCAATAGACATAACTACACTTCCCCACAGACAGGGCAATCAGACCGCCTTTTCACTTCAACAATCTCAATATCTAACGATTCAAAACACTGCATAACAACAAGACCAAGAGGTTTTTTCCCGCTCAACAACGAAACAACCTCAGAGATCTGAAGACCAGCAACCAATCCTGGGACACTACCTATCACAGGTACACCTGCGTCTTTTTTTTCTGGACTTAACCTCAGGCACTCAAGACATGCAGACAAACCAGGGATAACTCCTAATACCATACCACTTGACTCTTCAAGCCCTGCATAGACAAACAACACTTTTCTTTTTACACATTCCCTGTTTAGGAGTAATCTTGTCTTGATATTGTCTGTTGCATCCACAACAATATCTATTCCCTCAAATAGTCCTTCAATCGACTCCTCGTCAACAAAAAGGTCTTTTCCTAGCACAACACTAGGCCCCCCTATCCTTGAGGCCTTTTGAGCAAGAACAACTGCTTTAGATTTTCCTACATCATCACTATCAAAAACATTGACACGAGGAAGATTACTGACCTCAACAACATCGGAGTCGACAACGACAATACGACCAAAACCAAGGCGCACAAGTAAGCTGACACTATGAGAGCCAAGACCACCAGCACCCACAACAAGAACAGATTTTTTTCCAACAAGCTCCTGAGTCTCTTTTCCCCAAGATTTTGCACGTAACTGCCGGTCAAAACGATTCTCATCCATTCACATACACCAAATCTTATCTTGAGCCAACAAACACTGTATCTTTAAAAAAATATGCATTAAAAATAAGAGAAAGAGAAAGACTTGAATTATTTCCAGTCTTCCCAATAGCGTTTCTTCTTTGATGGAGGGCTTTCACCTTTACCGTATTTTCCGCCCCACTCATTAAGACCTGCTTTTTCATCTTCATCAATCTTTTTTTGAAGCATTGCAATCATCTTTTTATCTTTGATTCCTAGCTGAGCAAGCTTTTGTGGAGTCGGAATGCCATTAGGTGTCCAACCACGACGATAATAGACAGCATCTGCAAGTTTTTGATACTGGTTTTGGCGATGCTCATAAAGAACCTTCATTTTGTCAGGGATAGACATTGAAGCAACCTCTTTTTTTGACAAACCAATGTCTTTAACCAACTGAGCATCGTATCTTTCTTCTCGAGATTTGTACTCCATCTCTGTTACTGGACCCATAGAACGATACGGTATCCAATCATCTTTACGTTGCCCGCGCCCCATCCAGACATTCATAGCACGCTGGAAATTATAGCATCTTTCACTTTGAAGAATTAAACCTTCTTTATCGATATTCCAACCTGTGACTGAGTTTTGATATTCAACATAATGTTGCACATGCTCAGGAACTTTTGCAGGCTCATCAGTATCGTTATTGGATAACGGAACAACATCATTCCAAGGTAACTTACAAAGCCCGTTTAAACCAAACCAAGTACGCCACATAGGGAAGTAATGTAATGCTTCTGCTTTGTCCTCAAAAGTTGGAATGGCGTTATCAACCATGTCCATGAAAATTAACCATGCTTCATCATGTTGCGGCCCTTTTAAAGTCAAACCATAACCGCCTTGCATTGCAAGAGACTCTTTTGTCACATATTCAGAATACTCAAGACCTTTACTCTCCATGCCACAGTCATTGACAAATTTTGCATCTCCCCAATTATTTTTGATGATCCAATCTTTGACTCGGCGGATTCCTTTGCTTGCAACGACGACAAATTCACTTGTGTCTCCACCTGCTATACGATGCATAAGTTCTAAGGCAGCATCTGCGTTACCAAAACAGAGTTCTAAGCCGTCACAGCGTTCTTTATTGAGGATTCCGTATTCATACATCTCCATGTAAAATGCAATAGCAGTACCAGTTGAGATGGTATCAATACCGTAGGTATCACAATAAAAATTAAATTCCAAAATCCATAGGGGATCCCAGATACTCATATTGGAGCCACAACCAACCGTTTCATACTCTGGCCCGTCAACTGTTACCTTTTGTCCTTTATAGGGTCCAGTCATCACGGTGAAACCATCAACGGTCTTTGCACAAGCCATTGTACAGCCATGCCAACATCCATCTGGAATAATTTTTGTGAAAAGCTCAAAAAACTTTGGAGAATAGATCTTAGATGCCTTTGGAAAACTTCCAAAACGATAATTCTCAGTTGGAAGTAAATCATAATCATCCATGATTTCTGCAAGATGAGCAGTACCTACAGAACGCATATTGCATTGATAGCGGTCAAGATCTCTGATCTCTTTGTGCATTATTGTTCCAAGCTCAGCAAGTTTGTCGGGGTCTGCTGGATTGTTTGAAACGCCGTCAAAATCCTTTACTTTTACTACAAGAGCTTTGATTTTCTTATCTCTTAAAACCGTCCCAAGACCGCCACGGCCAGCTTGCTTTAACCGAGGAACCTTTCTGCGGATATCATAAAAAGAAAAATTCATGCATCCCCAATAGCTATGTTCGGCAGCCTTTCCAGCTGAGACAACAGAAACTTTCTGTCTTGATAGATCTGTATCTTCAGAAGCATACATATGAGTGAGTTGTTCAGCAATCAAATGACTGTTTGTTTCTTCTTCTGGTGCTGTTTCGATTGTGACGGTCTTTTGCTCACCATCTACAACAACAATCACGTTCTCTTTTGATTTGCCTTGGAGCTCTATTGCATCAAAACCAGTAAACTTTAAAAATGGTCCAAAAAAACCACCAACATTACTGTCACAAACAATACTTGTTGATGGAGATACACTTACACAAAGCGATTTTCCTGAACCAGGATATTGTGTTACGCCACACAACGGACCAGTGGTTATGATCAATTCGTTTTCTTCGCTATCCCACCGTGTTGAGGGTTTAATTGAATCCCAAAGAAGCTTGAGACCAAAGCCACGGCCTCCAGTGAATTGCTGTTTCATCTCTTCAGTTACTTTCTTTTCTTTGATCTCTAAAGTAGAAAGATTTACATACAGAGTTTTCCCAGCAAATCCTCGGTTAACCTTTGCTTCTTCATAGGAGTATTTTGCTAAAATCTTATGCTTCTTTTTTAACTTTTCAATGTCCCATTTATGAACTGTGTTTCCTGTGGAATATTCTTGAACTGGAATCTGACCTTCAATCAAAATTTAGCCCCCCTGTTTGTAGTAGACAATTTCTTTGATATTTTTTACTTCGACTTCCACTAACTCTAAGGCTTTCTCAGGGCATGCACGAACGCAAGACCCACAAGAGATACATTTAAACGGCTCAATTTGAGCACTTGCTTTTCTCATGGCCGCCAGTGGACAAAAACCAACACATGCCTGACAGCCGATACAAATCTTTTTGTCTAACCAGACCACTCCATTCTTTTTACGTTGAAGTGCTCCGACAGGACACATATCGATACAAAGACCGCATTGATTGCAGACATCCATTTTGTATTTCTTATTTGATTTTATGATTCTAATTGCCGATTTCTCTTTTCCCTCATCTGTTTTAAAGTGTATCTTTGAGCATGCCTTTTCACATTCAAGACAGCCTTTACACTTCTCAGAGTCAAACTTTAATATTTTTACAGTTTTTGCTTCTGACATTACTTTTCACCTTATGCAGATAATAGGAAATTACCAATCACGATAACCCAGGAAATAACTGAAATTCCCATAGCAGTTGGATAATACAAACGATCTTTTACCTTTGAGATATCAGGAATTCTCATCAACAATGCAACTGGGACAATGATTGCGCCAAGAATTGCTGCAAGGGTTCCACGAGCCAAGATTTGGGGTAAAAAGGCTATGAGATTCTCAAGATAAAAGGTTGAAGAAGAAACTATCGGCGTCAATATCTGAGTAACGATGTATCCTCCAACAAACACACTATAACCGGATATCACACCAAGGCTCACCATCATGACAGGATTTTTTGATTTATGAAGATCTTTTGAAATGGCTGACCATATCAACTCAAAGAGGGCTGCTTCTGCTGCAATTGCGATTGCTGAGCATACAATGCAGCTGCCAAATGGATTAAACATTCTCATACAGCCAGCAATTAGTCCCATACCAAGCTGCATGCCTGGCTGACGAAACATCGAACGAGAAAGCACCATTAGACCTACTGCAAAAAGGCCGCCCATAATAGCGCCTGATGGAAATCCTGCATCGCCCATAGCAGGACCAATGATACATTCAGAAAAACCCCAAAGGGAGCCAAACACAATCATACCTACAACAAATTTCTTTTTATCCATGTCTTAATTCACCTCAATTTCAATCACATTTCGAACCGAAAACGCTTTTGGAAGATTTGAAAATACACTTCTTTGGTCAAGAGTAAGTATCCCATCGGAAAGATGAGACCACTCAACAGTTTTTGAATATCCATCATCTGCAACAAAACGATAACTATGACTTTCTGGAGAAGTGACTCCTACATATTCGATGAGCTTGTCAAGAGCGATACCTTCGTATTCAACTTCTGCTACTATCTCAGTGCGTTTTTCAACATTTTCAAAGAGTGTTGCAATCTCAAAAGAATCTCCGTTGATGAGAATCGATTCTCCAACGGTTGATTCGACACTGCTTTGATTGATATAGACATAGGCTGATGATGTTGTTGCAATCAAAAGAAGAACAATTGCAAGAACAGGAATTGTTGTTTCTTTTCTAATGGACATCGGAGACGCATAATGGCCATTTCTATATAAGATTTATGATGAACATATATATCTAGAAAAAATAAGAATTTTTACAAGACTTGGTGATTGAAACTTATGGCTGTTTGGTGAAAAGAGAGGCATCCATAATTGTTTTTGCAAACTCATTTGTTTTTTTGGCGGTGTCTTCTTTTCGAAATCTTAAATGATTTTGTAAATATTTGATGATGAGAAGCGAGATATCTTTATCGCATCTCCATAACACCTGGTCTTCATAATTCTTTAAAAAAATTTTGACAAGCTTTATCTTCTGTGCTGTAAACATCGGGTCGGTATCAAGAATGGAAGCACAAATCTCCCCGATGTCTTCATAAGGGTTTTCTTGTCTTGCTTCTTCAAAATCTACTCCAATAATTTTTTTATCAGATACAATGAAATTTCGCAGAATTGCATCTCCACGGATGACTGTTGTGCAACCAGTCATAGAAAACTCTTTATGAAATGTTGCAAACCAGTTGGCTAAAAGACTCATTACTTTTTCTTTTTGCTTGATATCTAGGGAACAATTGTTTAGTACTTCACAGAGATTCTCTCCAGGGATTTTTTCTAGCAGCAGAAAAGAGTTGTATTCATCATATGCAAACATAGTTGGCCCAAGATGTTGCTCGACACAAGATAAAACCGAGATCTCGGGCAAGAGATAGTTTTTCCTTTGCTTTGAAAAAATCTTGAGGATATATTCTTGCCCATCGCCTACAATCTCATATACCTCATTTTTTTTACTTTTATATTTCTGAATAATTCGGATGTCGTCAAAATAATTAGAAAGTGACTTTTCAATGAGGGCATCAATCATTTAAGACAAAACAATGCAGAAAAAAAGAAAAAGGTATGGGTCAGATTTTTTTGACCCTTTTTTGTTAGCTACTACATCCTTATGAGGATACAGGTATCACGTCGAGTTGGACAACCATCTTTGCCCACTGATCAGAGCGTGTGATTGGTGTTTCATCGCCCAAGAACACTATTCGGAATGGGCCGTCTTCTGTATCAACTATTGATACGCCATTTTCCTCATAGGCAAGAACGATAAATACACTCATTGTTGAGTTTGTATACTCTGTTCCGTTTTCTGTTCGAAGCTCAACATCTCCATGGATTTGTGCCCGGGTATAATTAACTGTCCAACCATCGCTTGCTACTGCAGTGATGATATAGTCTTCAGGTTCACTTAGTCCTGTGAATGCATCTTCGAAGAGCTCGTTGAGCGTCACACCAGTATAATTGAATGGTTCTTCATCAAAACCTGGTTGAATTATCACAGAATCAGGATAGGCACGCATCTTTTGATACCTTCCAGTCCCGGTATAAGTTTCAAGTTGCTGAAGATCGCTAAGCGTATAATTGTATGATGATCCATTGAAATTTATGGTCAACATCGCTTCTTCAGTTGTGTTTGTATCATCTGCTGGGTCGTCCCCAGTATTTGGTTCATCATTGGTTCCGTCATCGACAGTTGTATCATCATCTGCTTGTGGTAGAACATAGACAAAAACATATGCTCCAAGAGCAACAATGAGGACAACTGCAAGAATTGCTCCAAAGATTTTTGTATTATTATCCATAGTTATCAACCTGACAGCCAACATTGAATTGTTTTTAAAGGTTTTCAAATAACGTCAGGGTCTTTAGAATTTCTTGCGGTGAGATAAACCCCAAATAAGATTACTGCACCGCCACCTAAGGTATAGATTGATGGTGTTTGATTGATCCAGGGCAGTATATAGGCAAGAATCGAGGAGCCTATCGGTTCAAGGAGTAATACGACTGATGCAACAGAGGCACGAATGAAACCAAGTGACCAGTTGTAGAGGGTATGGCCAAGTATTCCTGCAACAAAAGCCATCACCACTATTATCTGCATCTCAGAAAATGAGATTTGGGTAACATCGACTCCAACTGTGAGGCAAACACAAAAAAGTGTTGCTGCAGCAATTGAATAGACGGGGAGGGCATAGGATATCACGCTGATGTTTCTACAGCGGATGCTTCTTCCACCAAGGATGTAGAGTCCTGCAGCAGCTCCTCCAAGAATTGCAAGAATATTTCCTTCAAGCGTATCAAGACCTCCGCCAAAACCATAGTTACCACCAACAAGAATTATTGCACCAATCAAAGAAAAAGAAATTCCTATCACATTTATCTTGCTGAGTTTTTCTTTGAAAAAATAGAGTGCTATTGGTGCTACTAAGACGGGATGAGCTGTAACAAGGATAGTTGAGCTTGCAACAGAGGTCATCTTCAAACTACTTATCCAGCAGGCAAAATGCGCTGCTAGGATAAAACCTATCAGAATCATCATCGCCCAATCTCTTTTTTTTAGGCAACGAAGCTCTGAGAAAATCCCTCCTTTGATGAGTGCTATTGGAATCAAAAAAAGGATGGTGAATATGAGGCGGTACAATGAGATGACAAGTGGATGGACGTTTGGGACAGAAACAATGAATATCGCTGCAAATGAGACAGAAAAAATCGAGATTGCAAGAGCAATGAATGGTTTTGTTTTTGTGTCGTTCACAGAGTCTGCAACAAAAAAGAGCCATAAGACTGTTTTGCTTGTTTGTATCAAAAAATACATATTTGAAAAGTCCATCTAATCTTTTGTATGTCTCAGCCAGTAGTCCTTGGATTTTATGGAAGTAGCAACAGTGGAAAAACAACACTTATTGAAACACTTATTGCAAGGCTTGTTGAAAAAAAATATGTGGTTGCAACCATTAAAAAAAGTGAACATCCAAATCTAAGTATGGATAGTGCTGGAAAAGACACATTTCGCCATACTACTGCTGGGGCTGTTGCAACTGTCCTTCACACCAAAGCTGAATCAGATTTTGTGTTTAAATCAGAACTTTCCACTGCTCAACTTGTCGAATCATTGTGTCTTCATACCAGCACTGATTTCATCCTTGTTGAAGGCGAAACAGACCCACAGGTCAAAAAGATTAGAATCGGGGATTGTCAAGTACGAGAAAACACTATTTTTGATTACTCTGGTGATCCATTGCAGGTGTTAGATTTTCTTATCTCCGAACTTGAGAAACCATGTCATGGTGATTCTGAGCCAAAATCGCATCTCTCTCTTGTGGTCAATGAGAAGAGAGTGCCTCTCTCCGAGTTTCCTTCAGAAGTCATTGAAAGTACTCTCAAAGGGCTTCTCAAACCATTGAAGGGTGTTGAAGAAATTCACTCATTAGAACTTCGGCTAAACTCTGACTAACCATGTGAAAGCATATCAAGAAAAATGAACCTGCTATGCTATATTTTAAATAACTCTAGAACAATAAAACTATGATGTTTCAAAAACATGCATCCATACTGCTCATCTTCCTCTTGGTTTTGAGTACACTTTCAATTTCCACTTCTCTGCAGGCAAACGAAACATCAGAAGACATCATTTCTCAGATTTTAGAAAATGTCAATGAGACATCCATTATCACGCATCTTCAACACATCGATGAAAACGGTCCCCATCCAACAAGCAGCAACAACCTAGAGATTCTCAAAGACTACTATGTCGATCAATTCCAATCCTATGGGCTTGACGTAACACTACATAGTTGGAGCACTCGACAGTATAGCGGTGATAACATCATTGCAACACAACAAGGAATCGGAGAGCATGACAACATCATCATTGTGTGTGCACACTACGATAGTGTTCCCCAAGGGCCAGGAGTTGATGATGATGGATCGGGAGTTGTTGCCATCCTTGAATCTGCACGGGTCCTGTCAGCTTTTAGCTTCAATTCTACCATACGCTACGTGCTTTTCAGTGGAGAAGAACAAGGACTCTATGGAAGTTCAGCGTACGCACAACAGTGTTTTGAAGCAGATGATGACATCATCTCAGTCATTGCTCTTGACGGTATAGGCAGTGCAACTAATGCAACAGAGGGAGCATTTTTCAAACATCTTGGAGACCCCAACACCGACTTTGTTTTTCAAACAAGCACAGAGCTTATCTCTGATCATCCAGACTACCTACCATACACACTTCTCAGTCTTCCACATGCAGGCATCAGTGATCATCAAAGCTTCTACGAATATGGCTATCCAAGCAGTTACTTCTTTGAATATGTGCTCACGCCGTTTTATCACACGCCAGAAGACACACTTGAGCATCTCAACACCACCTATCTAACCATCAATACTCGGCTAATCGCTACAACACTTGCACAACTCGGCCAACTTGATAGAAGTATCTCTGAACAGGACCTTGATATCACCATCAAAGGATCACTACTTTCCAGGCCAGATGGATTTCAAATCGGATTTGAAAACAACCACCAAACAGAAGATGCCAATGTTCTTATCAACATCACGTTCACCAATCATTTCAGCGGTGATATCGTAATTGGTGTACACGACAGTATCTGCCAATGGGTATTTACAAAACATATCGAAACTGACAGCATCTACACTTTTCGCTCCGGACCACGCTACATCAGCCCGCAACTCGTCGATATCACAGTAAAAGTTTTTGGTCAAGATGAAGATCTAGGACTCTACTCTGAAGAAAATACTCTGGCACTAAGTCTTGGATATCTCTTTTTAACTCTTCCAAAACTCTAAGCTGAACTATTGACTTGCTTAATTTTTTGTTTCAACCAACTCTGATTGCTTGCTAAAAGGACAAACAATACAAGACTCAAGGCACCCATCAACACAAAAGGCATCTGAATACCTGCAAAATCAGCAAGCCAACCGCTGACAAAAGAAAGAATCGTCCCTCCACCAAGCTGAAGAGTAAATACCATTGCAAAATCACGACGCTGTTTTCCTGCACTTAGCTCTGTCACATAAGAAAACAATGCAGGATAGGTCAAAAAAATCGAAAAGCCAAGCAATACCATAATTGCAAGCAACAAAAGAAGATTACCAGTGAGCGTTACAATGAGACAAGCAACACCAAACAAAAGATAGGCGCTAATCATTACCTTCCACCGACCAAAGGTGTCTGTGATTCTTCCAAAATAAAATGAGACGATGCTTCCCATACCCACCCAGACAGCCATCAAAAGCCCAATCACACTCAGCGATAACGCAGTTTTTTCGTCAAACAACAATGGAAGATAGGTGATTGTTACATTCCATCCTGCACCACTGATGATAAATGCTGGAATCAACAACTTCACTCTTCTTAGAAACTCAACATCTTCACCAAAAAAATGTTTCAGAGTCTTTCGATTCTGTTCTTTTTTGATGTTGTCTTCAACAACACCTCGAGTTGCAACTATCCCAGCAATCACCCCTATAAAACAGAGAGCAGAAAAAAGATGCAAGGGAAGCTGCCAATACCATACAGAGGCAAGAAACAAGGTAGATGCCATTGCAATACATGCACCGATGTCTGCAAAACCACTTTGCACACCCATCGCCCAATCTAATCGTGATTTTTTAAACGTCTTACTAATCCAGCCAACACCTATTGGATGAAAGAAACTTGCCGCTAGACGAGCAACAATCATAAAGGCAAACAATGAGAGAAAATCAAATGTTGTCGAGAGCAAAAAAAGACCGATTGCCATTAAAAAAATCCCAAATGAAAGAGCCCAACGAGGATTCCAATACTCAGACCGTCTTCCAATCAATAACTGTGCTACAAGATTTATTGCAAGTGCAGAGCCAGTTACAATACCGATCTCTGTATAGGACAAGTCAAACTGCATTCTAAAAATCGGAATTAAGAGAGGTATTACTGCAACTGAGGCGTCATTTAATGCATGATACAAACACACCGTTGAAAGGATTTTTTTCTGACGCTGATTGATTGTAGACACACTTTGGGCAAACAAGACCTACTATAAAAAAGTCGATGACACAAAACTAAGAAAAACAAAAAAATTTTTTTTAAAAAAACTTTTCTACATAGATACCTGAATATGCAGCTGAAACTCTTATAAATGGTACCCACCATACGAAATTGCTGACTAGGGGATGCACCTGCCCAGCACCTAATGGGTAACACAGACGCAAAAGGCCTTTTTTGGAGAGAGAAGGCGTGCTTTTGACGTCGAAAACAAACATTTAACTGAGGAGAAATCATGAGTACTTTGGATGGGATGAAAAGCAACGAAGCCGAATTTTTTGAACAATGGAAAGAACAACTCCAACAAAACCTACCATCGTTTTGGACCGGCTTTCAAAAATAAGACAACCCATCCTTTTAATAAAAAATCTTTTCTTTTTTAATAGCCAGTTTTATCAAGTAGAAGTGCTTATGAATGTTTGAGCAAACAATGACTTACAAAAATCCAAAGCCAACAGTTGATGGCATCATCTTTAAAGAATCACAAATCCTTTTAATACAACGAAAAAACCCACCCTTTAAAGGATGCTGGGCACTTCCCGGAGGATTCATAGAGTATGGTGAGGCCTGTGAACAGGCAGTCAAACGAGAAATCTATGAAGAGACCGGCTATGTTACTTCAATTGCCAGTCTGCTTGGAGTCTATAGTGATCCCGAGCGTGATCCAAGAGGACATACCATCTCCGTTGTCTACCTCCTTACAATAGAATCGGGGGAACTCAATGCTGGAGATGATGCAGCAAGTGCAAAATTTTTTAAGCTTGACCAGTTACCCGAGTTAGCATTTGATCATGCCGACATCATAGCAGATGCACAGAAAAAGAGGCGATAAACCTATGCCGTTTTGTCCAAAATGCAAAGCACTCATGCTTCCTAAAGATGGAAAATTTACCTGCCCTAAATGTGGCGACAGTACACAGAAAAAACAAAAAAAACGGATTGTCACAAGCGAGTATGAAGAAAAAGAGACAGTTGTGCTTGAAGGTGGAACGGAGAGTGTACATCCAAAAACAAAAGCACTGTGTCCTAAATGTGGACACAACGAAGCGTATTTTTACATGATGCAGACACGACGAAGTGATGAGCCCCCTACAAGGATTTATACCTGTACCAAATGTAGTCATCGCTGGAGAGAATACTAGTTAAAAATAAGACATAAAACCTTAATGTGGTTTGTCTCCACCGGCATTGTTATAAACACAGAAGCCATACCATTTAAATCACTATAGGATAGCATAAACTATCCTGGGGGAGACGTCCATGTTTACAACAAAGGTGAAATCTGAGGTCATTAAAAATCTCATAGACGTAACCAGTCCACTTGTCAATGAGGCAAAATTTAGCATAACACAAGACGGTATCTCGCTTCGAGCTGTTGATCCTGCACATGTTGCTATGGTCTCATTAACACTTAACAAAGAGGCTTTTGATGAATATAAGGCTCAAGATATGGAGCTTGGCATCGATTTAGACAAACTGGCCAGCATCATGAGACTTGCATCAAGTGGCGATGTCATCACACTTGATCATGATGACTCTAAAAACCAACTGGTCATCACTATTGGAAATCTTACTCGACGTATGGCACTCATCGATACTGCAGGAATGCCAGACAGCAAGGTACCAAACCTGGAGCTTCCCGCAAAAGTTGTTGTGAAAGCCGGTGAGATCAGTCGTGGTGTCAAAGCAAGTGAATCAATCAGTGATCATCTCTGCCTTCGCGTTGAAAAAGATTTGTTCAATCTTTCAGCAGAAGGAGATACTGATACTGTGGATCTTAAACTTGGAAAAGACTCAGTAGAAAAAATAGATACAAATGATTCTTACAAAAGTATGTTTTCAATTGATTACTTCTACAATATGATAAAACCAGTTAAACCAAGTGATCCTCTCACCATTTCTCTTGGAAACGATAACCCAGTACGACTTGATTTCTCCATTGCATCAGACAATGGCTCGGTGACATATCTTCTTGCACCAAGAATCGAGACAGACTAGACAGGGTTTGATAAGTAATCATTTCAAACTCCTATCGACTTTGAGGTGAAGACCCATCGTTAAACAGAGACGATATCGCTATATCTCTTTTACCATTGAAACAGAGCAAAGAATTGCTCGTCATCAACTCAATTCAGCATTACAATACAGCTGCAAACACCTCTATTCACAAAATCCAAAAGACCTTGGCATACAACTCACGCGCTACAATGAAAAAGCAGGGATTCTTCGCTGCAGGCACACTGAAAAAGACAAAAGTATCGACCTTCTCAATCAACTAAGTACTGCATCTGGAAAAAAAATACAACTAAAAACCCATCAGACCAGCGGGACCATCAAAACCATTCTTACCGGCTCACTTAAAAATTATAACTTGCCAAACAACAGACTAAAAAAAACAAAACCAAAAAAGGAGGAAGGTAGCACACATGCAGTGTCTAAGTGAAGATTTCTCCGCCCAACTTCAAACACTCACCGAGCTTTCATCACACAAAAATGGTGATGCTCACTCACAAAAACTTCTTGAGATGATTTCTTCACACAGCAAAGAAATCCAAGAGCTCTACTTTGCACACAATCCACATTTTGCACTTGAAACAGCTGATCTTCTTATCCTTTGTTTAGAACTTCTCATCGAAGAAGGCTATGATATCGATGAGACTATCACAAAAGCACTACCTCGATTCTACAACAAACTACAACATCCTGTGGAGGACGTTTTGTGAGTGAGGACTACTACAACTACAAAACACTGCGGCAACTCCAACAAAAAGAACAAAAAACCCCAACGCCAACACAGATTCCAAACGACTTTTACATCAAAGTCGAATCCTTTGTCAAAGCCCTTGAAGAAAACTTTGATGAAAACGCAAATGTTCTCAAAGCAAAACTGTACAAACAAGAACTTGCAAATACAAAAAAACTTGCCCAGTCTATCTATGATTTGCGAGAAAAAAAGATAGTTTCAGCAGCACTTATTGCAGCACGAAATGCTCAGCCAGATCTTTCTTATTTCATCGATGTTGAACTTGAGTTGTATCAAAAACTGCTTGAAGCGCTCAAAGAAAGCAGGCAATCACTTTCCAAAGAAATTCCAAAGGAAAAAAAGCACGACTCAAAAAATGAGAGTAGGCAACCTGCAATACAACATGAGCATAAAGAAAAAAAAGAAGAGCAGCAAAAAAAAATTTTTTCAAAGCAAGCGCATACTTCTGAGCCAACACGAGTTGTACGAGTCATAGAAGATCTACCAGAGTTTGTTGGAACAGATACAAAGACGTATAGTTTGCATCAAGAAGATGTTTTATGTCTTCCTGAGTCAATGGTGCCACTGCTCTGTAAACGTGGGATTATTCAAGAAGTATTTGTAAAAAATAGTGGAGGAATCTAGTCTATGGTTTCTTGTAAACTCTGCGGAGAGCCAACTGATAATGCTGACGGCATCTGTGATGACTGTAAACTAAGCATTGTTCATACAAAAGACCTACCACCAGATATGGTTGATTTCCTCTAAACCTACTTTCAAAAAGGATTTGAATACAAATGAAAAAAACGGTGTATCTCTCCCTTGTCGGACGCTATCCCTGGGCTGTTGTCAACAGCTATTATGCTGTCCTTAAAAAAGAACGATGCCATCCAGATTGCGTTCATCTCGTTATTGAGAAAAGCTATAACCATGATATAGACAAACTTGTAAACTCTATAGAAATAATTAGTAAAGAATTTGACTTAAAAATTAACGTTGAAACCACAACGGTAGATGATGCAGCGTTTGCACCAGCAGGAAAAACACTCCTTGAACTCTACCACACCTACCAAGAAAAGGAGCATAGCATCGCCTTAGATATCACACCGGGTCGAAAAGCACTTGTTGCAGCAGCACTAATCGCTAGCACCAAAACAGAGAACATCGCACATGTATTCTATCTTGCCGTCAAAGACCAAGGACTAGCAGATCTACCCTACATGCTCAAACCAACCAATCTTCAACGACTCCAAGACCTGCTCACCCACACCACGGAGGACAACCAATGAACCCCGAATACCTCAGCATCCAAGAACTTCAACTCCTGCTCAATTACCTCGGAGAACAGTTCACCATCAAAAGCCCCCTGCACAATACATCATTATTTAGCTTACAACGACAAGAAAACGCCTACACACTCACCCAAACAAGCAAACCACAAGACCTCAACAACACTGCAGCAACCTACCAAGACCAATCAAGAGAAATACCCACCACAAACGACCTGCTCCAAGCACTTCTTGCTTCAGGGATACTCACCTACACAAATCTCCAAGACTTCACCCAAACTCTTTCTAACTACCACAAAAGCCTTGCCATCAAAAAACTCTACTTTTGCACTGACACCAACACCATCTACCATCGCTTCATCACCACCTACCAACATCAAACAAACCTGCTTGACCCACGACAACTGCTGCTTGTTGACACCATCAAATCAGAAATCGAAGCACACCTCAACTACAAATACAACAAAAAAGACATAGAAAACCTAAAATCACACGCACCACCACACCTAAAAAGCTATCTTGACAGCCAACTCAACAAAAGAAAAAAACACGCACGAATAGCAGCCTATCAAGCCAGACCAGAATACAGCATCCTGCAAAGCCAGGCACACAACATCCTCCATGGCATACGACCTTCAAGCAACGACAAAGAAGACAACGACAAAATCATCATAGAAACCCTTTCAAACTACGAAAAAGAACACAAAAACGCACTCATCCTCTTTCTTACAGCAGACAGCTCCATTGTAGACATCTGCAGATCACACGGAATCGAAGCCTTCCACTTCACCATGCCAACACTACAACCCAGCACACAACTCCAAGCAGACCCACAACAACTCTGCACCGCACTGTTTCTACTCACCAAAATCTTTGGCATCATCAAAACCGACTCCATCACCCTTACAGGCGACTTCTCAAACACAGAATCTGACCCAAACACAACAATCAAAATAGACTTTCCCAACCAAGACATACAAGAAAACATCCACAGAGACCTTCGCATCTGCAGAAAACTACTCAACCAACACCTGCCAACAACTCTATAAAAAAACTAGCTAACCTACTTTTTGTCTTCATGCTTACGAGACATCTTTTTTCGCACCACACCATCTTCACGAATCAACTTCTCGTTTAACTCAGAGCCAAGATTATCAAACAATGGATCAAAACGACCCTTATTGACCAACCACAAACACGCCAATCCCATCAAAATCCCACCAATCGAGCCTACAATCATGGACGTCAACATACCCTCAACACTCGTAGATCGAGCACCAAAAAAACCAATATATTTGATAGCCTCAAAGACCACCATCGCAGCCATCGTTGTCACTGCCACCACATACACCATTGCATAGATATTCATCTTCAACCCATCCCAATACCTATCCAACATATACACAATTGCAAAGGCCATAAACGCTACAAGCACAGAGACAAGCAACTGGGTTGCCTCATTATAAAACGGAATCACATAATAGGCATTCAACAACACACCACCCATATTCAACAGACAGATAGCAGCAACCAACACATCAATTGGCCAGGGTAAAATATCATTACGATAGCGATGAAGAGCAATAGGCACCAAAAAGACAAGAGAGCCAATAGCACAACCAAGAACCCACAACCACTCCGCCTGCCACACCGCAACAAGAGCAGTAAGTATCAAAACAGATAAAGTAACAATGTCTGCAAGAAATTCTTTATCAAATCTTCCATCGACTCTCAAACTCACGCTCATATATCAATCCAACACCACCCAAAAGCAAAAAACACCAAAAAAAGGTTTTGGCACAAAAAAAGAAAAAAACTCCTCACCAAAAATCCTACCTACAACTTCCCCTGCTCACGAAGACTTACAAATTCTTCATTTCCCACAATCACATGATCAAGGACCTTGATACCTATGATCTCTCCTGCTTCCACAATCATCTTAGTAATCTGCTCATCCTCACTGCTTGGAGTAGGATCACCACTAGGATGATTATGCACCAAAATAATAGAATGAGCACTCAGACGCACCGCAAGATTAAACACTTCACGAGGATGAATGATAGTTGCATTATCGATTCCCTTGCTGATAAGCTCATCAGAAATCACCATATTCTTCGTATTCAAATACAACACACAAAAATGCTCCTCACGCTTCTCTTTAAGAGAGTCTGCATAAAAATTAAACACATCACGAGCAGTCTTAATCTTACGCTGACAGCCACCACGAAGCAGACGCTGAAGCCTTTTAGACAACTCAAAAAACGAAAGCATCTGAACAGCACGAGACTCATCACCACCAAAAGCAGCAGACAACTCAGGAAGCGTCAACTTAGAAAGAGAGGCAATACTCAAATGTTCCTTTAAAATCCGATGAGAAAGCTCAAAAGCGCTCTCTTTAGGATTGCCACGCCACAAAATAAGTGACAACAACTCCGCATCAGAAAGATACTCAGGATCGTTTAGTTTTAATCGATTATCGGGCCTTTCAAACCAGGACATCTCTTTTATTTTCATTAACCTAAAGTTTAATGTGAAAATAATAAAGAGATGTACACTATTTGGAACAATAAAGAAACTATCTAGTAAATCAATCTTAACTTCTCCTTCCCTCGTAAAAAATTACCTTCGGAAGTACTGATATTATGGATAATTTCTTATCTTTTCTAAAAATGTTTTTTACACAATAATGAATTTGTTGAATAGTTAAATTGTTGTTCTTTTAATTTAGATGATTCCAAATGGATTGGAGAAGAACAGAACAATCCATTTTACAAAATTAAAAATGGATGGGGAAGTAGTGATTTCAGCTTGATATTCAATCCAGTCTGATTCCAAGCCAAGGCTGTCTATTGCTTTCACACCTATCTTGTAACGACATCGAAGTGGATAATCATGATATTGACTTATCTGGAAGTCAGATGCAGCCTCAATGGTCTCTGTTTTTGTTCCATCTCCCCATCGGATAATGTATTTCATCGGATGTTGATCTTCATCAAAACCTTTTATCTTAAGTTCATAATTACCTAAAACATTGCCACTCCCTTGTTCTTCACCAGTCGATTCAGGAGTTTCTGGTGGATGATTTGTTCCATTCCACTGTCCAAAGGCGTGGATTGCACCGCCATAATGTCCCCAACAGGAGGTAATATAAACCGTTCCATCGGAACCTATGGAAGGAGTTGCAGCAATCCATGTTTCTGCAAGGATTTTACTCCATATTAAACCACCTAATGAATCAATAGCATAGATGCGTCCACCTTCAAGGTCATTAATCATTGTACCCACATAGATTGTGCCATCAGCAGAGACAACAGGCGATGAAAGATAGGTTTCCCCATCTCCTCTAAGGAATTCAAAAATCCATACCACACCGCCATCATCAGGGTTTATTGCTGCCACGCCATCAGCAGCAATATAGATGGTCCCGTCTGGCCCAAAGCTTGGGTTGGTTTCTGTTCCCCAGAATCCCTCGACATCTGTCTTCCATTTCAATGTTCCATTGGGGAATAATGCATAGAGATATCCGTCGTAGCAGTTGATGTAGATGATTCCTTGTTCATCAATGGACGCAGGTCCTTTCACCCAATGAGGTGTGTTATATTTCCATCTTAATGTTCCATTGGGATTTAATGCATAAATATAGGTATCTGCACTGCCAAAGATGATTGTACCGTCATCAGCAATCGCCGGATCACTGGTTATGAAATCGCCTGTTTTGTAGCTCCATTTGATAGTTCCATTTGGGCTTACGGCAACTAAGCTATCGTTTCCGCTCATCGTGCCTACATATATGGTGCCGTCATCAGTAATCGCTGGTGATGAAGAAATTGCCCCTCCAAGATTTGTTCTCCATTTTCGAGTTCCATTGGGATATATCGCACTTAGATACCAATTCATACTACCACAATAAATAGTTCCCTTATTATCGATACATGGCGTGCTTGTTGATACATCACCTACCTCATACGTCCATTTTATTGTTCCATTGGGATATATCGAATAAAGAGTTCCATCAGAATCTGCTACATATAGCAGGCCGTCTTCATCAATTATCACGCCAGAATCTGCCCCTCGGTCGGTTTTTATCCTCCACATCTCGTCATAAGTATTATTACTTGTACTATATGGTGAAAGTCCGGTGTGTTTAACATTATGACAAAACATTGGCCAAGCAGAACCCGCCAATCTTCCCACAAGATCATCATTGTAAGAATTGTCCCCAGTTTTAATATTATAATTCTGGATATTCTTTTGAAAATGATAACATGGAGAGTCGTTAAAAACAGAATCAATTTGAATATTTTCTTTTTGTCTAGAATAGATTAACGATGTATCCTCATCGGAACAAGATTCTATCGGATACGAGAACATTTTGCTATCTAGTTTAGAAATGTTAGTTGTCCCTATTAAAGGGCTTAGCGACAAAGAGACTAGAAGAAAAATGACACTACAGTAAATACATTTTTTAACAACAGACATGGTATCGAATACCCCCTAACAAAATATGTAGATGGAGTTATATAAAAGTTGCGTAACAAATATCAAAAAAATTAAGACTATATCTTCTATCAGACAGTTAATTCATAAATATTAAAAATAAACTTTTTGTTATGGACACATATAAGTTACATACTGATAAAAAAATATAATACACTATTATTGTAACTAAAATACCTAAAATTTTATAAAATGGCAATATATTACAGTTTTTGGGAATATTTATGCTGGAGAAAGGAAAAGCAAACATTTATACTCCTGTAGAATTTTCCTTCCTTCGTAGAAAATTACCTTCGGAAGTACTGGCGCAACACCATACTCTTTTATATTACTTCTATATTACCTGTAAAAATCTATAATATATTCATATAGTGATTCATATGCAGCGACCGAGGAAAATAAAACGATACTGCCCCACATGCAAAAAACACACAGAGCATGAAGTAGAGCGAATCAAAAAGAAAAAAGCAAGCGAACTTAAACAGGGGCAACGCCGATTTAGACGAGTCATGCGCGGATACCGAGGATTTCCCCGTCCAAAACCAGAAGGGCGAGAAAAAAGCACCCGACGTGTCCCACTCAAATATACCTGCACCAAATGCAAAAAAACCCATCAACCACCATGCATCCGTGCCAAAAAATTCGAACTAGGAGAATAAGCCTATGACCAACTGCAAAAGCAAATTCATCAAAGTCCGCTGCAACGACTGTGACAGCGAACAGATCATCTACGACCGAGCAAGCACCACCGTCTACTGCCAAGTCTGCAGCAGTACCCTTGCAGAACCAGCAGGCGGCAAAGCAAACATCAAAGGAAAGATCGTAGAAGTCATCGACAAAGAAAAATAAAAAAGGATATCTCGTCATGATTACAAAAGACTACCCAGAAGAAGGCGAACTCGTCATTGGGACTGTCTCCAAAGTACAAAACTTCGGAGCATTCGTCAAACTCGACGAATACACCGGAAAAGAAGGATTCATCCACATCAGTGAAGTTGCCACCGGCTGGGTAAAACGTATACGAAACTACGTACGAGAAAAACAAAAAGTCGTCTGTAAAGTCCTCAACGTCGATGCTGCAAAAAACCATATCGACCTCTCACTTAAACGAGTCAACGAACACCAACGACGAGACAAGATCCAAGAATGGAAAAACAGCCAAAAAGCACAAAAACTCTTTGAGATGGTTGCAGAACTCATCAACAAGGACCCAACAGAATGCTACAAAGAATTCGGAGCACAACTAGCAGAAACCTACGGAACCCTCTACACAGCCTTTGAAGAAGCAGCCTACGACAACGAAGCACTTACAGAAGACGGCTTCCAAGGAGACTGGGTCCAAGCATTCAACCAAGTGGCAGAAGAAAACATCAGCGTCTCCTACGTCGAAATAGACGGCATCATCACCATCACTTGCCTTGAAGAAAACGGTGTAGAACACATCAAATCTGCACTCGACCTCGCAGAACAAAGCGAATACGAAGACGTTCCCATCAAAG